>JACZDD010143375.1_pt1 | contig 17566 bp, 14 predicted proteins | sample 8641771 | NCBI WGS metagenome assembly JACZDD01 (sample SAMN15324614, study PRJNA640507) | soil metagenome | isolation source: intercropping peanut in the second line | place: China: Luxin town, Laibin City, Guangxi Province | collected 2019-07-25 | depth 10cm m | reverse complement strand
GTCAAAACACTTTCGTATAACTCTTCGTTATCGACCCAAATGGCTTTGTACTCGTCGGTCACATGGTCGCGCAAGATTCGTTGCACCAGGTCGAGATCGCAATGCAGCAGCGCGGGCGCAGGTTTCTTCTCGGCCTTCTGGCGGATGTCGAGCCAGAGGCTATAGAGGAAGTTCATGTCGGCGGCGATTTCTTCTTCCGATACGCCTTCGCCGGCGGTACGCACGATGAAGCCGCCGGTTGTGCCGACGCGATGGGTTTGCAGAATGCGTTTGAGCCGGTGGCGCTCTTCTTCACTCGCCACTTTGCGAGAAACGCCTAAGTGTTCCACGCTTGGCATGAATACGACGTAACGGCCCGGGAGGGCGATGTGGGAAGTGATGCGCGCGCCTTTTTGGCCGAGCGGCTCCTTGGCGATCTGAACGATGATTTCCTGGCCGGGCTTGAGCAATTCCGAAATGGAAGGCATGACTCGCTCGGGCCGTTCCGTGGCGTGCTCTTCGATGTTTTCGCGAGCCTGCGATTCAAGGGCCGGCGCCGCAGCGCTGCCGGCGCCGGGACTACCGGCACCAGACACTTGTCCTTGGCCAAAACGATTGCCGCCGCGCCGCCGGCGCATACGGCGGGAAACGCGGTGCATGGAACGATTGCTGGGATCGCGCACCATGGCGGTTTGCACCGCCGGCGCGCCTTCTTCGGGCGGCGCTGCGAGTGTGTCGCCTTCCACCTCGCTGGGGACGACATCACCGCCGGCGGCATTCTCGAGCGCTTCTTCAATTTCCGGCGCCAGATCTTCGACGGCCGGCAGCGTCTCCTCGGCTTCTTCGGTCTCCAGTTCGTCCGGTTCGGCTGTCGTGTCGACCGGCGCACCGGAAAATTCTTCTTCGCCCCGATAAAGCGGGGTCATCGCGGTCATGGCCGCTTCGCCGGCAGAAGCGTCGGCATGATCCTGCTCGACGTGCTCCAACTTTTCTTCCTCAGCATCCACCGCATCGCCGTCACGATGCGAAAAGATCCGGTCCGCCATTTCCAGCTCGTCGGCCTCGGCCGCGATCTGCTCGTCGGATTCAGCCTCTTCGAAGACGTCTTGTGAGTCAGATTCGGGGGAGTCCGCTTCAGCATCCGGTTGCGATTCGCCCGCCGACTCGGTTCGGCGATATTTTGCCAGCGATTCCCCTGGGAGGACGATCACGCCGTCGGGTTCTTCGCCCACAGGTTCTGTTTCCTGGAGGGCGGCCCTAGGTGTTTCCGCAGTGGCGGGAGACTCGACCGAACGCCCGGCATTTGCGGCCGGCTGAGCATATTTACTTTCGGGAAAATCCCGGCCGTGCGACCGCCGCCGCCGAGAGCGTCTGCCGCGGCGGCCGCCACGGTCACCTTCCGGCCGCTCGCCGCTTCGAATCTGTTCCGGCGGACGGGAGGCGGACTGTTCCGGCGGCGCCGCGGCCTCCACGGGAACGGCGTTTCCCTCGCGGGGGGCGGATTCTATCGTCTCCGGAGCACGTTCTTCGGGCGCCCGCTCGCGTCCTCGATTTTGGCCGCGATCGCGCCGGTCGCCGCGATGGTGGGAACGATCCTCTTTGACCGTGTCGATATCTTCGTCGTGTTCCTCGAAGAAATCCGATACGTATAAGAAAGTGTCGCGCTCGAGGCCAAGATCTACGAATGCGGACTGCATTCCGGGAAGCACGCGCGTGACACGCCCTTTATGGATGCTTCCGGCAAGCGCGTATTCCTGGCCGCGCTGGAAATAAACTTCAACTAATTGATCCTCTTCGAGGATCGCTACTTTCGTCTCGTGGCGATTGGAGCCAATCACCAGTTCCTTACTCATCGAATCACCGCCTTTGGGGCCGATGAGAATACCAAGAACTCCGGATGTGTACCATGCTTGCCGTCCGCGTTTCGCACGGGACCGCTAAGCCGAAAACCTGTATCGCCAAGCGAGCGGAGACGATCTCAACAACACTCACGCTCGGGCATACCCTACTCACTCTTACTTAAATGTCAACCAATCCGAAAATCTTTGTCCTTCTCAGTTCGGGCCCTTTCGTCCGAACCGACCCCGCTTGGGGCCGTTTTTAATTCACAAACCTGCGCAACCTGACGCCGTTTACCAAGCCCAGCATCAGGAAAATAGACCACGTGCTCGATCCCCCCGAACTCATCAGGGGCAACGGGATTCCGGCAACCGGCATTCTTCCGATCACCATACCCACGTTCACCAGCACATGAAACAAAAGCAAAGCCGCAACGCCCATGCAAATGTACAAACCAGCTTTATCCGTTGCAGTCTGCGCATTCTGCACCACCTGCATGATCAGCAGGAAATACAAAACCAGGGCAATCACCACACCTACAAATCCGTGCTCCTCAGCAAACGAAGAAAAGATGAAATCGGTATGCGGCACCGGCAGAAATCCGAGGTGCGTTTGCGAACTCTCTTTCGTTCCACGGCCCCACATTCCTCCATTGCCGACAGCTATTCTCGATTGGATCACCTGAAAACCCGTTCCCTTAGGATCCCGGTCGGGATAGACAAAACCTACCAATCTATCTTTTTGATACGGCTTAAGAAAATGATAGCCGATCGGCAAACTGACTATTAGAACGGCGCCGATTACGGCGATATATTTCCAGCGTAAACCGGCCATAAATACGCTGGCGACGAATATCGGAATGTAGGTCAGAGAGGTCCCGAGGTCGGGCTGTTTCATGACCAACAGCATAGGCAGGCCGACTAGGGCGCCCAGCTTTACGAGATCTTTCCAGCTCACCGAGCCCGCAGTTTTAATATCCGTCAAATAGCGGGCTACCAGCAGGACCAGGACGATTTTGACGAATTCGGATGTTTGAAAAGTAAAGCCGGCAACCCGAATCCAGCGCGTGGAGCCGAACACCTTGTTTCCGGCCACCGCGGTAGTGATCAAAAGCGCTAAGGAAGCCAGATAGAGGTAGGTCACACGTCCGAGGAGCATGTGGTAATCGATATTGGAAGCCATCCACATCATGCCCAGCCCGGTGACTACCCAGATAATCTGCTTCCACCAGGCGTCCTCCCATTTGGTGGCGAGTGTCGCGCTGTAGATTTGCAGGACGCCGAGCCCGCATAAGGCTAGCGTGACAATCAGGAGCGTCCAATCGAGATCGCGGATCGAGCGGTATACAACCATTAGCGGAGCGCACCTCCGGACAGCGGCAACCAGGCGAAAAGCCGGGGCGCCTGAAAAGGCTGCGTATTTTGCGTTATACGACTACCCCCACGCGCTTTCTTATCGAAGTACGCCTTCAGCACGTCGCGCACGATGGGGACGGCATTGTAGCTTTCCACGCCGTTTTCGAACAGCGCGACAACGGCGATCTCCGGATTCTCCACAGGCGCGAAGGCCACGAACCAAGCGTTATTGGCGAGTTCGCTGTGCAGTCTTGCTCCTTTGGTCTTCTCCGTGGCGGCGACCTGCGCAGTACCGGTTTTGCCGGCAACCTTTACATTGGGCAGTTGCGCGGCATGTCCTGTGCCCCATTCATTCACTACACCGTACATGCCGGAAACAACCTGCTCCAGATTTTCGGGTTTAAAGTGAGCCTGGCGCAACAAAACAGGCGTTTGGTCTTGGATCAGGTGAGGTCTGTACCACTTGCCTCCCACGCCCAATCCGCTCAGAGCCGAAAGAATCTGGATCGGAGATACCGTGACCGCGCCCTGGCCGATGGCTACCGAAATCGTTTCCCCCGCATACCATTTCTGGCGCGAGACACGCAGTTTCCATTTCGTGGAAGGCATGGTGCCCTGGGTTTCGTTCGGAAGATCGATGCCGGTCCTCCGGCCGATGCCGGTCAGGTCCGCGTAGTGCGCAATGCGGTCGATGCCGAGCCGGTTGCCGACATTGTAGAAATACACGTCGCAGGATTGCGCAATGGCGCGATGTAACTGAATATCACCGTGACCGTGCTTTAAATGGCAGGCGAAATAGTGGCCGTAAAAGGAGGCGCCGCCGGCGCAATGGAACGTCGTCTTGTCGTCGATGACGTCGGCTTCGAGGCCGGCGATCGCCATGATCGGTTTGAAAGTGGAGCCTGGGGCTAATTGCGCCTGAATTGCGCGATTGAGAAGCGGCTTACCCGGATCGTTCGCCATCTGGTTCCAATCCTTGCGGCTGATGCGGCCGGTGAATTTGTTGGGATCGTAGCTGGGCGAACTGACCATGGCGAGGATGGCGCCACTGCGCGGGTCCATCGCCACCACGGCGCCTCGTTTGCCGGCCATTGCCAGCTCTCCTACCGCCTGCAAATCCAGGTCGAGAGTGGTCTTCAGGTCTTTTCCGGGAACGGCTTCCTGCGTCGCTTCCATCTGGCGCTCGCGGCCGAGATTATCGACCAGCACGCGTTGTTGCCCATCTATGCCGCGCAACGTTTTGTCGTATTCGCGTTCGAGGCCGTCTTTTCCGATGATGTCGCCCTGGTGGTAATCGATGAATTGCGGGGAATCCAGCTCGGCTTCCCCAATTTCACCGACATAGCCGACCACGTGCGCGGCAAATCCGTCTTGCGGATACTGGCGGCGCCAGGAGCGGATCAACTGCATTTCCGGATAGGCGCTGGCGTCCTGGTGGGATTCGATCCAGGCAATTTCGTCGCGCGTCAACTGGTCCTTGACGATAATTTGCGGACGCGAAGCGCTGCGGCGGATCATTCCGGCCAAGTCGCTGTAATCGAGTTGCAGCGCGTTGGCGATCGCCGGCAGGTGCCCCCATTTGATTTCGTCGCGATTGAGCAGCAAAGAGTAAGAAGCTTTGTTATCTACGATGACGCGGCCGTCGCGATCGAGGATCTTGCCGCGCGGCGCGAGCAGCGGGGTGCTCTTGATGCGATTCCGCTCGGCGGCCTCGCTGTACAATTCGGGGTTTTTGACCTGGAGCTGCCAAAAACCGGAGACCAGAAACACGAAGACCAGGACGGTCAGGTACTGGAAGATCGCGACCTTGCCGGCTGCTTCCTTCGGATCGTCGTCGCGAGGAAGCCGTTGCGAAACAATGCGCTCGTCTCGCCTAGGCTCGCTTTTCAGTAATCGCACTGCCGGTTCGTATCTTTATTATTCTATCGAGAGTAGTGTCGCGGAGTTGTTCCCGATCTCACTCAGCAGCCGAGACTTTCGGGGGCGGGGATATTGCCTGTTGTGTCCGGGGCGCGATTACCGATTTCCATTCTGGGGTCGCTAACGCTCCTTGCTCCGTTTCAACATCGTGCGCGATAGTGGCGCGACTCCGGATTCCGAAAAATTTTGCTCAAATGAGCATCGCGCCGTCCACCCCGAGCACCTGGCCCGTTATGTAGGCCGACAGGTCGGAGGCAAAGAACAAAACGGCATTCGCTACATCACCGGGTTCTCCGATGCGGCCCATTTTGATGCTCGCCAGGCGTTCCGCATAGCGGCTTTCCGGCAGGGCGGCGGTCATTTCGGTGCGTATAAATCCGGGTGCGATGGCGTTCACGCGAATGTTAATGGGCGCCAATTCCTTTGCCGCGGCGTAAGTCAGGCCCAGTAGCGCGGCTTTGGAAGCGGCATAAACCGACTGTCCTTCGTTGCCGGTGCGCCCCACGATAGAGCTGATATTGATGATGGAGCCGGACCGTTTCCTCAACATGAGCCGGGAAGCTTCCTGTAGGTGGTAGATGGAGCCGAGCGTGTTGGCGCCGAAGACCTCCTGGATCATATCCTGCGAAGCCATTCCAAGCAATGCTTCTCGCAGGATGCCGGCGTTGTTCACCAGAATGTCCAGGCGGCCGAAGCGCTGAAATATGGCCGCGTAACAGGCCCGGACGGCCGCGGCGTCGGCGGCGTCGGCGAGCAAACCGATACACTCCACTCCGAATTCTTGTTGTATTTCATGGGCGCATCGGCGGAGGACATTCTCATCGTGTGCGCCATTCAGGACGATGCTCGCGCCCGAGCGAGCGAGGGTGCGCGCCACGGCCAGCCCGATTCCACGCGTCGATCCGGTGATGAATGCGACCTTGTTTTTTAGATTCAAACGTTCTTCAAGACTCAAAAGCAATTCCCTGCGCCTTGACTATCGATATGGAGAACCGGATATAACAGCTCACGGAACCCCGGCGCATTCCCATAGCAGAGAGCGATTGGCGGAGTGGAAGGCACGGGTGCCGTTCAGGCGCACGAACAGCGCTCCGCCCGCTTCGAAAGCGGTGGACCAGTGCCCTTCGAAATCGCGGCAAAATTCATCGGCTACTTGCCGCGGCCCGTCCCCAAACGGCCAGCGGTAATCATCGAATACGATCCATCCGTCAGGGCAGAGGAAGCCGCCCCAGAAGGCGAGATCATTCCGAACCGCGTCTACCGCATGATTACCGTCAATGTGGAGAAGGGAAATGCCCAAACTGTATTCGGTGGTTCCAAATTCCGGGCTGGCGACGGGGGCGCCCGACGCATAAATTGCCGATGCGACCGTCGATGGTTTCCGGATATAGTTCACGACGCTGGACCACGGAGCCAAATTTGCGGTGAAGGCCTGGAAAATCGCCTGAGTGGGCGCCTTCCCGGAATGGGTGTCCATCTCGGCAGTGCCTTGATTCATTTCCGTGCTTGACCAGGGATCGACGCACAGAACCTTGCCAGTGCGATAGCGGCTGGCGAGAAAGGCAAACACCAGCGCTGTGCGTCCAAACAGCGTGCCGATCTCGACGATATCGCCTTCCGGCAGATCGCGAAATAGGGAAATCACGGCTTCGAGCTTGGTGTGGGAACACTGGCCGGGAGTCATGTCAAAAAGTCGAATCAGGCCGGCGGTTTGGGCGTGAGACAGTGGTGGCCGGCGCTTGCTTCCGCGGAATGTCTGCCATGCACGTTTGCGAAAATCGCCAGCCATTTCGCTCCGTCTGGCATAACCAGCGAGGTCCTTTCCCCAATCCTGCGGTTGCGGGCCGATGGAGGCTGAAAGCGGTGGAAGTTTCGACCGGGGTGCCGGCATCGGCAGCGACGGCCGGTAGGCCGGATGATGGCGTGCGGCAGAATCGAGTGCACTATCGGGTGGGTCGCCCATTAGTGCGTGATGCGAGGATCGGCTGGTCAGATGGTGATTCCTCTTAAAATGACGTATCGTCGGTATCTCGGACGGACGTTAGGGTTCTATAGCCCTGCGGGAGAGGGCGGACGCGGATGTTCCACTATGCTGTTTTGACGTGGCGATGACCCCGATTTTCGATCTTGAGCAGCCGCCTCCGGAGCTGCCTCGGACTTGGCTTCCTAAGCTCAATGGCGCGATTCTGGGCGCGATCATCGGATCGTTGATTGTCCTCGGAGATCAGCAGTTGCTTCCCAATTGGCATTGGCCGGGCTTTAATGGGCTGCTGTTGATTCCTGCCCTTTATCTCGCGATTGCGGTCCATGAAACCGGTCATCTCGTCGCCGGGCGATTTGTCGGCATCCATACCGGTGGAATCGCCTTTGGAGGATTCATTATTGCGAAATCGGGAAAGAACTGGACGTTTCGTTTCGATCGACGTTCGCCGGCGGGCTTTTTCAAGCCGCTTACAGGCACGGAGGACTTGCATCCCGCTCGATATGCCTGGATGGTAGCGGGAGGGCCATTTGCGAGCCTGTGCCTGATCGTACTCTGCGGATGGCTGAGCGCTCAATTTGCCAGTGGCACTTGGCAGTGAATTGGAACTTTGTTCTGGGCTTCGCTCGTCGGCTTAATCTCTCTCATACCCATTTCCTCGGCGCTGAATAAATCGGACAGCATGCTGCTCTGGATGTTGCTCCGGCAGCCGGATTTCTCACGCTCCTGGATGGCGCTGCTGGCTATTCAGAGTGAGGATGCGCGTGGAGTGCGTCCCCGTGAATGGAATCCACAGCTCTTCGAGCAGATGTTGCCGGTCGACATCCGCGCCAGCGGCTACTCATATTGCCATGTCCTGGCTTATTACCGCTGCTTCGAGGAAGGCGCGATAGCTGCGGCGCTGGTGCATTTAGAAAAGGCGCTTGCCGGATCGGCGCGCACTGGAAAGGCATTTCGCCACGCGTTGTTCTTGGAGGCCGCATCGGCGAGTGCAGTCATTCGCATGCGTGCGGAACAGGCGCGCATCTGGTGCAAGAGAGCGTGCAAGCTGCGAAAACCGGACTCGCTCGAAGCCCTGGAAGCGAACATCGCGATGTGTGAGGGCCGTTATGCCGAGGCGGCGCGGCACTGGGAAGCGGCGCGCAAATATTTAATCCGGCGAAGGCTCGATTCGGGACTGCTCCGCTTTGCCAAAGAGAAATGGGCCGAGCAGGAAGCCATATCTGTTCTTCTCGGAGGTGCGCCGAGCGATAATGTGCAGTGGTGACAACACCGTCCGAAACCGCGCTTACCACCGCAACCGAATCGCTGCCCGAAGGACTTAACCGCGACCGGTTGATTCACGCCTACCGGCTCATGTACCTGTCACGCGCCCTGGATGATCGCGAAATTTTGCTGAAGCGGCAAAATCGGATCTTTTTCCAGGTAAGCGGCGCGGGACACGAAGCGGTACAGGTGGCGGCAGGGCTGGCGCTGCGCGCCGGGCACGATTGGGTAGTTCCGTATTATCGCGACCGCGCACTGGTTCTCGCTTTGGGAGGAACGGCGGAGAACATGCTGCTGCAAGCTGTCGGCGCGGCGAGAGACCCGAATTCCGGCGGACGGCAGATGCCCTCCCACTGGTCTTCGCCAGAGCTGCATATACTCGCCGGCTCGTCTCCTACAGGAACGCAGTTCCTGCACGGTGCGGGGTGCGCGCATGCAGCAACTTATCTAAATCGCGATTCCGACGAAGTAACGCTGGTCAGCTCGGGCGAAGGCGCGACGAGTGAAGGCGAATTCTGGGAATGCATGAACAGCGCCTGCCTGCACAGGCTGCCGCTGGTGGTTTTGGTCGAAGACAATGGCTACGCCATTTCGGTGCCGGTAGAGCGCCAGACTCCAGGCGGTAATATCGCTAGCCTGTTCAAGGGATTTCCCGACCTGCTGCGCCTCGAGGTAGACGGAACGGATTTTATCGAGTCGTACCGGGTTTTAAGGGAGGCCATTGCACATTGCCGCTCGGGAAACGGTCCAGCGCTCGTGCACGCGTCGGTTATCCGGCCCTATTCGCATTCCTACTCTGACGACGAGCGGTTCTACAAGTGCCAGGCCGAGCGGGAGCAAGAGGCGGCCCGCGATCCATTGAGAACTTTTCCGGAGTTTCTTGTTCGCGCCGGGCTGCTGGATCGGGCGACTCTTAAAAACATTACGCGAGAGATCGATCTTGAACTGCAAGAGATCTCGCAGCGCGTTCTGCGGGCAGAACCACCGGCCTCCGGATCGGTCTTCCAGTTTCTCTATTCCGACAAAGTCGATCCCACGTCCACGGCATTCGCAACCGAGCCAAAATTTGAAGGCGACGCGCGCACCATGGTGGACGCCATTAACCGGACGCTTGCCGAAGAAATGCGCCACGATCTCAACATGATTGTTTTCGGCCAGGATGTCGCCGATTGCAGCCGCGAAGAGCATCTGGCTGACGTGAAGGGGAAAGGCGGCGTCTTCAAAGCTACGGCGGGCTTGCAGCGCGAATTTGGCAGCAGACGCTGCTTCAACGCGCCGATTGCGGAAGCCGGCATTGTCGGCCGTGCGCTCGGAATGGCGGTGCGCGGGTTGAAACCGGTGGTGGAAATCCAGTTTTTCGATTACATCTGGCCGGCCATGATGCAGATCCGCAGCGAACTGGCGAATTTACGCTGGCGATCGAGCAACGGATTTTCCTGTCCGGTGGTGATTCGCGTTCCGATCGGCGGCTATCTGACCGGAGGTTCGATTTATCACAGCCAAAGCGGGGAAGTCACGTTTACGCACATTCCCGGGCTGCGAGTGGTTTTCCCATCCAATGCTCTGGACGCGAGCGGCTTGCTACGAACGGCCATTCGCTGCGACGATCCGGTGCTGTTTCTGGAGCACAAAAAACTATATCGTGAGCCGTACAATCGCGCGCCGCATCCGGGGCCCGAGTATACGATTCCGTTCGGGCAAGCCAGGATCGTCAAACCCGGCGAAAACCTTACGATCGTCACCTATGGAGCGTTGGTGCAGAAATCGTTGCAGGCGGCGCTACAAATTGAGCAGCGCCACCCGCAGATTTCGGTCGAAATTCTCGACTTGCGCAGCCTGGCGCCATACGACTGGAACGCCATTCAGGCATCAGTCAAAAAGACCAGCCGGCTACTGGTGGCGCACGAAGATACGCTTTCCTGGGGTTACGGCGCTGAGATCGTGGCACGGGCCGCAAACGAGTTGTTTACGGATTTGGACGCACCAGTGGGCCGTGTTGCCGCACTCGATACCTGGGTTGCCTACAATCCGCAACTAGAGGATGAGATTCTTCCGCAAGTACGCGATATCACGCGCGAGGCGGAGCGGCTGCTCAAATTTTAGCGAGACACGCAAAATAGCCGCAGAATAGAATCTCCCGGCTTTCCTCGCGCCAGAATTCATCCAGAGTGCGCGCGCACCAAGACCGGATTTCCTGGCGGGCTATGCCCCGACGCTGCGCGAACGCTACGTTAGTTTCGGTCAGCATATATTCCAGATAAAATTCGCGACCAAGGGCGATAGCGATTTCGAAGTGCTCCTTGCTCTGCAGCCGGAAACCGGTGGCCAGATCGCGCAGTGTCTCCGGATTCAGTTCCTTTGCTTCGTGGGGTGGCCACGGATAGCGTTCGATGAATGCACGGAACCAATCATCCAGATTGCGGGAGTTGCGAAAGCTTCGGCCCGGCTCAAAGTCGTAGACGACGAGTAAGCCGCCAGCACACAGAATACGAGCGGCTTCCGGAAAGAATAGATTCAGATTGGCGTAATTCAATGACCCCGCCGCGGTAATCAAGTCGATAGAGGCGGCTGCGACGGGAATGGCCTCAGCCGCGCCCGCAAAAAAATTTGGCTTCTTGGGCAGCATGGCGGCGATTGGTTCCATCCCTATCGCTACATCAACGAAACCTGCAAGCGCCTGCGTGGACAGGCCCGCCCCGCAGCCCACATCCAGCGCTCTCGGAGCCGCAGCACGCGGCGCGAGAGCGCGTTCCAGGATTTTTCGATGCACCGGCGGGCGGAACTGCGCGTAACCGCCGGCCATTCCCCCTTGTGAAAATGAACTGTTCATGAGACGATCATTCCGCTAGATCTGTTATTTCGGATGCGGAATGATTGACACAATTATGTACTCATCGCCCTCAATTCTGAAATAAAAACGCCAGCCGAGCGATATCCTGGCTTGCCATAAATCCAGACTTCATCGTACTTTTTGGCACGCAGAGAGGGATGCCTCAGATCGGCCAACAAGAAACGAAGTTGCTTCGCGAATGCCTTTCGGATATCGGAGGGAAGCGCAGCATAGTCCTTATCGGCCCGTTCCGTAAAACGAAGCTTCATTTGCTGGATCGTTTGACATATCGCTTGGCGCGGCTTTCAAGAGCCTTGATAGCTGCTTCGGCCGTCGCATAAGGGCCATGCGTTCTTCCCCGTTTTGCATCCTCGAGTCCTTCGGCCAGATGCCTATCAATCAAGCTTTTTGGCGTGAAGGTGATTTTTCCGTTTTCGATGCGCGCTTCGAGAATATCGCCAATATCCAACTTAGCCTGTTCACGAATACGTTGCGGAATCACGATCTGAAATTTGTTTTTGATCGTTACCACTTCCATAATCCCTAGTCTAACTGTCCTACAGTCGGAATATCCATCTTTATCCCGTGCAGGACAAGCGCGCTCGCAATTAACGGCAGGGTCACGAGCCACAGCACCTCGGTATACAAGCGATGATCAGCGAGATAGCCGATCACGGGCGAGAGGACGGTTTGCAAAATGGCAAAAGCACAGGTGAGCGCTGCAATCGCGACACCGGAACGGCCAGCGCCATAGATGTCGATCGGAAGGGCGTAGATATTCACGCTACCGGCCAGTGCAAAAAAGAAGCTGGATGAAATGAGCGCGGTGGCCAAGCCCGCGCCGGTGGCGAAGGGCAGTAAAAGAGTCAACAACGACCCGGCCGCGCTTACCCAAACGGCCCTGCGGCGAGACGCCACCGGATTCACGGATTTTTTCATCCAACGAAGAGAGAGCCAGCCTCCGAAGAAACCGCCCAAATTCGAGATTAATGGCGGAATCCAAACATAGCGGGCGGTGGCCTGCAGGCTGAGGTGATGGACGTTCGTCAAATAGAGCGTGGTCCAGTTGGACCAAAGTGAATACGCTCCCATCCAGAAAATATTGGCGACGACCAGCAGAATCAAGTTGCGCTCGCCGAGGATGGCAAGGCTGGAGCGCGACGACGGCCGACTCGTTACCGGATAGCGCGGAGGTATGCCGCGGCTCACAATGAGCCACAACGGAATCCACAAGAACCCTGCCAGGCCGCTCACGATGAATGGCATGCGCCATCCGTAAGTATTGGCGAAACCGATAGAGAGTGCGGCCAGGGGAGCGCTCAAACTCAAGCCGATCTGGTTCACGGCGGCTCCCAGCGCGCGCTCTTCCGGCTCGAGATAGATGCCGTTTACTTTTCCGGTCGCCGGAATTCCGGCGGATTCGCCCATGCCCAGCGCCACTCGGCAAATTGTCAATCCAGCCAGGCTGTTCACCAGGCCTGTGCCGGCCGCGGCGGCGGACCACCATCCGACCGCGACACTGATTCCACGGTTAATTCCAAAGCGGTCCAGCATCCAGCCGGCCGCCAACGTGCAGGCCGCATAGGCGAAAGAAAATGCAGAAAGCAGCGCTCCAAAGCCCGCCATATTCAGATGAAATTCAGTCAGGATTAAAGGGGCCAGGGTGTTCAGCAAGGTTCGGTCCAGATAATTAAGCGTCGAGGAAAGGACGAACACACCGACCGCAACCCAGCGGAGAGAGAAACTGGAGGAAGTAGGCGCCAAGGTCTATCATCATGCAGAGCCCAAATAATTCGAGACGTAGTTTGTTGCGCGCCGCCGCGGGCTTCGCTGCTCTGCCTTATGGGCTTGGCGCAACGTCCGATCAGGCATCGGGCGGCATCACCGATATTGAAGGAGTACGCGTCGGACATTTCACAGAGAGCCGCCGCCCTACTGGCTGCACGGTGGTTCTGTTTGACCATGGCGCGATTGGGGGCGTGGATGTGCGGGGCTCGGCGCCAGGCACACGCGAAACGGACCTGCTCAACCCAGTCAATACTGTCGAACGCGTGAACGCGATTGTGCTTTCCGGCGGAAGCGCGTTCGGCCTGGAAACAGCCAGCGGCGTGATGAGATTTCTCGAGGAGAAGCAGGCCGGCTATTGGGTCGGCTCGCTTGTGGTGCCGATTGTTCCCGCCGCGATCCTTTTCGATTTGAGCTTAGGCGATTCGAAAATTCGTCCGAACGCCGAGGCCGGATATGCGGCCTGCCGGGCGGCTTCGAAAGCTCTGCCGAGAGAAGGCAACGTAGGAGCAGGCGCCGGCGCAACGGTCGGCAAGATGTTCGGAATGAAAGCGGCCATGAAATCCGGTATCGGAACGGCGAGTTTGGCCATCGGAACTTCCGGCCTGATTGTCGGCGCCATTGTCGCGGTGAACGCATCGGGAGACGTGCTCGATCGCCAAACGGGAAAGATTCTCGCCGGGGCGCGCGCCAAAGACGGAAAAGGTTTTCTCGACAGCATGGCGCAAATTCTTGGGGGAGCGACACTGGCTCGTGCGCATCCGGGCGGTAATTCCACGATCGGAGTCGTCGCGACAAACGCCACGCTCACCAAAACGGAAACCGCCAAAGTCGCGCAGATGGCACACGATGGCCTGGCGCGAACGATCAATCCAATTCACACGGCCTTCGACGGTGACACAATCTTTGCTGCGGCAACAGGAAGCGCGGCGCGCGCAGATGTCAGCAGTATCGGAGCAGTAGCCGCGGAAGCGGTGGCGCAGGCCGTGAATCGCGCCGTTCTCGCAGCGGCAGGTCTTCCGGGATTACCGGCGCACCGGGATCTTGCAAAGTAGCGCTTCTTACCAGCGGAACGTGCGAGTGTGGACGCCGTCGCCATCGATCTCGATAGTTTCATCGTGACGGCGATCACCATCGGAAATCGTCAGATGATGCGCACCAGCGGTCAGATGTAGTGTGACCGGGGTGGGCCCGTAATTCTTGCCGTCCACTGCCACTTGCGAGCCGCTTGGCTCGGAAGAAACAAGCAGGACTCCTACGCTCCTGACAAGCGGCAGAAACACATTTACGTCCTCGGGCACCTGAATAATTTTCTGCGCCACGGTATAGCCGGTCAGTTCGGCGGTCAGGGTGTGCCTGCCGTTCGAAAGCGACATGGAACAAGGACTTAGGCAGCTTTGGCGGCTGTCCACCACTACCTTTCCTCCTGGAGGATCGGTGACCAATTCCACGTCGGTCTTTGCGGGAGCGGCAGCCGCTTGCGCTTCGGATTCGGTTTCACGGGATGGCTTTGCCGGCTTTCGCGACAACTCCGCAGATTCGAGCGACGCCTCCTCTTTCGGCACGGCTGTATTCGGCGAAGGGGTAACTGTCGGAGCAGGCGAGAGGGTGGGCGGCGGCGGTTGCAAAGTCTGATCGGCCGGCGCCGTATCCTCGGTGGGAACCGGCGAGGGTTCTTTCGCCGCGGTCTTCACGTCCTCCGGCGGAGGCGCGGTCGGGCCGGCTTTCGTATCCAACACTTGCAGCGGCGGCGGAGGTGCCGAATTCCGGCGAACAATGAAAATGACTGCGGCGGCCACGACAAAACAAAGCGCTATCACCAGCGCGACTCGTTTTCCGCGTGAGTTCTCCTTCGACGGTTGCGCGGCTGCAATGCGGCGTGCAGTCCGTTCCCGGCCAGGCAGTTCTCCGCCCGTCCCCATTGCGAGGGCCACCGCCGCGGCTCTGATCCGTTCGTCGCGCCCGTCCGGCTGCTCAACTGGTTTAGCAGGCGGAGGCGTCGCGACGGCAACCGAAGCGACAGGCTTCCAATCCGGACACTCGTCCAAAGCGAATGAAAGGGCTGCCGCGAAATCGCAGCACGACGAAAATCGTTCTTCCGGCTCCTTGGCCAGCGCACGCAGGACCACTCTGTTCACGGTCTCGTTCAGGAGTGGATTCACTTGCTCTACCGGCTTGGGATTCTGCTTGCAAATGGAATAGAGCAGGCCCTGCAGATTTTCCGCCGTGAACGGCTTTGCGCCACACAGCATTTCGTAGACCATGACGCCGAAAGAAAACTGGTCCGCTTTGCCGGTTACCGGCAAACCTTGTATCTGCTCGGGGGCCATATAATTCGGTATGCCAGCGAGCGATCCGTTCTGCAGCACTTTATTCGAGACGAACGCGGCCATTCCGAAGCCAGCAATCTTCGCGATCTGTTCGGCGCCTGCACTTTGTCCGGCAACGACAATATTCGCCGGCTTAAGGTCTCGATGCACGATTCCTTTACGGTGCGCATAGTCGAGAGCCTCGGCAATTTGGCGGAGGAAAGTTATAAATTTTCGCCTTTCCGGAGGCGTTCCGGTGCGCAAAAGTTGTTCCAACGAGACGCCATCGACGGACTCGCTCGAGATATAGGCCAGCTCGCCGCTCTCGAAAATGTCATAAATCGTAACAATGTTGGGATGCGACAGAATTGTCGCCGAGTGGGCTTCCGCTATCAGGCTTTCGCGGAAGGCCCGCGCTTCGTCGGTATCGCCGCCGGTAAGAGGAATGGATTGGAGATCGACCGTTTTATCGATCGCCGGATCGATGGCGCGGTAAAGCAGTCCGCTGCCGCTACGGCCCAGTTCCTCCAGAATCCGATAGCGCCCAACCTGGTCCACGTACCTTCAGTATAACGGCCTGACAAAAGCCTGCCCTACTCTCGAAGGCCGATAAATAAACGCTTTCGTGAGGGTCCGTAAGTTCCCTTGTTAGGATGGAGAGAATTCGATGATTCCTGAGGTGATACCGGAAGGGCTAACCTTCGACGATGTAGTTCTCCAACCAGCGCACAGCCGTCTGGCGCCCGCCGAAGCCGATACCACAACGCGACTCACGCCGAAAATCGAGCTGAAAATTCCGATTATCAGCTCGGCCATGGACACAGTCACGGAATCGCACATGGCCATTGCGCTGGCGCAGCAAGGCGGCATCGGTATCATCCACCGGAACATGTCGATCGAGCGCCAGGCCGAGGAAGTGGACCGCGTCAAACGTAGCGAGAGCGGGATGATTGTCGATCCGGTTACGATTGAGCCGGAGCGGAAGATTTCCGAAGCGCTGGAGTTAATGAGCCGCTACCGTATTTCGGGCGTGCCGATTACCAGCCACGGACGGCTGGTGGGAATTCTTACTAACCGCGACCTTCGCTTCGAAACACGCTACGATCTGCCGATTTCGGAAGTGATGACGAAAGAAAACCTGATCACGGTTCCGGTCGGCACGACGCTCGAGGAAGCGGAGAAAATCCTGCACCGGCATCGGATCGAAAAATTGCTGGTCGTGGACGATCAGTACACGCTCAAGGGTCTGATCACGGTTAAGGACATTCAAAAGAAGCTGAAGTATCCGAACGCTGCCAAGGATTCGCAAGGCCGGCTGCGAGTGGCGGCAGCGGTGGGAGCAACGGGCGATTTTCTGGAGCGGGCGCAGGAGCTGGTGCGCAAGAAGCTGGACGTCATCGCTGTCGATTCGGCGCACGGCCATAGCCAGCGCGTGATGGATGCCGTCAAGGCGCTGAAGCATCAGCTGCCGGATGTGGAAGTACTGGCCGGTAATGTGGCGTCGTTCGAAGGTGCGCGCGACTTGGCGGCGCTGGGCGTGGACGGCGTGAAAGTAGGCATCGGACCCGGCTCCATTTGCACAACGCGCGTCGTCAGCGGCGCGGGAGTTCCACAACTGACCGCCATTGCCGAATGCTCGAAGGCGTTGCGTGGAACAGGGATTCCGCTAATCGCCGACGGCGGTGTGAAGTATTCCGGCGATATCACGAAAGCCATCGCAGCAGGAGCCGATTCAGTAATGATCGGCAGCCTTCTGGCGGGAACTGACGAGAGTCCCGGAGAAACGATTCTCTACCAAGGCCGCACGTTCAAGAGCTATCGCGGCATGGGCTCGATGGGGGCGATGCCGCAGGGAAGTTCGGAACGTTATGCGCAGACCGAAGGCGGAAAGCTGGTACCGGAAGGAATTGAAGGCCGGGTGCCGTACAAAGGCCCGCTTGCGGAACTGGCTTATCAGTTGGTGGGTGGCTTGCGCGCCGGCATGGGCTATTGCGGCTGCGCCACGATTCGCGAACTGCAGCAGCACGGCCGTTTCCTTCGGCTTACCGTGGCCGGATTGCGTGAGAGCCACGTTCACGACGTGATCATCACGAAAGAAGCGCCAAATTATCGCTTGGAATAAAAAAGAACCAATCGACAGCCGTGTTTGGGTGCCGATGGGCTCCAATTGTGTTTAGCTGGCGAGCGCGAACGACCTCAGATTAATTCCCGGGATCGCGAGCGACAACACCTCTTCTACCCGGCCGACGAAATGGAACTGCATTTCCTGCCGAACATGATCCGGCAGCTCGCGCAGATCTTT
>JACZDD010238029.1_pt1 | contig 17777 bp, 15 predicted proteins | sample 8641771 | NCBI WGS metagenome assembly JACZDD01 (sample SAMN15324614, study PRJNA640507) | soil metagenome | isolation source: intercropping peanut in the second line | place: China: Luxin town, Laibin City, Guangxi Province | collected 2019-07-25 | depth 10cm m | reverse complement strand
GTATACGCGCAGGCAGATGACGCCGGGCTCCACGTTCGGAACCGGAGCAGGACGCTTGCGCCGGATGAGCCCGCTCTCCCATAGGAACCAGAGGAACGAACTCAGAATCGCGCCTAGCATGGCCAGTTCGTAGAACACGACACCGGTGGACCAGAACGAAAACAACGGCATGCCGCCCGTCACCAGCGGATAGTTGTATTGCGTGAAACGCACGAACAAAATCGTGAGCAGGCAGAAAGTGAGAGCGCTCGCCACCACGACCAGCGACATGCGCGAAGGCCGGTCCAATATCCCGGCCGCAAATTCAACCGGCTCGTTGGAAAATACGTCGAGTGTGTCTGGACCGAAGCCCTGTGCTTTCAGGTCCAGAATGGCGCGCGCGGCCGCCTCCTTTTCGCGAAATTCACCTTTCAGGTACACGGTCGTGAGGTTTGAACTCCCATATGGAAATAATCGGGAACAATTTCGCAAACATCAGATACAACACCACCATCGTGGCGAACGTCGCTATGGTGATGGAAATCTCGACCCAGCTCGGCGAGTACGAGCCCCAGGCGGCCGCTAGGCGCGGCCGGCTCAAAGTCGGCACGATGATGATGAAGCGCTCCAGCCACATGCCGATCAGGACAGTGACGGAGCAAATTATGGCCGTTTTAATTGACCGCAGCTTGCGGATGCCCAGCAGCACGAACGGTATGACGAAATTGCAGACGACCATCGTCCAGAAATAAGGAGCGAATGTGCCGCGCGTCCGTGCGCCGAACACCATCATTTCCTTAGGCTCGTTTCCATACCAGACAGTGAGATTTTCAGCTACGGTGAAGTACACCCAGAGCAGGCTCATCAGAAGCAGCAGCTTCGCCAGGTTATTGAAGTGATGCGGAGTCAAATACGCTTCCAGCCGCAATGTCCTGCGAATGACCGCCATAGCGAGAATCAGCGCCGCAATGCCGCTGAAAATCGCACCCACCACAAAGTAAGGCCCGAAAATCGTGCTGTGCCACATGGGGGCGATGGCCATCGAGAAATCCCAGGCAACGACGGTATGAACGGAAACCGCCACCGCTAAAATGATTCCGGCCATCAGCTTCATCGCCCTCTCGAGAGCGTGCCACTCGCGATCGCTGCCGGTCCAGCCGAGCGCGAGCTTACGGTAGACCCAGCGCCGCCATCCTTTTGCATGCCGCGCCAATTGGGCTACGTCCGGAATGAGCGGGAGAAAAAGAAAAATCGTGCTGCCGATCAGATAGGTCGAAATCGCGCATAAATCCCACATCAGAGGCGACCGGAAATTCGGCCACAGCAGCCGCGTGTTGGGGTAGGGAACCAGCCAATAAAAAATCCAGGCGCGGCCCAGGTGAATGATCGGAAACATGCCGCCAATCATCAATGCGAATACCGTGATTGCCTCGGCGGCGCGTGTTACCGGCTTCCGCCATTCGGCTTCGGTCAATCGCAGAATGGCCGAAATCAGTGTGCCTGCGTGTGAGATTCCGATCCAGAAGACGAAATCGACCAGATAGAAGCCCCAAAAGACAGGCCGGCGAATATTCGCGACGCCGATGCCGCGATCGAGTTGATAGCCCCAGGCAATCAAACCCCAAAGCGTAACCATGCTCAGCGGCAGCAGCACCGCCAGGTAACGCCAGCTCGTTCCTTGGAGCGGGCGCCAGAGATCTCTTCGTACGTCGTCCACGCTATTTCACTCGCTCGAGATAAAACACTTTGGGTTTGGTTCCCAGCTCTTCGAGAAACTGTGTAGCGCGGCTGCTTTCGGCAAGCTGCGAGACTTTGCTTTCCGGATCGTTCAGATCGCCGAATACCATCGCTTCCGCCGGACAGGATTGTACGCACGCCGGCTGCAAATTACTCGTGCCCTCTTCTTCGGCGCGCTTGATGCGCTGGATGCAGAACGTGCATTTCTCCATCACGCCCGATTCGCGAATCGATACATCGGGATTGTGCTGCAACTGCAGCGGCTCCGGCCACTCCGGATCGAACCAATTAAAGAAGCGAACCGAATACGGGCAGTTGTTTGCGCAGTAGCGCGTGCCAACGCAGCGATTGTAGACCTGCACGTTGAGCCCTTCCGGATTTTTGTACGTTGCGTACACCGGACATACCGGCTCGCATGGCGCTTCGTCGCACTGTTGGCACAGCACGGGCCGGTGCTTTACCCGAACGTTCGGGAATTCGCCCTCATAGTAACGATCGACGCGAATCCAGTGCACCGCGCGGCCCAGGGCCGCTTGTTCGGGATTCGATACCGGCAGATTATTCTCGGCATGGCACGCCGCTACGCAGGCCTGGCAGCCGGTACAGCGGTCCAGGTCGATTGCCATGCCCCAACGATGCTCGCTCACCTTTGCCCCCACGGTCCTTGTTCCCGGTCTTGCGGTGAAAACTGAATCAATGCCGGCTTGCGCTCCAGCTTTGCCACTCGAACGCGCGTTGCGCCGAATGCGAATTCGCCGGCGGCTTCATCCCACATTGGCGAAACAATCGCAAGCGGATTCGCGCCGCGGGCGGAAGCATAACGTCCGTAGTGCGTGTGTCCTTCTCCAATGGCCATACTCACGACGCCGGGAAGCGCCGCCGGGTGCACGTAGACGGGCGCCTCCAAATGCCCGCTTTCGGACTCCACGCGGATCCAATCGCCGTTCGCGATCTTGAGGTTTGCGGCCGTTTTTGGATCCATTTCTGCCGGAAGACCCCACATCGCGCTCGATACGGGATCGGGCAACTCCTGCATCCACGGCAGATTAGCGCCGCGTCCGTCGTGAAATTGCAATGAAAGATAAGGCTGGAAATGCAGCGGGAATTCTTCGGGTTTGCCTGCGAATACCGGGTCGCTCCATTTAACGTCCTTGGCTGTTATCTTTGCCTCACCTGAGTTTTGCTTCCAGTAGCCACCCTGGCGCGCGACGTTGTCCCATGTTTCTTCGGGCGGCAGCATCGGCGCAACGTAATCCTTTACGTTCACCGCTTCGAAGTTGACGCCCAAGTGACCGAGAATCTGTCCGATCGGCCGTGTGTCGTATAGCGGGCGCACGAACGGCTGCGTGACCGCAACTCCTACCATTCCAAGCGGCACCACCGCGGCCTCTGACTCGAGTGCATGATGGGCCGGCAGCAACACGTCCGCGTATGCCGCAGAATCGTCCAGGAAGGATCCGAAACTTACGATAATGTCGAGCGCATCGAGAGATTGCGCCGCGCGCAGTACATAGGCCGGATTCTCGCCATCGAGGAACAGGACCTTGGCCCGCTTCATCGCCTCCAGCACATTGCCGGTAATGGGAGCGCTTGGCGGTTCCGGCTGAGGCGGCAAAACACCACGCGCGCCTAGCAGGGCGTTTAAGTAGTACGCCGCCACCAACGCTTCGAACGAGTTGCTTTGTACGACGGATGCGCCTGCAATTACAAGCGGAGCCTCCGATTGGCCTAGCTCATGCGCGATACCTCGTAAGCGCTTTTCTTCGATTCCGCATGTCCGGATCAGAGCCGACAGATCGGCCGCGCGGATCGATTGCGCAACGCCATCCGGCAGTCGCCCGGGCGGTTTCTCATCGAGCAGCATCCGGGAGAGCGCCACGATCAGATGCGGCTCGGAGCCAGGCCGCACCGGCAACCATTCATCGGCGCTCGCGGCCGTAAGCGACATTCTTGATTCAGCCTGCACCAGATGCCCGCGCACGCCGCTGCGACCTTGCCGGAATTCGCCAAACTGTCGCGAATAGTAGACCGGAGAAAGCCAGCCGCCGAGAAAGTCCGCGCCTACTCCGAGCACATAGCGCGCGTGTGCCAAATCATAAACCGGCGCCCCTTTCCAGCCAAACACCCATTCGGCCGCTTTTCTTTCAAGTGCGAAATCGCCCACGCCGCAAGTGCGCGCCGGCGGCGCGTTCAACGCTTCGAGAAAACGCTGAATCGTGAGCGCCCGGGTGCCCTGCGGTGCGTTCGTCAGAAACAGGATCTGATCGCCGGAATAGGCCTTGAGTTTCTCGGCCACTGATTTCAGCGCCTCGTTCCAGGAGACTGCCTTGAATTTCGCTTCGCCGCGCGCGCCATCCCGCCGCATCGGCCCCCGCAGCCGGTCCGGATTATAAAGCGACTGCAGAGCGGCCTGTCCACGGGCGCACAATCGGCCGCCGCTGACCGGATCGAGCGGATTGCCTTCGATTTTTTTGATGGACGCGATGCGTTCGCGGAACTTCTCTTCGCCGCGCTCGATGACGCGTTCGCCCGCCATCACGCGTACGATCGTGCTGCATCCGGCGCCGCACTCGGTGCAGATTGCGGGATGCCATTGCTCCTCGCCCAATACGATACCGTTTTCGGGCACCAGCAACGGAATCAGCGGCTTCTTGTCGCCGCACGCGTTCGTGGCTACCGCGCCCGACACTGTGGATACGATTTTGAAGAAGTTCCGGCGATCCATATCTCAGTAGTGGCAGGCGGTGCAGTCTTCGGACGCTTTGCGTTGACGATGACATGTCAGGCAAGTGCCCATATTATGTGTCACCACGCGCTCGGCTACGGTCGCCTTGGTCAATTCACCATGGCAAGTAGCGCAGGGAATGTTGGCGCGATAGTGCGGAGCATGCCGGAATTTGACATGCGCCGTTTTCGAAAAGCCATACACCCGCTCCCACGGAATCTCGATGTTTTTGTTGGCGTACTCGATGACCTTCTTAACTTCCGGTTTTTCCCGCGCCAGCTTGTCATGACACAGCATGCATTTTTTGACGGATGGTATTCCGGCCGCATCCCGAATGTCCGCGCCCGAATGGCAGTCAATGCAGCTCACGCCGAGTTGGATATGCGTTTTATGCGGGAACGCAATCGGCTGGCTCGCGGCGTAAGCCATAGCCCCAAATCCCAATAGCCATATGCTATGCCACACGAGTCGAGACTGGGTCACAGGAAGTCAACGGAACTTTGTCTAACTTATCATGCGTCCTTGATTGAGACATCAGTCCGCGTCTAAGGCGCGGCTCACGAAGCTCTAGATGTTATATGCTAGGCGCAAAATGCTTCTCAAATTCATAGCAGCGGCGCTGGCAGTGTCTTCCATATTGCCGGCGGCCGAGCTCTCCACTCGAAAGATATTGAACCTGGCGACGATCAAGACGATGGTAGCGGCAGCCGAAGCCGAAACGCAGAAGCGCGCTGTGCAGGTCACGATCTGCATCGTGGATGATAGTGGGAACCTGCTGTTCCTAGAGAAAGAGGATGGAGCGGGCTTTAATACGGTTCTCTTTGCACAAAAGAAAGCACGGCATTCGGCATTCTTTAAAGCGCCGTCCAAAGCAGCCGCCGACGCAGTGAAAAATGGCAATACTGCGATTTTGGTGATGCCGAACGCCTTCCCGAATCAGGGCGGGCTGCCGATCAAGATGGACGGGCAGACGATCGGCGGTATCGGCGTGAGCGGCGCCGCGTCGGAGGTCGATGAAGCGATTGGGCAAGCCGCCCTCGACGCGGCTTTCGGGAAACCCCAATGACCAAAGTGGAGCAAGCAGATCTCGATACGTCGGGCTACGTGGTTCTCAAGCGCTTTCTGGGGCCTGATTTACTCGAACAGGTGCGCGCACGTGTAGAGGAGCTGTATGAGCAGGAAGGCGAGAATGCGGGCGCGGAATTTCGTAAGGAACCCGGCTCGCGGCGTCTGGCGAATCTGGTAGACAAAGGTGAAATCTTCGCGCGGTTGATTGCGATGCCGGAGATTCTGGAACGGGTCGGCTACGTACTCGGGAAAGATTTCAAGCTGAGCAGTTTTAACGCTCGCTCCGCCGATCCGCACTCCAACGAACCGCAGCCGCTGCACTGCGATGCCGGTGCGCTGCCTGACGAGCGCGGCTATTGGGTCTGTAATACGATTTGGCTGCTCGATGATTTTACTTCCGATAACGGCGCGACTCGCGTGGTGCCCGGCTCGCAGAATTGGAAACAACTGCCGCAAGAAGTCCTTTCCGATCCATTGGCGCCGCATCCGCAAGAGGAATTGCTGTTGGCTCCCGCCGGCAGCGTGGTTGTCATGAATACACATGCCTGGCACGGCGGCACGGCAAATCGTACCGCCCGGCCGCGCCGCGCCCTGCACGCGTTCTATTGCCGTTTCGATAAACCGCAGCAGCAATATCAGAAAAAGTTGCTGCGGCCCGAGACGCAGGCGCATCTCAGTCCTCAGCTGCGTCATTTGCTGGCGCTCGACGATCCGTTCAATGACGAGCTGAGCGCGGCAGGCTCAGGGGCTAGCGGTTTTCTCAAATGAGCTTGTGGAGCAGTTTCGGCGAGCGTCTGGCGCAGGATGTGCGCTATGGATGCCGCATGCTGCTCGCCAGACCGGGCTTTACGGCAGTGGCCGTTCTTTCGCTGGCCCTCGGCATCGGTGCGACTACGTCGATATTCAGCGTCGTGTATGCAGTCTTAGTAGATCCGTATCCTTATCGCGCCGCCGATCGCATTGGCTCGCTCAGACTCACCGATAAAAAGGGCAGCCGCCGTGGATTCGGCTATACGAAGGCGCAATATATCGAGCTCAAATCGCGGGTCCGGTCCATGGAAGACATGGCGGCAATCGACCGGCGCCAGGTGGTGATGACTGGAACGGGCTTGCCGCAGGTGGTCGTGCAGGGAGTGAGTTCTCCGAACTTTTTCGATTTCTTCGGCGTTCCGGTGCTATTCGGGCGCGCGTTTTCGCAGGAAGGGCCAGTCGCCGTCATCAGCTACAAGTTCTGGCAGAGCGATTTCCAGGGATCGCGCGATGTCATCGGACAAAAAGTACGCCTCGATAAAACGGTCTACACGATTATCGGCGTGCTGCCGGTTCGCTTTACCTGGATGGATGTCGATGCGTATACGCCGATGGACATGCGGCCGAGCACGCTGGATTTCGTGAACGTGTTTTACCGCATCCGTGCCGGAGTAACCCAGCAGCAGGTGGCTGCCGAGTTTCAACCGATTATCGAGCAATTCCGCAAGCAGAGCCCCTCATACCTATATCCGGAAGGCGCGTTTAAAGTCAGCTTCCAGAATGTGAATGAAGGAATTTTGGGGAAATTCGCGAACACATTACTAGCGCTGTTTGGGGCGGTCGCGCTGCTCCTGCTGATTGCTTGCGGCAACGTCGCCAATCTGCTTTTGGCGCGAGCGGCTGCCCGCGAAGGCGAAATGGCGATCCGTATGTCTATCGGCGCCACCCGGCAACGATTGATGCGCCAGTTGTTGACGGAAAGCGTATTGCTTGCGCTCGCGGGCGGCGTATTCGGTGTCGCATTGGCATACGGCGGCGTGCGTGCGGTAGCCGCCCTGATGCCGGAGTATTCCATTCCACATGAAGCTGTGATTGCGCTGAATCTTCCCGTGTTGTGGTTCGCGCTCGGAGTTTCCATATTGACCGGCCTTGTGTTCGGTATGGCTCCGGCACTGCAAGCGTCCTCCGCGGTGCAATCGGAGGCGCTGCGCAGTTCCGGAAAAGGCGCGGGTGTCAGTGCACGGCGGCGGCGCCTGCACGATGCCCTGATGATCGTGGAAATTACCTTATCTTTAGTGCTTCTGACGGGGGCGGGATTAGCCGTGAAAGGGCTGCTGGCGTTAGAAGGTGGAGCGTTGGGCTACGACCCGAATAAGGTTCTTACGTTTCTCCTGCCGATCGGAGAAGGCAGCTATACACGGTGGGGCGCGCGGCAGGCCTTTTTTCACGATGTATTAGAGCGATTGCGCAGGCTGCCCGGCGTAGAGGCCGCGGCTGCCGGTCAAACGGGCACGCCTCCCTGGAACGGTGGTTCCTCCAAAGTGCTGTTCGACGATCGGCCTGCCAGTGAAGCGCCACAAATCCGTTGGAACATGGTGAGCGACGGCTATTTCGAAACGGTCCATACGCGCTTAGTGCGCGGCCGCCTGTTTACCGAAACGGACATATCTCGCGCCAGCCCAGTTGCGGTGATAACGGAAGATCTCGTATCCCACTATTTTGCCGGCAAAGATCCGCTCGGGCGTCATATTCAACTCGAGCTTCTGAAACAACCGCTTCCAGCCGCGTACTTAAAGGCTCCCCAGTCGACTGCGTCTTTCGAGATCGTGGGGGTTGTGGGAATGGCGCGGAACCAGGGATTAAAAGATCCGCCTCAACCTGCGATGTTCCTTCCAAATTCCGTGGTGTTGGGTCCGGGCGCGTTTATTTTTGTGCGTACCAAGGGCGATCCGCTCGGCATGTCGAATCAAGTGCGCGCGGCCATTAAAGCGGTGGACGTCAATCAACCGATTACGCTTGTGCGGACGCTCGAGCAGTGGCTCGCGACCGCAACCGCCTATCCGCGCTTCGCTACGTTTCTGTTCGGCGTATTTGGCGGAATTGGAACGCTGCTGGCTGCGGCGGGAGTTTTCAGCGTAGTTTCCTATGCGGTAGCGCAGAGGACGCGTGAATTCGGAATCCGAATGGCGCTCGGCGCCGAGCCGCGCGATGTTTTCCGGCTGGTGCTGGTAACCACCGGCAAAGTCGTCGCTGTAGGGCTCGCTATCGGCATCATACTCAGCATCGTGGCCAGCCGCTCGTTGAGCGGCCGCATGGAAGGGATGGGAACGGCCGATCCGTATCTTTTTGTATCGATTCCCCTCATCCTGATTGTTGCGACTGTGCTGGCTTGTTTTCTGCCTGCGCGTTCGGCAACTTTGGTTGAGCCGATAGACGCTCTGCGTCAGGAATGAGTACGTGGGTTACTTGCGACTTCTACCGCGAATACATACGTCGGTCCGAACATGTTCGACCGAAATATCACCCATTTTTGATCCGGCGCGAAACGGACGTTGGGTTCAAGCCGGTATTGGTGCTTTGACATGTTCACCAAGCGCTCGGATTCGAGCACGCCCGGCCGGATCAATGCTTTGTCATTGACACCAGTGTTTTGTATCAGCCGTGGCCGGAAAAGATAGAGCCATTCGCCGTCCGGCGCATGCGCCACCTGACCGGGGTCGCCGCCGTCGCCGCAAAATAACGTGCCGTCGCGTGTGACATTGAAGTGAATCGACCATTCATTGCGCTCCAGGTGATACCAGGTCCGCTGGCCGGAATCCAGGTTATAGCTTGCCAGCCAAAAATCTACACCGCGCGGCGTTTGCAAGTCGTACCAGATTGTCCGGCCGTCCGCGCCCCAGAATTCATGGCCGGCGATCTCCATCTGCATGGTGCGTTTGTGAATGAGTGTGTTCTCGCTGCCGTCCGTGTGGATCGTCCAGATACGGTCTACTTTGTGCCAGGGGCCCTCATGGCAGTACATGAGCAGGTCCGGATCGGTCGGCGAAAAAAGTAAATGGTTAATCCAATCGGTGCTGTGTAGCAGCGGTTTCATCGCCCCTGTGCGCAAGTCGATGGTGAAGAGCGCCAGCGGCAGACGCGCCGCCAGTCGACGCTCCATCATTTCGCCCTTGTTCTGCGGCTGATCTAAAGGATGTGTCTGTTCTTGCCGTTTGCCGCCGTAGTCTTCACCATCACCCTCGAGATAGGTACCGGCAGCCAATGTCTCGTCGGCGTTCACGGTCGTAATGCTGCCGCGCGGAGGCACGGCCGCGATACGGCGAGTCGCTTTCGTGTCCACATCGGTCGAATAAAGCGCGCCATCCCGGATGTAGTACACGTTCTGCGTTTTGAAACCTGCCACGATCGCTCGAACTTTGCCTTCTACGACAGGCCGCGTTTTAAATGTCTGTAAATCGAGGACCGAGATGCCGTTCGGAGTGGTGTAGACCATCTCCTTGCCATTCGAAGTGTAGGCGTTGTCATTGAAATAGAGACTGGCGCTACCGGGTTCCTCCGTGAGGCGTACGATGCGGTGGCCGGTATCGGGGTCTATCCATGTTTTAGGCGGCGCGGCGCTCACTAAGGTGGCCGCCAATAGCAGCAGTATCCTCAAAACATCGGGTATTGTCGCACGGTACACGTCAAAGGACGCTTAGCGCGATGTTCCGGGACAGGCCTGCCCGCAGCCGTGGCAAACCAGTAAACTAGTAGCAGCCGCGCTTTGGCACAGGACGAAAAGCAAACAAGCAAATGCAAATTGACTCAACGATAGCGCTCTCGCAGTTCGTCAGCAGTCTGCCCACATTCATCGCCGTCATCCTGGCCTGGATTCACTCCAACAGGAGGATCAGCGACGTCCATAAGCGTATGGACGACATGTGCGACGTCATCCGCGCGGAAGGCCAGTCGACGCGTAATGAACTCCGTGCCGAACTGCGCCGCGTCGACGAAGGTCATGGACGCACGGCTCAAGCACCTGGAGGAGCGTGAACACTAACCCCATAGGCTGGCGGCGAGCGTAGCGTAGCAAATCCGATACGCCGCTGCACGGCTTTGGAGGCTCACGTTATGACCAAGGAGCAGTTCAAGGATCTGGATGCCCGCCTACGCCGGGTAGAAGAGTGGATACGCTTTGAAGAAGAAAAGCGCGCCAACTTGCGGCCGCTCATCGAGAAGATGCAGGAAGAAGCCCGCTCGCACTATGGTGGCAGCGTGAAACAAACTCCAACGAAACAATGCACCAACCGCAATAAGGGTAAACAAACATAGCTCGGCCGAGCTCGCCACAGCGAAAACCGCAGCCGCCCAGCACAAACAATTCGTGCGCGGTATCGAGTGGGGCATGCTCGGGTATGATACGCATTCAAGGAGAAGACCGATTTGATCATTGCCGATCTGAACGAGATCGCGGGGCGCACCTATCCGGCGCGCCGTAGAACGCAAAATCTGGTGGGTGGCGCGAGCCCGATCCAAACGAAGAATTTTTCGCTGGGTAATGTAACGCTCGAGCCGCGCGGCGGCCAGGTGCCGTGGCATAACCAGGAGCAGGAAGAAATCTACTTCATTGTTGAAGGCACGGGCGAGATGTGCCTGGGAGAAGAGAAGCGCGCCGTAAAAACCGGCCAGGCCGTCTTTATCCCACCGCGCGTTTTTCATCAACTGACGAACACCGGAGACACGCCCATGCGAATGATTTATTGCTACGGTCCGGCGGGCGACGTGGCGCATTGGCGGCAGGAATTGGAAGGAACGCTGCCGCGCGCTGGCATCGAAGCTCCGCCGCTGCCGGTAGGCGCTCATCCGCAATGCACGGAGAAGCCGCGCCAATGAGTGTTCAAACGGTCGGCATCATTATGAACGGCGTCACCGGGCGCATGGGCTTAAATCAACACCTGCGCCGCTCCATCCACGCCATCATGGAGCAGGGTGGCGTGCGAATCAGCGATGACGAAACCATCATGCCGCGCCCGCTTCTAGTGGGCCGCAACACCTCGAAGCTCGAAGCGATTTCGACGGAGTTCGGCGGCTTGCCCTATACGACAGACCTCGATCGCGCCCTGGCGGATAAACAGTATTCCATCTACTTCGACGCGCAAACCACGGACCGGCGCGCCGAGGCCGTCCGCAAAGCGATCGCCGCCGGCAAACACATCTATTGCGAGAAGCCGATTGCCGTAAGCACCGCCACCGCGCTCGAACTTTATAAACTGGCGCAGGCGGCCGGCGTCAAACATGGCGTCGTACAAGATAAGCTCTGGCTCCCCGGGATTGAGAAGCTAAAAACTCTCCGCGACTTGGGATTTTTCGGCCGCATCTTTTCCGTCCGCGGCGAATTCGGTTACTGGGTTTTTGAAGGGGATGTCGTGCCGTCGCAGCGGCCTTCCTGGAATTACCGCAAGGAGGACGAGGGCGGCATCATCATTGACATGCTATGCCATTGGCGCTATGTGCTCGACAACGTGTTCGGGCCGGTGAAGGCCGTCTCCTGCCTCGGCGCCACACATATTCCGGAGCGCCGCGACGAGCAGGGCAAACCGTATACCTGCACTGCCGACGACGCAGCCTACGCGACATTCGAAATTGAAGGCGGAATCATCGCGCATTTTAATTCCTCCTGGTGTGTGCGCGTCCGGCGCGACGATCTGCTAACGATCCAGGTGGACGGGACCAAAGGAACCGCCGTCGCAGGCCTGCGAGATTGCTGGATTCAACCGTACGGCGCGACGCCGCGGCCTATCTGGAATCCCGATATTCCCAACCCTCTGAACTTTTTCGAGGGCTGGCAGAAAGTGCCTGAGCAGACTACTTACGATAATGCCTTCAAACGCCAGTGGGAGCTGTTTCTACGGCACGTTGTTCACGACGAACCGTTTCGCTGGAATCTGCTTGAAGGCGCCAAGGGCGTGCAATTGGCGGAAGCCGGTCTCGAATCCTGGCAGAAGCGCTGCTGGGTGGACGTGGGAGATCTCAAAACCTTGTGATCGAATCGCAGGGGCCGAGTCTAACGCTCGGGAGGTAGTTCATGGCTAGCGATAAGAAATGCGCGCATCCGTCGTGCCGCTGTACCGCGAAGGAAGGTAGCGATTACTGCAGCGCTTTTTGTGAAGGCGCTGGTAAAACTCCGGATATCCAATGCGGTTGCGGCCATCCGGCCTGTGCCGCGCAAGCCAAGCTTTAATTAGCCTGGCAGCCAAGCGGTACTTGGTCAACACAATCTAGAAATCGCCAAGCCTCCGCGCGGGCGTTGCCGGCGATGAGCAAAGAGCTTATTTGCCTTTGAGGCTAGCGAGGTATCCCGGCCAGCCCGCCTTCGCGGCTGCCGCGAAGTTTTGAAGCTGCGAATAGTCGTCGTTATAGGTCGTATACATCATTCCGACGATACCCGGGATACCCGTTGCTTGTTTCAATTCTCTAGTGGCCTCGGCGCCGCCATTGCCTTTATCGTAAAATCCCGCGATCATCTGTGGATGCGCCACCGGTTGTTTAGGATCGAGTCCTGAAAACCATGTCAGCGAGGGTCTTAACTGATCTACGTTCCAGTTCATGATCCTGATATCGGCCGGTAGGCCCTTCCACGAATCTGCCAGACTACCTTCCACATAGAAGTAATTGTCCTTCGCATTGTGATGCGGGTCGAACATATCGTTCCAGACAAAGAGTGGCGTGCCCGGCATCACGGAACGATAAATCTGAATTGTCTGTCCCACGCTCCAGGCGAGCAGTTCTCCGGCGCTCATATGTTTCGACCGGCAAGAGAAGCAGGAATTCGCCTGGCGCAGCTCATCGTAGCCGAGAAGCACCGCCGATTCTTGCGGCATCGCTTTCTTCACCGATCGCGCGTTTTTCTCGATCCATTTGTAAACCCCTGGCTCGGTGAGACACATTGCCATTTCATTTGCGATAAATAACGGGAACGCCGAGTACGAATCCACTGCCACAATTTGGCCGGGTTTGAGTTGCGTGCCCGACGGCAGCCGGAAATCGGGAGGCAGATGGTAGACATTATGGAACGCGGGTAATTGCGGCCGCATATCCGAATCGATCGGCAGCGTGTAGTCGGCGTCTTGGCGGTACACTTTTTGCGGATCGGCAGGATCATACACCTTAAAAGGCGTGCCCGCACGATGAGCGACATAGACGAGCGCGGTTTCTTCCAGGAATATGTCGTCAAACCAAATCATCCCTTTGCTACCGCCCCATACGCCGAAATACAGGTACGCGCTGGTGGTGTCCTGGCTGTTGAACATGACGCTCATCTCGGTCCAGTCGTGGTTCCCGTTCGCGGCTGGGTAGCCGACGAAACGGGCCTTATCGAAATTTCCGGCGTCGAGAACCTCCACCATCGGACCCCCGCTGAAGTTCGACGATTTATAAAACAGCCGCAGGTGATACTGCCGCCATGGCTTTAGCGTGATCTTCTGGCGGAAGCGGCCGTTGCCGGGCGCATCCACAATCACTCCGGCTGCCTTGCCCGCGTGCGCTGCTTCGCTAATACCGATACCCTGATCGCCGGTATCGAACCAACCGGTTTTTCCTTCTTCAAAGCCGTGGTTCGCAAGACCGGGAAAACTGTTCTGAAATATCAGCCGCTTGCCGGAGCTATCCACCTGAAACCGCGAGCCTACGACGCGCTGCGCCTCGGCCCAGTTCGGATTTACCGAGAGCACGTCGTTCGAATATCCAAAAGGCGCCGTAGTGACGATGGATTTGAGGTGCTTTTTGTGGGCGTACTTCATTACCTCTTTCATGCGCTCTTCGTTCTCGAAGGGCCAGTCGGAATTCCCCATGAAATTGAAGCTCGAATCCCAGAACACCGCGCCCGTATAGCCGGCGGCGGCGGCCATGTCGATCAGGATTTTGCTCTTGGCTACTTGCTCCTCATTCGTGAGGTAGGAGTGATGGTAATACCAAAGCTCGGGAGCGGGCGGGGCAGGAGGCGGCTGCGCCGGAAGCAGGGTTGCCGCCAGCCAACCAATCAAAATTTTGGAATCAATTCGGAAGCGCGGCAAATCAGGCGCCCCAGGGCTTGGCTTCGAGAATCCCTTTGTAGCCGTTCTTCATGCGCTCTTCGATGATGGCCCATACCTTCGGATCGCAACCCTTCCATTCTGCTACCGCAACATTGCCAAGGTACGGCAGATCGGCTACGCCCACCTTGCTCGAGAAGAATCCACCAACCACAAGAATGCGCAGCTCACTGAAGAACGATGCACCGGGCATGTCTTCTTTGGCGGCCCGCTTCGGATACGCAATGCGGTCGAGGATTTGTTTTTGCTGCGCCTCGGAGGCGTCGGCGAAGTCCTTCTGAGACAGCTTCTGGCTCTCGTGATCGAGCCACATAAGGCCGCCCAGAATCTCAGCGCGCAGGTTCTGATTGCCTTCCTGCTCGGTTCGAAATGCAATCCAATCGTCCAGGAACTCGGGCACACCCGCTTCCGTTGCGCCAGGGCTGCGCTCATCGGCGGGAATAATCAGATCGCAGAGAACGCGCACAGTGCGCCATTGGTGGTCGTCGAAGGTCTGACGCTTATAGGGCCCGGCTTTGGGCGTGGCCGCGGCGGCCTCGCTGCCCGTAACAGCGGCAATGGCCGGAACCGAGCCGATGATTTGAAAAAGATCGCGGCGGCTGACACCTGATTTATCTGGCATATTGGAGTCCTTCACACTTTCAGGTTGAGTTTCTTGACCTGGTCGGCAATGTAATCGGAAGTGCGCCAGCCAAGCGCCGAAATGGTCAACGTTGGATTCTTATCGGCATTGCTGACAAATGGCGCCGCATCCGTGATGAACAGGTTCTTGACATCCCAAGCCTGACAGTATTGGTTCAGAACCGACGTCTTGGGATTGTCGCCCATCTTCGTGGCGCCGACTTCATGAATAATCTGGCCGCCGCGCGCAATGCCCCAGTCCTTGTCTTGGCCGGAGCTGTGGGTCACGATGCCGCCCATTGTCTCGATAATTTCTTTGAACGTCTCCTGCATGTGCTTCGCTTGCAGGATTTCATCCTGGCTCCATTTGAAGTGGAACCGCAGAACGGGGATGCCCCACTGATCGACTACGTGCGGATCGATTTCGCAATAGCTGTCTTCGTTCGGAATCATTTCACCGCGGCCGGAGAAATGTACGTCGCACCCGTACAGCTTGCGCAGATTTTGCTTCAGCTCGACGCCGTAGCCTCCGCCCAGCCAGTGGTCCGCGTAGCCGCCGAGCGTGCCAGCGTCCGGCACGCTACGCCCGCCGCCGATCTCGATGTGATAGCCGCGCGCAAACGGCATTTTATTTGCCATCTGCTCCTTGTAGAGCCACCAGGGCATGTACAGATGCATGCCGCCGACGCCGTCTTCATTCTGCGGAGGCAGGTCCTGCAGGATCGGCAGGAAACCGCTGACCGCGGAACCGACCGTGTCCATCACATAGCGGCCCACCAGGCCGCTCGAATTCGCCAGACCGTTCGGGAATTGGCTCGATTTCGAATTGAGCAGCAGCCGGGCGCTTTCGCAGCAACTCGCGGCGAGCACCACAATCTTGCCGCGTACTTCTACTTCGCGGCGCGTTTTTTTATCGACGTAAGAAACACCGATCGCCAGGCCGTCGTTACCGACGAGTACTTCACGCACCATGGCGTTCGTGCGGAGTTCTAGGTTGCCGGTCTTCATCGCCGGGAAGATGTGTACGCCGGGCGAATTGAAATTGGCATTGACGCCGCACGAGCGGCCGCATTGCGCGCAATAGTGGCACGCCGGACGCCCATTAAGCGGGCGTGTAAGAATGGCAAGCCGGGAAGGGATGCAGGGGATTTTCAGCTTGTCGCTGGCCGCTTTGATAAGCCGTTCGTAGCCTCGCGGCGCCGGCGCCGGTTGAAACTTTCCATCGGGCGTGTTCTCGAGGCCTTCCTGAGAACCGAAGACGCCGATCAGCTCTTCGGCCTTGTCGTAGTAAGGCGCCAGATCGTCGTAAGTAATGGGCCAGTCGAACCCCTTACCGTCGCGGCTGTACGGCTTGAAATCGTACGGACCCATGCGCAGCGAAATGCGGCCATAGTGGTTGGTGCGCCCGCCCAGCATGCGCGCACGCCACCACATCCATTCCGAGCCGGGGGCGATCGTATAGGGCTCGCCGGGCACCTGCCAGCCGCCGAGGGTGGTGGCATCGAATGCGCCCCACGGTTTCTCCTTGGTTCCGGCGCCGCGATGCGGCACCTGGTACGGCCACTCGAACATCTTGGACTGCTTGGTGCAATCGAACATGTCGCCGGCCTCGAGCATGCAGATCTTCGCGCCGGCAAGCGCCAGCACGTGCGCGGCGACGCCGCCGCCGGCCCCGGAGCCGACAATTACTACGTCATATGTCTTGGGAGCGGCCTTCACTTGTGCCATGTCTTATCTACCTTTTATCATCCCGCTTATGAGAAATAAAAAACTCCCGCGCAGAGTATTTTTCTGCGCGGGAGTGAAGTCGGAGAACAATCGATTTAGAAGTAAGCGCGAAGCGAAAGCTGCAGGTTGCGCGCGTCGTTCGTTTTGCCGGTTACCTTGCCGAACGTGGTCAGGTTCGTGGGGTCGAGTCCCACATTATCTAAATTCGGGTGGTTGAAGGCGTCGAAAGCTTCCGCGCGGAATTGGAAGCCAAAACGTTCCGTAACAGCGAACTTCTTGAAAAGCCCCAGATTCCAGTTGTTGAAACCGGGGCTGTAGATGAGATTGCGAATCCCAAAGTCGTTGACGAAAGTACCTGGCGCGGGCTGAGTGAAAATGGGCGTGCCATCGGGATTTGTTGTCGTGAACCAATACTGGTTTTGCGCACCGTTGGCAGGATCGAAATTCTTGGGATATTGCGGGTTCCCATTCACCTGCCAAAGCTGGCCGTTGGCGCCGCCCCTACAGCCGAAGTTGCCGTCGTTTCCAACACCGGCATAGTCGTTAGCCTTGGCTACATTGCAAGGCGTTCCGGTTTGCGCCTGGAAAATACCGCTGATCTGCCAGCCTCCCAGAAGCTTGCCGCTCCAGCCGTTGTTCCGAAAGATAGGCAGTTCATAGAGGAAATTGACGATCAGAGTGTGGCGCGTATCGAATTCCGAGGGACCCCACAGGTTATGAGCGAAATAGGTGTTCGGAATAATGTCGCGCTGGTTGGAGCCGTCATCCATGCTCTTGGCGAAGGTGTACGCGGCACCGAACTGCAATCCTTTGGAGAAGCGCTTGTTCCAGGAGAGTTGCAGTGAGTTATAGCGGGAAGTGGCGACGTTGTCGGTCTCGCGAATCGAGTTATATCCTTTGTACGGCCGCAACGCATCCAGGGTGACGCCCGGATTCGCCAAAACCGTCGCGAGAGTGGGTTGATTGATATCCGCTTCGCGCTGCAGGTGCAAGCCACGCCGTCCAACGTAGGCAACGCTCACAACCGAACTGGCGATTTCCCGTTCCACGGTCACGTTCCAGTTCCAAGCCGACGGGTTCTTAAAATCCCGGCTTTGGGT
>JACZDD010054273.1_pt1 | contig 17824 bp, 14 predicted proteins | sample 8641771 | NCBI WGS metagenome assembly JACZDD01 (sample SAMN15324614, study PRJNA640507) | soil metagenome | isolation source: intercropping peanut in the second line | place: China: Luxin town, Laibin City, Guangxi Province | collected 2019-07-25 | depth 10cm m | reverse complement strand
CAAAACGCAACACGGCATCGCCATTGAGCCCTGCGTTGTGATCTGACAATAACATCAGTTATGGGAAAGAAACTCAAAGTCGGCGATCATGTAAGTTGGAATTCCGAAGCCGGCCGGGTCAGCGGTCATATCGTGCAGGTGCATACGAGAGACGTGAACTACAAGGGCTATATCCATCATGCGAGCGAGGACGATCCGCAGTATGAAATCAAAAGCGACAAAACCGATCACGTCGCTCTGCACAAAGGTAAAGCACTGCAGCGTATTGGCCGCTGACCGGCTCGGCTATACAGCCAGGCTGATGCAGTTCGCGCATGAAATATCCCTTTTACACGGTTGGCCATTCGACACATCCAATCGACGAGTTCGTCCACATGCTGATGAGCGTGGAAGTCACCTTAGTCGTCGATGTTCGAACCGTGCCGCGATCGCGAACGAATCCTCAATACAACACCGATGCACTGCCTCAATCACTGGCGTCATTCCAAATCGGATATGAGCACATTGCGGCGCTTGGTGGATTGCGCAGCAAAGACCGCAGTGTGCCGCCGGGCGTCAATGCATTCTGGCAAAACGGGAGCTTTCACAATTACGCCGATTATGCGATGGGCAGCGATTTTCGCACTGGTCTCGCCCGGCTTTGCGAGCTTGGCCGCAACCAACGCTGCGCCATTATGTGCGCGGAAGCGGTGTGGTGGCGATGTCATCGGCGTATTATCGCGGACTACCTATTGGCCGGAAGCGAAGAGGTCTTTCATCTCATAGGTTCGGGGAAAATAGAGCCGGCGCGCATGACAAGTGCTGCGCGCCTGATCGCTTCGGGGACTCTAATCTATCCCGCAGCGATCTGAACATCCAATCCTACTTGCCAGGAGGCGCTAGCACTACGGCAGCCTCCGCCGTCAACGCCCTGCCAGAAATCCTTTTCCAATGCGGAGATGAGGCTGTGTACCATTCCGGCAAAATTCTCATCGAGTACGCCCACGGAGACGGCGGCGACTTCGGCATGATGGTGAACTAGTCCATCGCCCGACTGGGTTATTGTCTGAGTAGATTTAGGACGGTTGTCGACAAGCGAAAAATGGAGAAAGAGCGGGATGAGGAGGATCAACTCGCGGACAGGCGAGCCGAAGCGTCGCGTAAAGGTTAAGAGCTGACGGCGCATAACATTGGATTGAACGCTGTTTTCGCACCACGGGGCGGGAATAATGTCCGAGTCGCCGCCAACGGCTGGAACAAAACGATTGGTTGAAGCGTCAACGTGATTGTGCAGCGTGGATAGCGGAGGAGAACGGCGTGCTATTCCGCACGGATGGAACACCGCGCTCGGCCTTGCGGCGGATCTCAGATCGCATCCTCGTGCCGGTCGGACCGATATGGTCTCACCGGATCACCCTTCATCGACGACATCGTTTGTGGGGATGGGCGTTAGACGAAAACGGGATGCTGGCGATCCGAAGGACCCGGCCTCGGCATCTCTCTCGACCTGGATGCGGTCGAGAAACGCACTGGCATACAGTTCAAGACCACGGACCGTTATACGCTCATCCACCACTAACTCTGGTGAATCTCGCTGTTGATCGACCGGCCACAGCGCAACTAAGCCGTACACCTTGATCCGCATTATGCTTTGGCGTACGCTGGGACCGGCCGATGCGTATGCTGTGTCTATCTCATGGCTGCCGGCTTCCGAGCGGATGTCGAAAGCCCAAAGCGGGGCCAAGCGAGCCTTGGCCATAGACAACTCGCTGGCCGAGGCAAATACCTCCTTGGCTTTCATCCTCTACAAGTTTGATTGGAACTGGTTGCAATCCTAAAATTATTTCCGGCATTGCAATCCAGCTACGCGCTGGCGCATTACTGGTTTGTCGAATTTTTTGAAGGGACAATTCGATAACGGACTGACGGAACTCAAACAAGCCCAGAGTCTCGATCGCCCGTCTATCGCCGATGACATTGCGCGTGGGCTCTATCGCGCCCGACATTAGGGAGGCGATCGTCCATTCGCGCGGAGTGGAACCGCTGCTGGATGGGCTTCGCTCCGATCCGCGGTTTGCGCAATTTCTTACGCCGCTCTGGCGTGGCCGCAGGCGCCAATCTTCCGGCCGTCCGAAACCTCGAACTGAATCAGACGGGTAAGTAGCTGTAAGTCGAAGAATCGCTACAATCGCCCATTCCAATTTGCGCAAAACTTACACGAATGCGTACCGCCGCGTTGCGAGCGATAAGACATTGGAACCGATGATCGCATTTGCGTGAGTCGCCTTGCCTGCCGCCGCTACGGAATCGAACTCGAGCCGAAAGCAGCGATGGGAGTACTTGCGGTTACAGGAAATTGCCGGCGAATCCGGCGCTGCCGACATTCACTTTTCCGCAATGTAACGTTACCTCAAGCTCCGCTCTGGCGTGAAGGAGGATTTGAGTGATCTTGCCGCCAGAAGAACACCATCCACCTCGCGTCTGACTGTAAGAATTGAGACGGAATAGCACTGCCATTTTCCGCTCCGATTAGATGAACGCCGATATCGATCAACCAGTTGTATCTTATTGAAAATAGGTTACTTATTTGCTGGTAACGTTCTCGTACCGGTACGAACTCGCAGTACTTACCCCTATTGCATTCAAACCCCCCCTGGGATATTCCAGTTAATACAACCGGCCATAAAACGGCTCACGCAGTCCATAAAGAAGGATTGGGACTGAAAGGGCGGTAGCTTATTCGCTTCCCTTTGGAATTGGCGTGGCTGTCCGTTAATGGCGCATTTTCGGAGGAGTCCGTGAGTAGTGTAGCATTTAGTAGTTCTGGCCTGCTTGAAGCCGATTTCGATGGCGATCACCACCCCTGGTACGGCGTTCGAACCCGATCCAATCATGAAAAGTTGGTCTCAACGTTTCTTGAAAGCAATGGGTACGAGCAGTATCTGCCACTCTATCGCGTTCGCCGCTATTGGTCCGACCGCGTGGTGGTGTCCGAACAACCGCTTTTCCCCGGCTATATCTTTTGCCGGTTCGATCCGAATAAGCGGATAAGAATCATTACCACACCCGGTGTAGTGTCGATTATCGGGTTTGGTAACGAACTAGCGCCTATTGATGATTCCGAGGTGCAGGCCGTCCGGACAGTTCTTCGAACCGGCATTCCCGTTCAGGCGTGTGGCTTCCTGCAAGAGGGGCAGCGAATACGCGTAAGATGCGGCGCGCTGCAAGGCATTGAAGGTGTGCTACTCAAACGAAAATCCGAGTGGCGCCTTATCATTTCGGTTACCACGCTTCACCGGTCCATTTCGATTGAAATAGATCGTGATTGGGTCACCGGCCTCTAATTACTGCTGGTTCGCCTGTCCGTTCCCTCCTGTTCCCCGTATATGGCCTGCCTCCGTGAGGATCAATGTCTCTGTTTAAAAGAATCACGGCTCCATTTCTGGGTACTCTGCTTTGCTTGGGTCTGGCACAAGCCGCGCCGGACGACAACCTTCCTCGTCACCGCGACGGCGTCATTTTGCTGAGGTTTGCGGATGGACTTGCCACGTCTCAGCAGAATGCGATTCTGAACGCGATTGATGGAGCGTTGATCAAAAAGATCGGCAATGGAACGCATATGATCAACGTGGGATCCGGCCGTGTTACCGCGGCGCTCGCAATCCTTCAGCGTCTGGGCGGAATCAAGTACGTCGAGCCGGATTACCAAAGTGATCCCCTGAATGAGTTGAGCGGTCCCGACACGGCGGCTGGAACGGTGGCCTCCCCCTCGGCGCCTCTCGCCGTCCATCCCAGCGTCAGTCTGCTCTCCACGGCCGCATTTCAGCCTCAAGTGTCCATTCCCGGAGCGACGCCAAATGATCCGTTTCTCGGATTGCAATGGGCGGTGAACAATACCGGACAGAGTGTCAATGGAACAACGGGGGTCTCCGGAGCTGACCAGAGCACGCTTCCGGCTTGGGGCGTCAGCAGGGGAACCAATTCGGTAGTAGTGGCCGTGCTCGATGTGGGCGTGCAATATTCGCACCCCGATCTTCTCACCAATATGTGGAACAATCCGGGCGGAATCAATTCGTGCCCGGCCGGAACACACGGCTACAACGTGCTGACCGGTTCTTGCGATCCGATGGATGACGACACGCAGTACGGCGGTCACGGCTCGCACGTGGCTGGAATCTTGGGAGCGACCGGGAATGACGCGGCGGGAGTGTCCGGGATTAACTGGACCACGAGCATCATGGCGATCAAGTGGGTGGATCACACTGATAGCGGCTACACCAGCGATCTGATCACCGCCATGGATTGGGTCATTAACGCCAAGAAAGCGGGCGTGAACGTAAGAATCGTGAATGACTCGCAAACGTGGCCGGGAACCGCGGTCTCTCAAGCGCTCTCGGATGAAATTGATTTGCTGACGGCCAACGACATTCTGTTCGTAACGGCCGCTGGCAATACAGCCCAGGACAATGACACGGTTCCGCGATATCCCTGTTCCTATAACCGTCCCGGCGAGATTTGTGTCGCGGCCAGTGATCAGTCCGATAATTTGTGGATCTCTTCCGATTACGGGCCTAACACGGTTCAGCTTGCTGCCGGAGGCGTGAATATCTATTCCACAAAACGGCTAAGCAACTATGGCTATATCAGCGGCACGTCCATGGCCGCTCCGCAAGTGGCCGGAACCGCCGCCCTCATTTTGTCGCGCGGATATTTGAGCGTCGCGGATCTGAAAGCAACCATTCTCAACAACGTCGACGTGCTGCCGTCGCTCGCGGGAATGGTCTCCACCAGTGGCCGGCTCAACGTTTGCAAAGCGCTGCCTGGATGTTCTTCGGCTTCAACGGCGACTCCCGCAAATACGGAGCCGCCCGTGATCACGGGAATGCCGGCATCGGGAAGCGTCCTTGCGGCCTCCACCGGCGCTTGGTCCGGCGCTCCCGCCTCTTTTACGTACCAATGGTATCGATGCAGCGGCAGCGGTTCGAATTGCTCTCCAATTTCCGGCGCTACCTCGCAGCTATATGGAGCACTTGCCTCGGCAGATACGGGAGCGACTCTTGCGGTCACCGTAACGGCCGCCAACTCGTCCGGATCCGCTTCCGCCCAATCGGCTGTCAGCAGTCCGATTGCTTCGGTAACTTCTCCCTTTGCACTCAATTCTTCCATTACGGATGGCCAGTCCATCAGCGACACGGTTACCTGGCAGGTAAATCCCGCCCAGGCGGTCAATTTTGCCCAGTTTTATATTGATGGCGTTCTGACGCAGACGGTGTCGTCTTCTCCATACAAGTACAACCAGAGCACCACGGGCGTTCTCGATACTTCGACTCTGTCGAATGGTTCCCACGTGCTCGGAATCCGGGCCTTGTCCACGGATAACGAAACCTATGCCTTCTATGGCGCCACAGTTACCGCCGGCGCCGTGCCACAGAACACGGCGCTGCCGGTCATTTCAGGAACGCCGGCGCTCGGGCAGACATTGACCACTTCAAAGGGAACCTGGACCAACAATCCGACCCAATTCACTTATCAATGGACTCGCTGCAATGCGAGCGGCGCCAGTTGCAGCGCCATCTCCGGCGCGATTAGTTCATCCTACCTGGTGAGCACGGCGGATTCCGGATCGGAACTGCGCGCGACCGTTACCGCTACCAATGGGGCAGGTTCTAATAGCGCAACTTCAGCGGCAACGGGAGTCGTTGGCGGCGGGGTTTCCGTCACAACCAGCTCGCTGCCGAGCGGACAGGTCAGCTCGTCCTATAGCGCGACTCTGGCTGCTTCTGGCGGCACAGCTCCCTACACCTGGTCCATCACGACAGGCTCGCTGCCCTCTGGCTTGAGTCTCTCCTCCAGTTCCGGCGCCATTTCGGGGACACCAACCGCCTCCGGCACCAGTTCGTTCACCGTTCGGGTGACCGATTCCAATAGCCTGACCGCCAGCGCGCAGCTCAGCATTACGATCGATGCCGCGTCCGGCGGTGGCTTCATCATGGGGCCGTTCAATTCAGTTCAGGGATCCGCTGTGCCATCGGTTTCGGCCGCCTTCCCCAGCAACAACACAGCGGGGCGAACCATTCTCGCGTTTGTGCGCATGTCGACCACGACGCAAACGGTCGCCATTAGCGACACCGAAGGGAATGTTTACCAGAAGGCGGTTTCGCAAGCTCAGACCACCGATGGCCATCAGATCTATCTCTTTTTCGCGCCCAATATCCGCGGCGGACCTAACACCGTGACGGCCACATTTTCTGGGACGAACAATCATCCCTGGCTGGCGATTTATGAGATCGGCGGCTTGAGTGCTAACCCGCTGGATACAGTTGCTTCCGCTCAAGGCAGCGGATCGTCCGTGAATACCGGACCTACCCCAATGACCCATGCGGCCAATGAGTTTGTATTTGCCGGGGCGGGTTTCAATTCGCCCAGCTTTACGGGCACTGTCACGGCGGGCTCCGGATTCACGCTGGCTCAGCAGGATACGAACACTTCCCGCGCCGCCAACGAAACAATGACCACCTCTACTGCCGGAACGCCATCCGGTACTTTCAGCTTAAGCAGCTCAGCGAATTGGAGCGGGCTCATCGCCACGTTTTTACCGGCCGGAACCTTCACTCCTCCGTCCATCACAACAACCTCTTTGCCGAATGCCCAGCAGAACGTTTCGTATAGCGCCACTCTCTCGGCGAGCGGAGGAACTTCTCCCTATACCTGGTCCGTCGTTGCAGGCTCGCTGCCTGCGGGCTTAACGCTCGGAGCTTCTACGGGCACGATCTCCGGCACGCCCACCAGCGCCGGCCCTTATACATTTACTGTGCAAGTTGCCGATGCCGCCAGTCAGACAGCAACGCAGCCGTTGAGCATCAGCGTGAGCCAACCGGCTGCGCCCACCATCACTACGTCTTCCTTGCCGGGGGCACAACAAGGAGTTGCCTATAGCGCCACTGTGTCCGCCAGCGGAGGAACGCCTCCGTACACGTGGTCCGTCATCTCCGGCTCTCTGCCCGCCGGGATGGCGCTTGCCGCATCGAGTGGTACGATTTCCGGAACGCCAACCACGCCAGGCACTTCTAACTTCACGGTTCAAGTAGAGGACGCCAGCCAAACCGCCACTCAAGCACTCAGTATCACCGTGAGCCCGAGCGGCAGCGGTATTTCGATAGTTCAATCTACGTCTGTTCAAGGCTCTGCCGGAAGGTCGGTGACCGCCGCCTTCCAAGCAAGTAATACGCCCGGAAACACAATTCTCGTATTCGTCCGGATGTCTACGACGACGCAGACCGTATCAATCGCGGATACCGCCGGCAACAGTTATATTTCCGCTGTTTCCCAGGCGCAAAACACGGATGGTCATCAGATTCATCTGTTCTATGCCAAAAACGTCGGCGGCGGTGCGAACACGGTAACAGCCACGTTCAGCGCGTCAAACAACCATCCTTGGCTGGCCATTTATGAGCTGAGCGGATTGAGCGCCACGGCGCCGCTGGACCAGACCGCTTCCGCGCAAGGCAACAGTTCCTCCGTCAGCACCGGGGCCACGACTGCCACCCAAAATGCCAATGAGTTTGTGTTTGTGGGAGCTGGATTTAATTCGCCTAGCTTTAAAGGAACTGTTTCCGCTGGCGCCGGTTATACGTTGGGCCAGCAAAACACTAATACTTCTCGAGCGGCTACGGAGTATCAGACGGTATCGAGTACCGGAAGCTACACCGGCACGTTTGCGTTAAGCGGCTCGGCTAACTGGAGTGCCCTGGTCGCAACCTTTACTCCCTGACCTGCTTGTTTGGAGCGATCTGCCTATGTTTCGTGACCAAGTTGCAGAAGACGCCAAGCCAATTGTCGAACTGCACTTTCAGCAAGCGGCTTCCTTTTGGCAAACCATTTACGAAAGCAGCGATGTCTACGGTCTCATTCACCGCCAGCGCCGGGATCTTGTTCTTTCTTTCGCCGGACAGCTCAAGCTTCCGAGGCACGCAAAGGCTTTAGATATTGGATGCGGCGCAGGCTCCATCAGCATTGGACTGGCCGCGCAGGGCTTTTCGGTTCACGCAATCGACCCGGTTCCCGAAATGATTGCGATGACCAAGCGAGCCGCAGCCGATTCGGGCCTGAATGTCGTCGCACAGACCGGGGATATCGACCATCTCCCGTTTGCGTCACAAAGCTTCGATCTCGTATTGGCCATCGGCGTTCTTCCCTGGCTGACTTCATATTCGACGGCGCTTGAGCAAGTCCGGCGCGTCCTCCGGCTGGGCGGGTTCTTTGTCGCTAACATCGACAACACTCTGGCTCTGCATCGCCTGCTCGACCCCGGCATGAACTTTTTGCTGCGGCCTGCCAAAAAGGCACTGGTTCGGGTCTTCGGCGGCAGCTTGCGCCGCGGCACATCCCGTGTGCCGGCCACCACGTCTTTGCCGGGCCATTTCCGGTCGCTGCTGAAAACTTACGGTTTCGAGCTAAGAAATCACGCCACGTTTGGCTTTGGGCCGATCTCGTTTTTTGGACATTACGTTCTTTCGCAACAGGCGAGCGTCGCGCTTCACAAGAAGGCGCAAGCTCTGTGTGAGCGGCAGGCGCCGGTTGTCCGTTCGCTGGGCGCTCAGTACCTGGTTGTGGCCCAAAAGGTCTCTTCCTGCAAATAGTCCTCCCTGGCCAAAAAAGAAGTTCCTCGTTATGACACAAACCGCTGACTCGGCAGTTTATACAGGACAATGTCTTCGCACCGGAGCCTGGTATGGGGATGCGCCGCTGGATCTGGAGTTTCCGCCGCATTGGGACCTTCTCGGTCATTGGCCTGAAACTCCCCCGCCTCTGACGGAAAACGAATTGGCGCTCGCGCTCGAAAAGCCCGTCGGCCAGAGGCCGCTCCGTACACTTTGCCAGAAGGCCAAGCGGCCGCTCATCGTAGTGGACGACGTGAACCGGCCCACGCCTGTCGCCTGCGTCCTCCCTCTGGTGCTCCGGCATTTTCGCGACGCGGGCATTGACTCCCGAAAAGTCACGGTCCTGCTTGCCACCGGAACACACGCATCGCCCCAGGACGATTCGGTCTTGAGCAAGGTGGGGCCGGAGGCCGGCTCTCGGTGCAGGATTGTTGTGCATACTCTAGCCGAGCCGGTCCGGCGTATCGGAAAAACCCGGTTTGGTACTCCCGTGTATGTCAACAGAGAGGTCCTGGACAGCGACTTTGTTCTGGGCATCGGCGGGATCTATCCGAACCATACGGCCGGATATGGAGGCGGCTCCAAGCTGGCGCTTGGAGTGCTCGGGTTTCGTTCCATTCTCGCTTTGCATTATTTCCACCGCAGCGTGGGGCGCTCCCGTTGCGCGGAGCGAAATGCATTTCGCGAGGATCTGGACGAAATTGCTCAGATGCTTGGCTTTCGAACCCTGATTTCGATTCAGTGCAACGCCTTCCGCCAACCCATCCGCATTGCCTGCGGAGATCATCGCCGCTATTTCAAGAACGAGGTCGATTTCGCCCGGCGCGTTTTTACCGTGCCGATGCCCGGCAATGCCGACGTCGTGATCTCGAATGCTTATCCCTGCGATGTATCGCTGACGTTTGCCTATATGAAAGGCGCGGCCCCGCTCCATCAATGTCCGCCTGCCGCTTCCCGCATCCTGATTGCAAGCTGCCCGGAAGGCAGCGGCGGGCATGGGCTGTTCCCCAATATTGATGTTCCGCGCTTTCAGAATCTGCGGAACTATCTCCGCTTTGGATTGATAAGGCCAGTGGCCTTTGCCCAACGAGCTAAAGCCGCCGCATGGCGCCGGATGCGGGGGGCCTTTTCTCCAAAGCGATCAAGCTCAGGGCGGCCTTGGCGGCATCCGATCTGGGTGTATGTTCCCAACAATCGCTTGTCGTCGCTCCCGTGCAGCCTTCCTGGAGTAAACATTGTGCATTCCTGGGCCGATGTCCTCGAAGGCGTGAAGCAGGAACAGGGGGAAGCGCGCGATCTTCGTGTAGTCCTTTACCCGTGCGTACCTCTCCTTTCGTTCTCTGCTTCCGCCCAATAGGCCCGTATCACTATCCGAATATCCTGAACCCTCGAAAGAAACTAACCATGAGTACTGAAACCATGATTCCAGCCCATACTATGCTGCGCGATTCAGAGCGGCTGCATACACGCGACTATCTAAAGCTGATCGGGGTCCCCGATCTTCCTGCCCGCTTGAGTCCCTTCGACCCCGGATATGATCCGGCAACTGTCGAAAGCCATCTTGAGCAGAGCGCCCATCTAATGTCCATCCTGAAGATCTCGATGGCGTGCTGGCAAATCGCAAACGAAGCGTCTACACGGAGAAAGATTGCAGCTGCTACCCGCTATGGAGTGCCAACGGTTACGGGCGGCGGACCGTTTGAAGTGGCGGTCGCTCAAGGACAACTGCCGGCGTATCTGGATCTGTGCGCCGATATTGGCGTGACTCGGATCGAATGCGGAGAAGGATTCACGGATCTGCGCGAGGATGCGCGGCAGATCGTGAAGATGGCTCATGAGCGCGGGCTGGCCGTGCAGTTCGAACTTGGCAAAAAGCATACCGGCGCGTTTCAAGACCAGATGATCACGGAACTGATCGAGCAGGGCAGACGCTGGCTTGATGCCGGCGCCGTTCAGCTTGTGGTTGAAGCGAGAGAAAGCGCCAAAGGCGTAGGCCTCTTCGATGATGCCGGCAATTTCAACGCGAATTTCGCGGACCGGTTTGCACGTGCCTTTGGGTTCGACGTGGTGCTCTTCGAAGCTCCCAACAAACCCAGCCAGTTTGCCATGCTCGATCACTTTGGGCCCGAGGTTCATTTGTGCAATGTACGCCTCGAAGAAGTTCTGCGGGTTGAAATCTATCGCCGCGGACTACATTCCGATGCCTTCAGCAATCCTTTACTAAGACCCGGAGCCGTCAGCCAGTAGATCAAAAACCTGTAGCGCACGCACTCTTGCGTGCCGCGTCGACCACTCATGTCGACGCTTGTGGCAGCTTTTACCAGGAGAACATTCCATGAAAAAAACATTTGCCATTAATTACTTGCCTGAGAGCGCCAAACACTACAAACAAGGCTGGGCGGTGGTGGCGATTGACGTGATTCGAGCGACGACACTGGCCGTGACAGCCGTTTCGCTGGGGCGCAGATGCTATCCGGTCGATAGCATCGAGTCCGCGAAAGAGCGGGCGCGGCAACTCGACGATCCGCTGTTAGCCGGTGAACTCGACGGGATAATGCCGCCTGGCTTTGAAATGAATAACAGCCCTGCCGAGCTTGCGACACTCGAGGACGCCAGGCCTCTTGTGATGCTGTCTTCCTCCGGAACGCGTCTGCTTGCGAACGCCCGCGAGTGCGACGCGCTGTATCTCTCGTGCTTCCGAAACAGCGATGCACTCGCAGACCACCTGGCCGACGGCGAACACTCGAAGATCGCACTGATCGGCGCCGGCAGCCGTGGAGAGTTCCGTGAAGAGGACCAGATCGGATGCGCCTGGATCGGCAGACGCCTGCTGGCAGCGGGTTATCTCCCGAAGGACCAGGAAACGCTGAAAGTTATCGATCGCTGGGGCCGCGCGAAGGCTTCCGATTGTATCGTGAGCCGGAGCATCGACTACTTGCGGCGAACAAGTCAATTGGCCGATCTCGATTTCATCCTGGATCACGTAAACGATCTCTCCGGCATCTTTATCATGAGAAGCAGCGAAGTTTTGCGGCATGCAGTGCCTCCAGCAACATGGGCTCCTGATCTTGTTCCGGTAGCAGATGTTCTCTAGGCTGCATGAGCTGGGCAGCGACGCAGTCAACCCGTGGCGTCCTGTGCGTTCCTCAAGAGCTGATAGGTGATTTGCATGCTCCGTATTGAAAAATCATCCACACCTGTTGTTTTGGCCGGCGCGATACATCACGCCGGATTAGCAATTGCGCGCAGCCTCGGACGTTTGGGCGTCCGCGTGTTTGCCATCGAAGCAGACCCTTTGGCGGCCGCTTCGGTATCCCGGTACTGCGCGGGCCGTTATAAATGGGACCTAAAGGGCTCGGAAACCTGGGAGTCGCTTGCGTTTTTGAGGAATGTAGCGAATCAGCTCGGCGAGCGCCCCATTCTACTTCCCACCAACGACTTTGCCGCACTGTTTGTGGCCGATCATGCGGCGGAACTGTCCGCGTCTTACGCTTTCTCTGGACAGCTCGCGGCCACTTCGCATGCGCTTGTCCGAAAGAAATTGATGTCCGAGATGGCAATCAAGTCGGGAATCCCAACGCCGGCTACCTTTGCTCCCCAGTCGGACGAGGACGTGCTGCGTTTCCTGGAAACGGCCCAATTCCCGGTGGTCTTAAAAGCCGATGATGGAGCGCGCCCCTGGTCTCCATGGGATCCGGAGGCGAAGACGAAATGCATTGTGCGGGGGAAGCCGGAACTCCTCGATCAGTACCGGCGCATGCAGGATCGCGAAGCGCCGAATATTGTTTTCCAGGAGTACATTCCCGGGGGCGAGGACACCATCTGGATGTTCAACGGGTATTTCAATGGCCGCTCCGAATGCCTGTTTGGAATGACAGGCCAGAAACTCAGGCAATGCCCCGCCTATACTGGCGCCGCTTGTCTCGCCATTTGTCGTCACAATCAGCAGGTTTATGATCTGACGCTCCGGTTCATGAAAGCTGTTGGCTATCAGGGCATTCTGGACATTGGCTACCGCTACGATGCCCGCGATGGACTTTACAAAGTGCTGGATGTCAATCCACGTATTGGCTCCACGTTTCGCCTGTTTGTTAGGCCCGACGGACTGGACGTCGCGCGCGCGCTGTATCTCGATCTGACCGGGCAGGTGGTCCCCCAATCGCGCTCTCTCGCCGAAGGGCGCAAATGGATTGTGGAAGATTGCGACCTGGTCTCGAGCTTGCGATATTTTTTTGACGGAAGAATGCGTCCCGGCCAGTGGCTACGCTCGTTTCAGGGCCTGCAGGAATGCTCGTTTTTTTCCCTGCGTGATCCTCTTCCGATGTTCGCCATGTTCGCCTCCGGTGTGCTTGAGCTCTCGCGCCGGGTAAAGGCTCTTCTGCTCCGGCCCCCGTTCTGGCAACGCTATCGCCGAACCTCGCCACATTGCTGCAAGATTTGACTAGCCGCACCGCTCTGCGGGTCACGGAGAGGCTCTAGTTCGAAGACTTCCTATGATCACCCTTACCTCCGAAGTGCAATTTTCAAGACGCCGCACAGCGCGTCAGTGGAGCACGTTGACACTGCGGTTGCTTGTCGGCGCCTGGCTGATCGCTTTTGTTGTTCCATCCTGGTTGCTCTGCGCCGGCTTGGAAGACTCCTCTCTTCAGAACCGTGAAGTGCAACTGAAGCAGAAGCAATTCGAACTCGATATGGAACGGTATGACACAGCCAATAAGCATCATGTCGAACAGCAGCGGACGTTTCACGAGGCCATCTATGTGGCGGCCGGGCTCGGCATTCTCGCGGCTGTCATGTCTCTGCTGCGCACCCGGCAACTCAAGCGCCAGCAGGACGTGCAGGTGAAGCTGAAAGCCGCTGAAATCTTATTTAGCGCCAGCAACGGCAGCAGTATCAAATCCAAGGGACGCATGCTTTCGTCTCTGTTTCCGAAAGAGCTGGGCCGCTTTGGGCTCGGCTCCAAAGAGTACTCGCCGGTGGCCTCTCCCGGACGCATGGAACTGCTGCGGCTGCTCGCCGCCAATCCTCAGAATCACAAACAGATCGTGCACGCTTGTGCGGTGCTCTTTCCCGATTTGCAGGAAGACGGCGAGTTAGTTACGCGTCTGCTGCAACACAACGTCGAATCGTAATGAATCAGGACTCCATGGTATGCAGATTCTCTTGCTCTCGGCTTTGACGCTACTTCTTGTAGGAACCGGTAGCGCCCAAACATCCTCACAACAGAGTGAAGGCGCGACCACGGCGCAGACTTCTCCACCGCCCCCTGTAGCTGCCGGTATGCCGGCCGGTTACGTGTTGGGGCCGGGCGATCAGATTTCGGTTCATGTGCTGGGAGTCGAGGAAATTAGCGACAAACCCACGTCCGTCGATTTGAATGGCTATCTTCACATTCCCCTGGCCGGGCAGGTACGGGCTTCTGGCCTCACCATTGAACAACTTGAATCCGAGCTTGCGTCGCGACTCAAGACCTATGTCCGGCGCCCGGACGTCTCGGTCACAGTCGTCGAGTTCCGCAGCCAGCCCGTCTCGATCATTGGCGCCGTCAGAAATCCTGGAACCCTGCAGTTGCGGGGCCGCAAAACACTCCTCGAGATTCTCTCGGAAGCGGGCGGCGTTGATAACGTGAATGCCGGCTCGATATTAAAGATCACGCGGCGTAAAGAATGGGGACCCATTCCGCTGCCCAATGCGAAACCTGATGCCACCAACGAATTCAGCGTTGCCCAAATCAATCTCAAGGCCCTTATTTCGGCAGCGAATCCCGCGGAAAACATCCAAATCAAACCGTATGACGTCGTATCCATTCCGCGCGCCGAGACCGTGTATGTCATAGGAGAGGTGGTGAAATCCGGGGGCTTCATGCTCAGCGACAATTCGGACGTCACCGTTTTGCAGGCCCTTTCCATGGCCGGCGGTCTAGACAAAATGGCACAACCGAAGGAGGCGCGCATTCTCCGGCGCAGCGACAGAGAGACCGCGCGGATCGAAATTCCGGTGAACATCAAGGAGATTCTGATGGGGAAGATTCCCGACGTAACTATGAAACCGGAGGACATCCTATTTGTGCCCAACAATGTTCCGAAACGAGCCGCTCTGCGGGCCATCGAAGCCGCTGTGCAAATGGGCACCGGCATCGCAATCTTTAGGTAACGAGAAAGGATTGGCTTATGTCCACAAACTTCTTGCTTCCTGGCGAAGACCGTTCGGCGGCGGTGCGTCGCCGGTCCTTCCAGATGCCCAATGTGTATGCAGCCGACTTCAATGTTGGCGGTGTCGCCAGGGTGTCCGCCGGCGAACCGGGAAGCATCATTGAATATTGGCGGATCCTTACTAAGCGTAAAGGAACGCTCCTGCTGATTGCGGTGGCGAGTCTGCTTGCCGGTTTCCTCTTTACGAAGTTGCAGGCTCCCATTTACCGCGCCAGAACGCTGGTTGAGATTGAAAGCATCAACGATGATTTTCTGCATGTGCGGGATGTCAATTCCGCCGGCTCCGACGTCAGTACTCAATCCCCCGAATCCAACGTCCGGACGCAAATCGCAGTGCTTCAGAGCCGCCCGGTGATCGAGCGAACCCTCCAAAAGCACAATCTGTGGAGCAGGATGATCGCCGATACGCGAAAGCGCCACGGACTGATCGAGAGATCCGCCAAAGCGTCCGTTCCAGAAACCATTGCGCGCGCCGAGGTGGTCAACCTCACCTCTAAGAGACTGCGCATTCGAAGTCAACCGAATACGCGCGTCCTCGAGATCACCTTCGATTCGAAAGATCCGCAGATTGCCGCCGATTTCGTCAATTCCCTGAGTTCTGCCTTTACGGAAGTCACTTTCGAGAACCGGCTGAAGTTTACGCAAGATACCAGCGCCTGGCTAACCCGCCACATCCAGGACGTGAAGGGACAGGTCCAGAAAGCGGAAGGCGAACTGCAGAAATATGCGCACGCGTCGGATCTGACGTTCACATCCGAGGCAGAAGCCGACACTACGGTTCAGGCGCGCATGAGAGAAATGCAGCTCGAGCTCTCGAGAGCCGAAGAGGATCGGATCTTAAAGCAGTCCCGGTACGAGCTCGCGCAGCAAGCCCCGTCTGATTCTCTACCCGAGGTTCTCGACAGCTCGACTCTGCGCGACTATCATGTTCAACTCACTCAACTGCGCCAACAGCTCGCCGATCTCTCGTCCCGGTTTACGCCGGATTACCCAAAGGTGGTGAGCACGCAAGCTCAAATCAAAACCGTCCAGTCCGCGCTGGACCGTGAAAGAGCGAATACCCTCGCCCGCACAAAAAACGAATACGAGTCCGCCAGCCGGAGAGAGAACTTGCTCAAGATCCAATATCGGGATCTCACCGCATTGATGTCCATTCAGGCAGACAAGTTGAGCCACTATCAACTGCTCAAACAGGAAGTGGCTACCTCCCACAAACTGTACGACGTACTGACGCAGCGCGTGAAAGAAGCGGATTTAGACAGCGCCATGCGCACCTCGAACATTCACGTGATTGAAGCAGCGCAATCTCCGGTTCGCCCCTACCAGCCCGTGGCTTCGTTGGACATGGCATTTGGGCTGGTATCCGGTTTGGGATTGGGATGTCTGGTGCTGATCCAGCGCGCCCGGAGCAATACCCGGATTCAGGAACCTGGCGATACGCCCTTTGAACTAAACGTTCCCGAATTGGGTATTATCCCGGTTGGCCGGGTCGAATCGCCTTCCAAATTGCGGCTGTTACTTCGAAAAGGAGGCTCTCATGACGAAGGAAAGCCGGAACTGAGCACGTTGGAAAATGCATCGTCCGCCTTGGCCGAGTCTTTCCGGCTGACGCTGACGTCAATCCTCCTCTGTTCTTCTCCGGATGCGCGTCCGTCGGTGCTGGCTCTATCGAGCGCGCAAGCCGGGGAAGGAAAGACAACCGTCGTCACCAATCTGGCGATTGCCATGTCGCGCATGAACCGCCGTGTTCTTCTCATCGACGGAGATTTGCGGAAGCGCCGACTGCACCGGATTTTCAAAACTGACAACAATAATGGCCTGAAAGAAGCGTTGCTTGCAGCATCGAAGCCCGGACACACTTTGGCCTCCATCCACGCTCAGGCCGTCGAGATTCCGCACATATCGAATCTGTTTCTCTTGCCGAGCGGAAAAGGCGAGGCGGGAGAAATGCTCTTCTTTACCGCCCAATTGCGGAGCTTCCTGCAGCAGTTGAAAGCCGAGTTCGACATGATCCTGATCGATACTCCACCATTGCTACAAGTTGCGGACGCCCGCTTGATTTGTCATGAAGCGGATGCTTGCATTCTGGTCGTCGCGCAGCATACGCCGCGCGAAATGGCCTTGCTGGCCCGTCAAAAGCTGGCCGACGATGGAAGCCGGTTGCTCGGGACCATTCTCAACAAATATGACCCGAAGAGCAGCCTGCATGGCTATGAGAATTACGGCAACTACTACAGTGATTACTACGGGAGATCTCCGCGAGAGTTCGATAATGACTAGCGCCAACGCTTCTCTCAACTTGCTTGGCTCCGGGACCCGGTCTCGCTCGGTTCGCGCCCTGATCACTATTCCTGCTGAGGGCCGCCGCGGCGGAGTCAGTCAATATTTTTGCGCGGTGCGGCCTCATTTGAAGAGTCGTGTCCGCTATTTTTCGGTAGGCTCCCGTTCCGATCACGAAAGCATTGGTGTCTCGCTGAGAAGAATGTTTGCGGATTCGTTGCGATTCGCGAAAATATTGAGAAAAAAGCCATTCGATATTGTTCACCTGAACCCATCGATCGGCGCCAAAGCCTTGGTACGCGACGGCATCCTCCTTGCCATTGCTAAATGGTCCAGCAGGGTTGCGGTCGTATTCTTTCATGGTCTGGACGACCATTCCAAAGGATTCTCTGCTTTCCTGTTGGGCCGTTTCGTTCGTCTCATGTATGGCCGGGCCGACGCTTTCGTTGTGCTTTCCACAGAAGTAAAAAGCAAGTTGATCGGGTGGGGATGCAACCGTCCGATCTTCCTCTACCGGGCCCCCGTTGATGATGATCTTGTTTCCTGCTGTCAGCATGGCTCCGTTATTCCGAACGATAATCGTGCTCAAGCTTCGCAAGCCTTCAATATTTTGTTCCTGGCTCGCATTGAACGCAGCAAAGGTATCTATGAAGCGATTGAGGCGTATCAACTCCTGCGAAGAGATTTCCCTTT
>JACZDD010289972.1_pt1 | contig 17998 bp, 25 predicted proteins | sample 8641771 | NCBI WGS metagenome assembly JACZDD01 (sample SAMN15324614, study PRJNA640507) | soil metagenome | isolation source: intercropping peanut in the second line | place: China: Luxin town, Laibin City, Guangxi Province | collected 2019-07-25 | depth 10cm m | reverse complement strand
CGCTGCGGCAGCCAGCTGGAGCACGCCCTTGGCGGCGTCCATGGCGTCCTGCACGCCGAGGCCGCCCTTGACCAGCTCGGTCATGGCCGTGGCGGCGTCCTTGGCCGAGGTCGAGGGCAGCGAGAGGTCGTTGCCGAGGTCGATGGCCTTCTTCCCGAGGGCGTCCATCTCGGCCGTGGTGGCCCCCGAGACCGCCTTCAGGGTGTTCATCTCGTCCTGGTAGGAGACTCCGGCCGAGATGCTGTCGCGGATGGCGCCGCTGACGAACCCGAAGGCGTTGCTGAGGCCCGTGTAGGCGACCAGGCCGGTCGTCACACTCGCGGCTGTGCGCGCGAAGCCAGAGGCCAGGCTCGTGATGGAGCTGTGGGTGTCCGAGGACGCGCGCTGAATCCGCCGCAGGCCGTTGGTGGCCTCGTTGGCCCCCTTCTGGATCTCCTTGCCGATCTGGTTCCCCGCCTGCGCAGCGTCCTTGGTCGCCTCGGCGGTGTCCAGCTTCAGCCGGGCAATGAGATCCGGTAGGGCCCGCCCCTGGCCAGCCATCAGCTACGCCTCGCCTGTTGGAGCGCTCGGCGATGCTCGGCCAGCAGGGCGTCGATCTGCGCCAACGTCAGGTCCCAGAACTGGTCAGGGGTGAGGTGGAACTGGGAGACGAAGACGTAGAGGAGTTCCGCCCACGGGATGGGGCCGTCTTCGGCCCTTGCCCGTTTCCCTGGTCGCTCTTCCTCGGCACGGCCTCCAGGTAGGCGGCGATGATCGCCTCCGTGTACTCGGTCGATCGCCGGGTGTCGATCAGGTCCCAGACCTTGTCCACGGGCTGGCGCAGGACCAGCGAGAAGACGAAGGCGAGCGTCCCGTAGAGCGGACCACCCAGGGCTTCTCCGAGGCGGTCCAGGAGCGCGTTCACGCTGCCGTACTCCGCCTCGATGGTGGCTAGGATGCGAGAGCCGAAGACGATGGTGACGATGGTGCCGTCGGCCAGTTCGACGTCGGAGCCGCGCGCGAGCAGCCGGCGGATGTTGGCCGCCGTCTCCTCGGCCCTGCGCGCCTCCTCCTCGGCTTCGTCAACGAGCTTGAGGGAAGGGTCGGGAGCCACGGATGTCCTCCTCGGGCTTCGAGAGGGATCGGTGCGGGCGCCCTGGGACAGGACCCCGCGAGAGCGGGCCGAATGGCCCATGACCAGAAGTGCCCGTCAGGCGTTCTTCTGGAAGAGAATGGGGGCGCGCTGTTGCGTCAGCCGCCCCTCGGCCGGAAACCGCGTGGAGGTCCCCGACATGAACCAGTCTATCCAGCCCCAGCTCAGCCCCGACGGGCGATGGCAGTGGGACGGCTATCGGTGGTTACCGGCTCCGATGGGCAACATGGACGGCCGGATTGCCCAGTACACCATGCGCGGCTGGCAGGTCGTCAGCCGGACCGCCGAGGGCGCACAACTCCGAAAGCCGAAGACGTTCAGCCTGGTCTGGTCGTTGGCCTGGTTCCTGCTCTTTGGCGTCGGCGTCCTGGTCTACGTCTTCTACTACGCCGCCAAGAAGGACGAGGTGATCTACCTCTCGGCCAGTGATCCGGCGCCGACGCAGGCAGGCTTCTGGACCGGTGACCGCTACGCGCGCTAGGTGATCGCGACCGCCGTCTCGTTCCCGATCACGGACATCCAGGCCGCGGCCGGACCGCCGGAGATGGTGCCGATGAGCGGCACGGCGATGAAGTCCGCGCTCTGGATCCGGTAGTCCTCCTCGGAGAAGCCGGCCATGAGGTTGCCCGGCATGCACTTGTAGAGGAGCACGTGGACGTCGCCGCCGACGTAGTCCACCTGCTTGGTCTGGGCCTCGATCTTGAAGAAGGCCGGCAGGGTCGTCTGCGTGATCGTTATGGTCGATGCCTGGTTCGGCGTGGTGCCGGAGTCCGTGGTGGTCGCCGAGAGCAGCGCCGTCCAGATGTCGAAGTTGTGCTTCGCGTACTCCATCTTGCCGCTCAGCTCCTTCAGGACCGAGTCGGCGCTCAGGACCGTGTTGTCGCCGGTCAGCGTCTTGGTGTCCGTCGCCAGCGTGGCCTCAAGCGACTTCACGCCCACGAGATCGACCTTGCTGGCGTACGTCGGAGTCGTGCCCGACACGTCGGCGGTGAGCTTGTACACCCCGGCGTCGTTCACGCCGAACAGCTTGGTGGTGTGACCGAGAGCCACAGCGCTACTCCTTCGCCGGGGCTTCCGGCAGAGGTGATCGCTCGCCTAGCGAGACTGCGAACGGACGAGCGAAGCGTTCGCTACCCGGCTCGTCGGATGAGGAGCTCGGGCGTCACGAAGCGCACCCGGTGGCACTGCGGGCACCGGACGCGGAGCGGGAGATCGCACTCCCTGGCCAGCGCGAGGCCGACGGCGAGGCGCTGACGGCCGGTCGTCTCGTGAAGGAGACGGCGCTCCTGCTGGAGGTTGAAGTCGTTGAAGGTCAGGGCACCGTCATGCCAACCCCACCCCGGCTGGATGCGCCACACAAGGCGCGGCCCCTGAAGGTTTACCAGCGATGGACCGATTTCGCCCAGGAGATGTCCGCAGTCGGAGCCGGCGCAGAAGACGTTCACAGCTCGCGAAGCACGTCCACGTCGAAGATGTGGCGGACCTGGTTGAACTGGAGATCCACGACCCGCGTCCGGTTCCGAATCAGGCAGACGTAGACGACCTTGGCCGGCGACGAACCTATCGAAGCCAGCCGCTGGCCATGGAGACCGGCGGCGATCCCCGGCGCCAGGGCATAGGTCTCGCTCCCGAGCTGCTCGAAGAGATCGACCTGGACTTGCTCCGCGCCGGTGGTCAGCTGGCCATCCTCGAGCGGATCCGGCGTCGTGCTGATGGCCTCGTGGATGACCACGTAGGGCAGCGTCGCCGTCTCGCTGGCCTGATCGCGGTAGGCCGCGAGGCTGAGGCCGAGGCTCTCGATCTTGGTCTTCAGGGCGGCCGAAGTGGTCTGGGCCATCTAGCGTCGCCTGCGGCGGGCGGTCCCCTGGATGTACTGGCGTCCGCTCCTCGTGGTCCGCAACCGGAACTGCGCGCTCACGGCGCGGCTGACGACGTGCGCGGCGCCTGCAGACAGGTCGCCTCGGCGCAGGGCCGCGGCGATGGAGGCACGCTTGCGAGAACGCAGGGCGATGCCACGCGAGCGGACCGAGCGCCGCAGCCGACCTCGGCCGCCACCCATCTGGAGTCCGCCGACCACCGCAGCGAGAGCCGGGCGCATGAACGGCTGCGGCTGGTCCTTGTAGGTGCCGAACTCCATGTAGAAGTCCTCACGTTGACGCGGCGGCCTGAGCACGCCGACGTCGAACCAGGGGCCTTCGGCGTCGCTCCCGCCACGCATGTCGATCCCGGCCACGATTCCGCCCGTGTCGCCGCGCGGCGCCTTGCCGCGGGCGTAGCTGACGACGCTCTCGGCCAGATCCCGCAGGAAGTCCACTCCGTCGCGGTCCCTCATCGTCTTGACGGACTCGGCCAGGCCACGCCGGAACGCCTTGTCGTCTACCGCGATCTCAGCCGGCAATGACGCGCTCCAGGCAGCGGACCATGACCTCGCGGTTGCTCTCATCCACGTTCACGACCGTGCGGACGTCGAGAGTGCGGGAGCCGAGCAGGAGACGGGACTGGTGGGTGACGGGCGCCGGATAGCGGAGCGTGACCAGCCAAGTGATGTCCTGCTCCAACCGGTCGGCCTCCAACACCTCGGCCATGCCCTGGGCCTCCAGCTGCGCGAAGACGGTGCCTGCGTTGGTCCACGTGCTGATGACGTTGCCCTCGGCGTCCGTAGCCTGGGTCCGGTTCTGGACCTGGACTGGGGTGCGCAGGCGGCCGGCGCGGATCCGCTGCTTCACCGGGCCAGCAGCTCGCCGTAGGCGCCCATCAGCATCTGGACCCCCATGGGCAGCTCGATAGCTGCCACGCGCGCATCGACGACGACCTGCTCGCGGTTCTCGTAGAGGTGGCCGACGTAGAGCTTGACGGCCGACTTCCAGTCATCGGGGACGAGCTCAGGTTTGGTGAAGCCAGCCACGTACTCGATCTGGATGGCGTTCGGAACCAGGGCCACCGCGGGCCACGTCTTGTTCAGGGCCGGGTAGATGCGGCCGGGCGTCGCTTCCGCTCCCGGATCGAAGCTGTACTCGCTGCTGGCCAGCGTCTGGGTGACACCACTCGGATCGAGGTAGGTCACCGAAGTGATGGACTGGACGGGTGGCCGCAGCTCGAGCGCGCTCCACCAGACGCTGAGCCCCGCAGCCCACACGGCTGGTTGCCAGCCCCAGAGCGGCTCCGACAGCCAGGAGGAACGGGCGAAGAGATCCAGGCCGAGGACCAGGCTCTGGGTGATGAAGGCCCGGTTGTAGACGCGCTCCAGGTTGCGCCGAGCCGCCCGGATGTAGCCCTGGATGGCGGCGTCCTCGTCCGTGAACGTGACCCGCAGGTGCTGCTTCGCCTCGGCCAGCGTGATCGGCTCGACCGTCGGCGGCGTCTTCACGGTGAGGCGCGCCATCAGGCCGCTGCCCTTGCGCCCAGTGCCGTCCTGATCCCCTCCTCCAGGCTCACCCGGGGCTCGTAGTGGCAGAGCATCAACGACGGATCCGCCACCCGGTACCGGACCCCGACGGGAGCGCTCTCGTGGTGCTCCAGCAGGGGCTCGTAGCCCGCTTCGCGGCACACCATGCGGGCCAGCTCGTTGAAGCTGGCCGGTCGGCCGGTCCCGAGATTGACGGGACCGTCTACCCCCTGATCGACCAGCGCGAGCGTGCCCGCGACGACATCACTGACGTGGATGAAGTCGCGGACCTGCTCGCCGTCCCCCCAGACCGTGAACGGATCCTCGCGCCGGCGGGCCCGCTCCAGGAAGGCGCGGAAGGGGTACGTCTCGTCCTGGTCAGCGCCGTAGCCCGAGAACGGGCGGATGACCGTGACCGGGACTCCAGCCTCGCGCGCGTGGCGCGCCAGCAGCTCACCCGTCAGCTTCGACCAGCCGTAGAGCAGGTCCGGCGTCTCGACGTTGTTCAGGTCGATGTCGCTCTCCTGAAGCCGGCGGCCGCGGCGCCGACACCAGTCGGTCTGGAGGCTCACCGGGTAGGCTGCGGAGCTGCTGATGTAGACCGCCCGGCCTGGCCGCGTCCGCATCGCCCACTGGAAGTACTCGGCGTCCAGGCTCAGGTCAACGGCGAGTTCCATGGGCGCGCCCTCGATCTTCTGCCTGCCGCCGACGATGGCGGCGCAATGGATGGCGAGGTCCACCTGCGTGTTCACGTGACGGAAGTAATCGCGGGCGTCCCAGCCCTCGGCGACGTCCACCCGACGCACGTCGTAGCCGCGCTGCTGGAGCACGTGCACGAAGTGACGGCCGAGGAAGCCAGTGGAGCCGGTGACGAGCGCCTTCACCGAAGCACCCTCCCGAACCACTTCTTGAATCGGCAGGGCCAGCATTCACAGACGTAGAACGTGCTCTTAGCCTTCACGCCTGACCACAGCCAGAAGAGCACCCCATCGACGTAGTCCGGATCGAGGCAGACATCGTGGCCCGCCACCCTGGCCCCGATGGATCGCGCCTCCAACTCATCGAGGTCGCAGAAGGACCGCGAGCCATCCCGAATGCGGCCGTCGGCAGCCATCATCTTCCGTTCGGCGACCTTCGCGTTCTCGCTCAGGGTCATCTTCATGTCGCACCCCAGAGCCCAAAGCTGTAGATCCCGCCCGCCGGGTGCCCGAGCACCTTGTGCAGCTGCACCGTCCAGCCCGTGGCCTCCAGCATCCCGGCCACGTCGTCCGCCGACCAGGACCAGAGGTGCTCCAGGTTGGTATCGCCGTCGGCGCCGACCGGGGTGGAGAGGACCAGCGCCTTCGCGCGCTCGCGGATGAGGCGCAGGACCAACTCGGGGTCGTCGAGGTGCTCCAGCGTCTCGGAGAGGACCCAGAGATCCACGCCACGGTCGGGCGGAACGCCAAGGGCCGTCTCCTCGATGCGGCCCCGACGCTCATAGCCCCGGGCGAAGTCGCCGAGGATGAGCTTGGCGGCGTGCGTCTGGGTCAGGCTCCGCGCGATGGCCGCGTCACCGCAGGAGAGATCGGCCACCCAGCCGCCTCGAGGCAGCATCGTGGCCGCCATGCGGATCGTCTCATCCACCCGGATCAGGTGGTCGGCCCAGCGCGTGTGGTCGTGCGGGCGCGGGTAGAGGAGCATCATCTCCATCTCGTTCGGTGCCGGCCGCAGCCTCACGCGCACGCCGTCACCACCTGGAACCAGTCCACGCGGTCGTGACGGACCACCCGGTAGCCGGCCTGCTCGATGAGCGCCCGATAGCCATCCTCGTCCCACGCCCACAGGTGGTGCTCGTAGTACTGCCGGTCGGTCTCCGTGGCTGGCGACGACGCCACCAGCACCCTGCAGTGCTCGGCCACTCGGCGCAGGAACCCATGAGGGTCCGCCAGGTGCTCCAGCATCTCCGTGCACACCGCGAGGTCGCCCCACTCGATGGCCGCGTCCATGAGGTCGGCGTAGCGGACGTCCACGCCGCGCTCGGCGACGGCCGCGTGGAAGTTGGCCGGGCAGAGGTCGTATCCCCAGGCCGGCAGATCTCTGGGCAGGAGCGAGAGCAGCCCGCCGTCGCCGGCGCCGAGGTCCACCACGGCACGGACGCCGTACTCCTCGCGGGCCTGCGTCACATGCTCGGCAGCGACCAGTAGGCGATTCCGCTGTGGCCCGACCTGCTCCAGATGCGGAGCGCGCTCTCGGTGCTGGTGCCACTCCGGGGTCACGCACTCCGGGACCGTGCCCTCGGGGAAGAGACGCCATTCCATCAGGCGGGCGTCCCCGCAGCGATCAGCTCGCGCAGCTTGGCCAGGGCAGCTGGCGAGTCCTCGCGCACCCACTGCATGAACGCCGCGTGGTCGCGGGCGTACATCGCCTGGCTGTTCCGCTCCCGATAGCCGTCGTCCCACTCGGCCGTCTTGGCCAGCGGGTGCAGATGCTCGATGACGACGTCGTCGAGGTACCGAATGCGGCCGAGCGCCTGGCCCAGGCCCAGCCAGTAGTTGTCCATGAAGAGGTGGATGAGCTTCGGCGGCACCATGTAGCCGAGCGTCCGGATGATGTCGGACGTCATCACGACCGCCGTGGGCAGCGCCTCGCGCTGAAAGAGGTCGTTGCCGTAGACGAGGCCGGTGCCCATCTCTGCCAACGCCGCCATGACCTTGCGATCCCAGCCCTTGGTTCGCGGCCGGTGGTCATCGCCCATGAAGCCGACCATCCAGAACTGGTTCGCCTGATCGGTCGCCAAACGGTTGAGGGTGGGGCCCAGTCGTTCGCGTTTGCCGATGATCAGCGTTTCGCCCAGGTCCGGGTAGAGGTCGAGAGCCCGATACCCCCCGAGCTCCTCATCGTCATCATCGACAGCGACCAGGAGGGCGCTATCATCGCCCGTCCGAGTCGATCGCCACGCCTCCAGCAACTCGGCGATGTTCCCCGGCCGGCCGCGCGACGGGACGATCATCAGGAGGTCGTTCACCGCGCCGCCTCCTGCGGCTCAGCAGGCTGGCCGTTCGGCGAGGTCGGGAAGGGCGGCGGATTCACCGCGCGCTCCTGCCAGTAGCGCTCCTCCGACACCCACACCTCCTTGTGGTGCGTGGTCGGCACGCCCGTGTGCACGAAGACCGGGATGTCCAGCGCGCCGGCACGGACGCAGAACGAAAGGTCCTCGCCGATGAGCTGGCCCGTAGTCGGGTTCGGGATACGGCTGTACCAGGTGCCGAAGCGCTCTCCGATGCGCTCGAACACCGAACGGTGGACGAGGATGCAGGCTGCGCCTGTGCCCGAGCATTTCACCAGAGTGTTCGGGGGGTAGTCCCAGCGGACGCCGAAGCCCTCCTGGTTCTCCAGCTTCATCCAGTCGTAGATGGTCGGCACGGCGCCGGTCTTGTGGCCGCCCATGCCGTCCAGTGCGAGCTCGCGCTGGCCGAAACACAGGCCACCGACGATCGGTCGTTCGACCGGGTCCGCCGCCGCAAGGAGGCGATCGATGGTGTCGGGCGCGAACCCCATGTCGGTGTCCACCCACCACATCCAGTCGGCGCGAGCGTCCTTCAGGAACTCCGCCGTCGCTTGGTTGCGGCCCTCCACGAGGCCGGAGCTGCTGCACTTGAGGCCGACGAACCCTCCCGCCATGACCCGGCCGACGTTGTTGAAATCCCAGGCCAGGAGTTCGACCATGCAGTGGTGCCAGGAGTAGGACACCTGGCTCTGGTGCAGGTAGGCGACCGTCACCGCCTGGGAGACGTCGGGCGCCTCTCCGGGCGCGGGCGGCTGCCAGGCCGCGGGGATCTGGGGGTCAGTCATCAGGCGAGAGTTCCTCGTAGGGTCCGCTCAGCCACACCGACTTGTGGTGGCTGGTGCGGATCCCGGTGTGGACGTGGATGGGGATGCCAGCGATAGCGCAACGCAGGCAGAAGCTCAGGTCCTCACCGATCGGCTGGCCGGTGGTCGGGTTGACCACAGGCTGGTACCACGGCTCACGTTGGGTGAGTGCGATGCACTCGAAGACGCGGCGGTGGATCAGGATGCAGGCGCTCCCGGTGCCGGCGATGCGCAGCAGTTCGTCCTTCGGGTACTCGGTGCGGCCGATGAAGCCCTTGCGCTCCTCGTCGCTGTGCCAGTCGTAGAGCGTCGGGACGGCGGTCGTGCTGTAGCCGCCCAGGCCATCCTCGTCGGGCATCTTCTGCGCCCAGCAGAGCGCGCCGACCATCGGACGCTCGACGGGATCGGCAGCGGCCAGCAGGCGGTCCAGTGTGTCAGGCGCGAAGCCCATGTCGGTGTCGAGCCAAAGCAGCCAGTCGATCGGCTCCTCGGTCTCGACGCCGAGGAAGCGGCGAACGCCCTCGTTCCGGGCCGCCGGGACGCCCTGGAAGCCGCAGCGGACGGTGATGTCACCCGCGAGGTGACCGCCGTTCATCGCGTCGTGGCGGATGAGACCGACCATCGAGCGCAGGAAGGAGTGGCTGACCTCGTGCTCGTGGACGTAGGCCAGCAGAACGCGGCCGTCAGCCACGCTCGGCGGCGACCCTGTCCCTGAGCGTCCGGCGGCGCTCGCCGGGGGCGGCGGTCATCGTCTCCACCGGTTCCTCGACCGGGGTCTGGCTGTAGCAGAGACCGTAGCGCGGGTCGTCGGCGAAGAGGTCCGGATGGTCGATGACGAACGGGTCGTCAGCCGGCCAGTGCGTGCCCTTGTTGACGAGCAGCGTGTTGCCGCCGGGCATGGGCATGACCACCGTGGCCCTGGCGAAGACCACCTTCACCGGTAGCCCATCTCCCGGAGTCGCGCATCGATCTCTGCGATGGACCGCTCGGCGTGCGCCTTGTTCTCGGGCGTCGAGTCGGGCGCGCTGGCGACCAGTGCGTGGGCCTGCCGGTTGGCGATCAGGTAGTGGACGTCCGGATCCGACGAGGCACCGGCCGGCGCCAGCACGACGGGCTCCGGCCTGGGCGCCGAGTCATAGCCGCGGAACCAGTCCTTGCCCTCCGTGCTACGCCCGTCGTACGGGTTCTTGCGGTCCTCGCCAGCCTCGGCGGCCTGCCGGCCGGCATCGTAGGCGGTGGTCTCTTCGGCCACTCAGTCCATCTCCTGGTTCATGTCGGCCATGTCCATGCCGCCCTCGGCCTCGGTGGCCGGGAAGAGGTCGTCGCAGTCCTTCCAGCCAGGCGTATCAGCGGGGTCGCTCGGCCCCTGTGGGATGGCCGGGGGCCAGTCCACGACCACGATGACGGGCTCTGTCTCGGTCGTCGGATCGACGTTCGGCAGCGTGTCCTCGAAGCCGATGCCCGGCTGGCCGGGCGTTGGGGCCGGCGTCGGGTTGATGCCCATGAGCGGACTCCTTGGTGAGAGACGCGGGAGACGGCATACGCCGTCTCCCGCTGTACTGCTACGTGTTGACCAGCAGCCGGAAGCCGAGGTCGTTGATGCTGCCGCCGGCGACCCGCGCGTAGGCGAACCAGCCGCGCTGGGCGGTGGGCCGGTTGTTGGTGACGTCGAACAGCTGTGGGACCAGCTCGACGCTCATGCCGCCGCGGCGGGCGATGAGGTAGTTCGAGAAGTCGCCGACGACCGCCAGGCCGATGGTGGCCGAGGTGGAGGTCGTGACGTCCGGCATGTACGGCGACTCGTAGACGCCGCGCCGGAACAGCGCATCGGTCCAGCCCTCGGGCAGGTTGACCGTGTACGCGTGGTACACGTTGGCCGTGCCCAGCTGGCGGAACGCGTTGTTGGTGGCCACCGACATCAGCCAGTTGGCGTTCCGGCGGAAGCGCTGCGGCACCGCGGCCCAGACCTTGTACGGATCCGGGGCACCGAACGTCCCCGAGGTGGTCAGGGCCACCCGGGTGTTGGTGTTCGCCGACAGCGCCGTCAGGATGCCCTGGGGCTCACCGGAGCCGGTGCCGCGGGTGAACTTGTCCACCAGCAGCTCGTCGTAGCCAGCCGCCAGCAGGGTGGCCATCTGGTTGGCGAAGTCCGGGTAGTCCTGCCCCAGCTCGATCGAGTAGGGGATGAAGCCGCGGGCCATGTACACGGTGACCGTGGGCTGGGCGAGGGTCGGCGAGTTGTCGGTGGTCGCCACCGCCTCTGCCTGGAACGCCCACGAGACACCGGCCGACGAGACGCCCTTCCAGGCGTTCGTGTTCACGGTGGCCTGCTGCGCGAGCTCCAGGAACGGGTTCCCGGAGCCCTGGGCGGTCAGGATGATCGAGGGGTCGATGAAGACGGGGATGCCGAAGCCACCAGCCGTGGTGGTGCCCTCGGACATGGCCCGGTACTCCTCGTAGATCTCCATCGCGCGCCGCTCGTCCTCCGTGAGGCGCGCGAACCAGTTGGGGTCCGTGACGGCCTTCATCCAGGCGCCGCGGTAGCCCTCGTTCTCGGTCACCAGGATCCGGCGGGCGAGGTCGTCCGCTGCGGTGCCCATGGAGCGGAGGCGGGTGTTGACCTCGTCCTTCTGGTCGCCCTTCAGGTGGGACGCCTCGACGCTGTCCAGGATGCGCAGGGCGCGGTCGCGCGCCTCGCGCACGGGCAGGCTGCGGATGGAGCCCATCTCGTCGCCCTGCGTGAGGCCGGCGTAGATGTTCGCGACGGCCTTGGGCCGGGACCGCAGGGTCTCCGCGATGGCGCGGTGCTCCTCGAGGCGCTTCATCGCTGCGGTGCGCAGCTCGAGCGCGACCTTGAGCGCGGCCGTCTCGGTGTCGTTGAGGTCACGCAGCTCGCCGGTGTCGGTCTGGTGGAGCTCGCGGATCTTGCCCTCCAGCCGCTCGCACAGCGCGTACAGCTCCTCGGGCGTCTTGCCCCGCAGATCGTCCAGCGTCTGCGGGATGGCGGTGGTCTCTTCGACCTGGTCAGGCACGGTAGTGCTCCCTTGAGAGAAGTGGATGGACGTCGAGAACCCGGATTGCCGCCCGGATGCGGGACGCCGTGCCGTTCCCTGGCCGCGCGTCAGAGCTACCGCCGCCCGCCGCCAAGGCGGGCCGCCCGGTGTTGCAGTCGATGCAGTCGAGAGCCGACCGAACCGACACCGTGGTCGGCTCGTAGGCCGGGAAGACGACCGGCCCCAACTCCTTCGAGTCGAGGTCGTGGATGGCTCGCTTGGTGTTCCGGGCGCTCCAGGTGTCGCCGCCCTGGGGAACGGTGAAGCGAAAGCTCATGCCCCGGATGCCGCCATCGCGGATCGCGTCGCGGACCGGCTGCACGAGCCAGTTGTCCGTGAGGCGAGCCGAGATGAAGAGGCCCTTGCTGTCCTCCTCGGCGCGGCGGATGACGCCCAGTGGCATGTCGCCGATGAGCGGATGCTTGCCGTGGTTGAACATCAGCACCGGGGTGCGCTGGCTGAGCGTCCGCTGGAAGGCGCCGGGCTTGATGATCTCCTCGAAGTCGCCCTCGTAGTCGCGGATCTGCGTCGGCATGTTGAAGACCGCCGCGTAGCCCTCCAGCGTCAGCCCATCCGCCGTCGAGGCCATCTCGAAAGGCGCCTCGCGCACCTCCGAGACGCCGTCCGAGGCCCAGCGGATGCCGAGCGTCTCGCCCAGGAGCGGGGAGATGTCCCGCAACTCCTCGTACGCCTCCTGCGCGGAGTTCGCCGAGGAGTCCGAGATCTCGATGCCGAACTTCTTCGCGGCAGTCTTGATGCGGCCCTTGATGTCGGCGACCTGCGACGAGGAGTACATGGCCGCGTTCTTGGGCATGTTGATGTACGACCACGCCGCGCGGACGTGACGTTCCGTGTCCAGCGGGTAGCGCTTCTTCTTGTCCGCCTGGTATCCCGGGTCGGCGTAGGTCACATTGCCGTACGGCGTCGTGTCGGCACGACCGTCACCCCCGCCGTTTCCTCCGCTCTGGCCTCCGCCCTGACCGTGACCGGACGAGCTGGCGGCTACGGTCGTGGTGGCTGTCGCGTTGCCGAGGCGCGCTCGCAGGCCGTCCACACGGACCATCTGGGCGCCGTGCGACGCCGCAAGCTGGCCTGCGATGGCGGCCACGCCGGGGTGTGAGGTCTGGCCGGCGTGGTTCTCGGCCATCGCGGCCGTGGCGCGCAGCGAGACCGCCATGTTGTGCAGGAACTCGATGTCTCCGGGCTCGTGGTCGCCGGCGTGGACATCCGTCGGGACTGCGCGGTCGCTCATCGCGGACTCCTTGGCGGTGCGGTCTTGCCATTCGACGGCGGAGTGGTGGCCGGAAGGGCTGGAGGTTGCGTGCTGGCGGGTGGCGGCGCGCCGCCCGGACCTCCGGGCTGGAGCTGGACGCTGAGCCAGCCCGGAATCGGCTTGAGCAGGTTCATGTTCTGGCCCATCACGGCCGCGATGGCCGACTCGGGGGTGAACCCGTCCTTGACCAGGCCACCGATGGTGGCTGCCTTGATGGACTCGATCTCGGCCGCGTCCTTGGCGTCCTCGCGGAGGATCGGCATGTCGGCCGGGTCGAACCAGAGCTCGGCGTCCCCGGGGACGCGCACGATCGGCGCGAGCGCTCGGGCGACGTCCTGGAGGGTCGGGTAGATCCACGAATCGGCCCACAACCGGCGGGCCATCGCGAAGTTGCCGGCGTTGAGGCTGCTGCCGGCCAGGCCCTCTGCGATGGCCAGGATGACGGGGTGCACCCGCGAGAGAAGGGCGATGCGCGTCTCGCCAGCGCCCTGCGTCGCCTTGAAGTCGAGCTGCTTCAGGTCGGCACCGACCACGGTCACGTCTGCGCCGGCGGTCAGGTACAGCGTCCGGTAGGCGTTGCGGACTCCCGCGTGGCTGCCCTCCAGCCGATCGACGATCTCGTCGAACTGCTCCTTGGTCGCCGCCGGGATGCCCTTCACCACCATGTTCGGGGTGGCACCGTTGCGGAAGAAGTTGAGCTTGTGCTCGGTCGCCGCCTGGTCGCCCTGGATCTCACGCAGCGCCGGGGTGATCCAGCTCATGCCCAGCGCGGCGGACTCCGGGTCCGGGACCGGCGACCAGTGCACGACGTCGCTGGGCAGAAGGGTGTAGAGCTTGGCGCTGTTGCCGCCCTTGATGCCGCCCTGCTGGTAGACGTAGCCGATGACCTCGCCGTCCAGCGCGTGAGCGGGGTCGTCGGGCTCGAGCTTCGAGCCGTAGAGGATGGCGACCCAGTCCGGACGCAGGACGCGGAGCCGGTCGGGCTGCCGGTAGACGTAGGAGTTGCCCGCCAGGCCGGCGTGCCACTCCATCCGGGCCAGCAGTTCACCGGTCGTGGCGTTGGGCCAGGGCTCCTCCAGCACACTCAGCGCCGACGTGCCGAACGTCCTCCGAGGGGTGTTCGTCGATGGCTTGTTCCGGAACGTGAACCGCGCTTGCGACAGGACTAGGGCGCGCACCATCTGGGCCGCGAAAGCCGGGGGACATCGCCGAAGCGCGGCGGCGTAGCCGGGCAGGCTGGCGCTGATCTCCTTGATCCGCGGCCCAGATGGTGATGTCTGCAGCAGACCGCCGACCTGGTAGACCGCCCCGTTGTAGTTGAACTGGGTCGAGGGAATCAGGTAGTCGGTCAGCCACTGGTCGATGGGGAAGGCGCGCTCAGATGTCGCGCGTCGCGCTTCCCCGACCCGCTCAAGCAGGCCCAACGCGTCGCGGCCTCATCCCTGGCTTGTGCGCGTCCTGCCAGCCGATTCTGGCGGCGGCGATGGACCATGCCACAGCGGTGACGGTGACCAGAACCGCCTTTCCGAGCAACCAGCCGAGAGCGTAGAAGAGCGCAGCGATGAGCGTAAGCACGCCGCGGCCGATGTCAATCCGCCGCGCTTCCGCGTCGATTCGCTCTATGTCGATGCGGTCGGCCAGGGACGCCATGAACACACTCCTCGGGTCGCGAGTTTCGCGTAAAATTCACATATGGTTTTGAATAAGGCTCCAGCCGCATCCGCCGATGTCGTCACGCTTCCGCGACCTGACCTCCAGGTCATCGAGATCAACCTCCGCGGCCTGTCGCCACTGATCTGCCACCGATGGTCGGACAAGGCGAAGCGGCAGATGCTCGCCAAGCAAACCAAGCAGGCCAGCACTGGCAAGGAGGCCAAGAACCCCGAAGAGGACTACCAGCAGTCCCTCTATCCGCACCCGGATGGGGGGTACGGCTTCCCTGCCGTCGCCTTCAAGGGTGCCGCTGTGCGGGCTGGCACCTACTCCGACCAGAAGATGACCTTCCTCCGCGGCGCTTTCCACGTACTCGGCGATCTCGTCAAGATCATCGGCGAGCCTCGCCCGCGCGAGGACATGGTGCGCCTCCAGGGCAACACCGCCGACATCCGGTACAGGGGCGAGTTCCCCGAGTGGTCCACCACGCTGGCTGTCCGGTTCAACGCCAGGGCAATCAGCATGGAGCAGGTTCTCAACCTATTCAGCATCGCCGGGTTCTCGGTCGGCGTCGGCGAGTGGCGCCCTGAGAAGGACGGCAGCTACGGGATGTTCGAGGTCGTCTGATGGTCTACGAGTTCAAGCGCGGCGCGCGGATCCCTGCCGGTGCCGATGCCGCCTCGGTGGCGGCGCGCTTGGAGGACATCCGAAGTCGCCACGGCAAACTCACGGCTGGCACTGTCGCCGACGAGGCCGAGGCCGATCCCGAGAACGAGATCCTCGCGCCCTGGTTCACTTGGGACGAGGAAGTCGGGATGCGCAAGCTGCACGAGCTTGAGGCCGGCAACCTCATCCGCGCCGTCGCAGTGGTCAAGATGGAGCCCGACCAGCAGACACCGCTCAGGGCCTACGTCATCACGCATGAGAACGGCGATTCGATCTACGAACCGATCGGCTACGTGCTGCGTCAGCCCGACCGACGGAACGCCCTACTGGCTCAGTACGAGAAGGCGAAGGCAGACGCTGATGCGACCCTCGCCGAGCTGATCCAACTCATTCGGCTGTTGTGATTCGAGGCCGGCGAGGCTCGGCGCGGCATGGCCTGGTGGCGCTTGGCGACGCAGTGCGTGGCGTGGTATGGCTGGCACGGCGCGGCTCGGCGAGTCCGGGTGCGGCACGGCGGGGCAGGCGCGGCGCGGAGTGGCAAGGCGTGTTGGGGCTGGGCCAGGCGAGGCTGGCTAGGCAGGCCCGGCGAGTCATGGCGCGGTGGGTCTTGGCCAGGCGTGGCATGGCATGGTTTGGCAGGCAAGGCATGGATGGCGCGTTCGGGCTAGGCAAGCCCTGGCATGGCTAGGCAAGGTTGGCTTGGTATGTTGAGGCCGACATGGCTGGGCTTGCCTGGGCATGGTACGGCGCGGCTGGCGGGGCATGGTACGGCGAGGCTCGGCGAGGCGGGGCCTGGCGCGGCGAGGCAGGCGTGGCGCGGCGTAGCTTGGTTAGGCGTGGCATGGCGGGGCTGGGCAGGCAAGGCGAGTCAAGGCATGACAGGGCCAGTCCTGGCGGGGCGCGGCGCGGACTTCTCCTATCTCCAAGCGCCGTAGAACGGCTCGGCCGGCTGCAGCGCGCCATCCTCGACCGCCTGGCCGCGCGCCCTGGACGAGAGCAGGCCGGCGATGAAGGCGTCGATGTGGACGGTCTCCCGCTTCTTGACGACCTTGAGGTAGCGGCGGGTGACGCTCGGGTCCTCTTCCGGTCGGGGCTGGCGTCGAGCGCCGTTGACGAGCGCGGCTGCCTTGGCGTGCGCGGCCAGGGTCGGATGGCCGTCGTGGGTGAAATCGCCCGCGAACTCGGCCAGAAAGCCCGTGACGGCATCGTCCATGCGCCGGTCGATGTTGGTCGGGAACTCGACCACTCGCTTCGGCCAGCGGCCCTGCCAGAGCGCCGCGTACTCCTGCCAGCGGTAGGGGTCCATGAAGAGGTACGGCACGTCGTAGGCGCTGAAGGCCGCCGTCACGACCTCATCTACCTCGTTCCGCGGGACCAGGTGGTCCTGGTAGTCGGCAGGGTTCCAGGTGCGGAGGTGGAACCAGCGCCCATCGCTGATCCGGCACGCGACCAGCGAGGTGCAGTCACGCGAACGGGAGCCGTCGAAGCCCAGGGCGACCTTCTCGCCGGGCTCTAGGTTGCCGGGGCGGGCAGCGGCGTCCCACTTGGTGGCGTCCACCGCGTCCGACACGCCAACCTCGATGAGGTTGAAGAAGAAGCGCATGGCGTCGGCCGTGGTCGGGCAGACGGCCGGGTCACGGGCATCGGCGAGGATGCGCTGCTTGTCCACCCACCAGCTGTCGCCGTAGACGTGGCCGAGCATGGCCAGCGCGTCAGCGTCGTCGGTCAGGTCCGGGCGGTGCGGCGGCGGCCGGTAGTCGATCAGGACGTCCTTGGCACCGCTCTCCTGGGTCCGCTGAGCGATCGAGCGCTCCGAGGGATCGAAGGCGTTGGTGGTCTCCAGCCACCGGCCGCCCATGCCGCCGATGTTCCGCTTCATGGTCGTGACCAGGAGCACGCCGCCGTTGCTCTCGGTCATCAGATGCGGCTCGTCGAAGTCCGCGAACGTGAGCCGGGCGCCGAGGCGGGCCCGGCCGCTGGCGCTTCGCGGCTCGATCTTGCCGCCCGAGGGTAGGTTGATGTCGAGTAGGCCGATGTCGATGCCCGGGATGTCGGCGATCGGACCCCGCGAGGCCATCTCGTAGATCGCCATCCAGACGTTGTCCGTCTGCTCCTCCGAGGTGGCCACGACCTGGATCCACGGCGTCGGGTGGGGCCGCCCGACCGGCTCTCCGTTGGCGTCCCAGCCATCGAAGATGACCGGGCCGAATGCCTCGCCGAGACAGGCCGATCCGCCGAACGGGCTCTTGCCCCACTTTTGGGCCCGCATCAGCTGGCCGCCGCGGTAGACGAACGGTGCCGATGGCCTGCCCTCCTCGACGACTGCCTGCGGGTGCAGCCGGTAGAACCGGAGCAGGAACCAGAGCATCTCGGTCGTCAGCCGGTAGGGCTGCCCCTGCCGGTCGCCGTCGGGAATGACGCAGAACGCCTCGATCCACTCGGCGACCTGGTATCCGAGCGTCGGGAACTCGCCCGCCTCCTGCGGGCCACGCCAGACTCCGCGCTGGCGCACGGCTACTCGACCGCCTTCAGGCGCTCCCGGACATCCACGACATGGAGAGCCGGCTCGCCCGCCTCCTCATCCACGATCGCCCAGCGGAGGCGCAGCAACGCCATCGGCGACAGGCCCAGCCGGTCCTCGAGCTGCCGCGCCTCGGCCATCGCCGGGTACGGAGCGCCACGCTTCTCGGCCACCGTGAGCACCCTGGCGTAGCGCGCGACGGCATCCACCCAGTCCAGCGCCTCCCACGCGATGGCCTGGGGCGTCTTCCACAGCCGCGCCCAGAGCGCGCGCTCGCGTGCGGACGGCCGGTCAAGCGGCCACTCCGGCGGCTCGCCGGGCCGGCCAGCACGCGGGAGCCTGACCTGTGCCGCAGCTCCGAGACCTCGGTTCGGCTGACGAGCTCCTGGCTTCGGCGCGAACCCCATGCCGGGCATCTCTCAGCGCACCATCGGGCTCAGAGTCGCAGACGGTGCGAGACAGG
>JACZDD010039582.1_pt1 | contig 18014 bp, 14 predicted proteins | sample 8641771 | NCBI WGS metagenome assembly JACZDD01 (sample SAMN15324614, study PRJNA640507) | soil metagenome | isolation source: intercropping peanut in the second line | place: China: Luxin town, Laibin City, Guangxi Province | collected 2019-07-25 | depth 10cm m | reverse complement strand
GGTATAAATCCGTCATGATTGACACTGGTCAACAATCGGGTTTGTTCTTCGTACACTGCAAGCGTCCCCGCCACGAGATAACTGTCCACTCCCGCAATGAGGCAATAGTCCCCGCTATGGTTTTGCAACCATTGGCGAGCGAGAGCTAACGCTGTCGCCCCGCCGACCTTGCCTTCGGCAATCACCTTGGACTCCGGATGGAACTGGACACCCAATTCGGCCTGCACTTCCATTAAGAAGGTCTGATCCAGACCTTCCAGACGTCCAGGTCGCTCCGGCTCGGCGACACAGAGAAACAATGGAACCTTGACCGGCGCTGTTCCGTCGAGGGACGCTAGGCATTCTCTTATTGTGGGCGTCACCATCTTCACGAGCTTCGTTCTTCCCCGCCACGGCTCATCAAGCGGCACTTGAGCCCCAATAATCCATTCTCCGCCTTTGTCCATGAATCTCGTCTCTGTGAAGTTAGAGACGGCGCAGCGGATTGCGGCACAGGTTGAGGCTGCTGTTAGCCCGACGCCAGTGACCATCCCCGATGCAAGGATGGCAATTGGTTGACTGCTCATGCTTCAGCCTCAGCCCGTTCCTGCATTTTTGCTGCGACTAATGCGCCAAGCGATGGATAGTAGGTCTTGCCTAACTCGCGCGCCCGATACCAGCCTCTGGGCATTACTCCCGCGACAACCTCCACTACATCAAACATATTTCGTTTAAGTGGATACGATTGCCGCCATGCGAGCATGAATCTCCGGTGGTCTGGCTCGATGATGATCGTATCGATGACACCCTGCATTTCTTGCTTTTCCCCCTTCTTGGGGAAGAATACGATAGGCATGTCGACCGTAGGAACCATGAATCGTGTTGCGCCTTCCGGTGTGAGGTTTCTCAGCATCACCGTTTCACCCCCACGTAGATAGGGAATCTGTTGATCCACCGGCGCGGCTTGGTAATAGGCGTCTTGAAAGTCTGTCGGTAGGAAAGGAAAGACATTGTCGATCCAGTTTTGGTCATACGTTCCGGCTAGTTTGTACCGTGGGTCCCAATTGCGTCCGATGGGTCCAAAAGCCATGGGGCGATACTGACCATCGGGTTTCTTGACGTGATGGCCTTCCTCCTCGGTATTTGGTAACGGTTTTCCGTTAATGAGTTTGGCGCTCATATCATGGTGAAAGCCTCGTCCAACCGGATTCGCCAGGATAAACTTGTGCTTGGCTGGATTTTCATGTGTCGTGTCGGTTCCGCCAAAGGCATTGCCATATGAAATCGGCATAACAGTGAAGGGCTCCGGTCTTGTCGATGAAACGCCAAACCAGCCCTTCTTCCAAACCCTATTTCCCACCACCGCAAAGGACTTGCGCCAGTTCCCTATCTGTAACGAGACTGTTACACGCTTTGTCGGCCGACCTCCAGGAGCATAGGCACTGCCGTTCAGGAGAACATCACATTTGGGTTTCTTGGGTGGAAACTCGCTTTCGTAGACCGGCGCGGAAAATCCCGGCTCTCCTTCAAACGTATCGGCCATGACGAGGGGCACTTGTTCTTCCGCGAGCGGAGGTTCTTGGTCTGACTTCTCTGGGAATCGAAAGGTGCCTTTGACCACCACGACGAGAGATTCGCGTCCATCCGGCGCCATCCCCATCGTATAGCCCGCTTGCATCTTGGTGGCGTTCAGCAGTTCCATGGTGAGCAATGTCTGTTTCTATAGACTCGTCACCTTTTGTTATGTTGCGGCCTTTACGATCACTTGTTCTAATTCCTGCATAAGCTCCGGCCGTTCTAACACTTCGGCGAATTCCCCCACGATTCGCCTGACTCTCGCCAGATCCATCTGATCACGATAACGGAGCAGCAGCGCTTCGACATCCTGCACATCTTGCGGTCTCGAGGCGACCATTTTGTAGATCACTAAATCTTCCGGTCTGGGGATCGTGATGCGGACCCCGGCGAAATCCACCGACTGCCGATGTGCGATGGCTTCTTCTTCAAACGGCAAGAGGGCTATGGTCAGGTCGATATCAATCTGTGAGCCACGATGTCTCATGAGCAACACATGTCGCGACCGGGCAAACTCCAGCGCATCGGGAATCCTCGGCACAATACCCTTTTCAGCAAAGCGCTCAACCAATGCGGCTAACTCATGCACGGGGATGCGTAGCGTCGCATCGATATCGGTCGTGGCCCGAGAATGCCCCCATGCAATCGCCGCGACCCCGCCGATGATCATGCCCTCATACTCAGGCTCCAGCACCTCCATCACTTCACGAAGGACAAGGGGGAAATCCTGCTCGCGTTCACTCACGAGCGAACGCCTTTTTCAACGTCACCCACCGTTGGCGAACGTGATCCACCGCTTGCTCACGAATTCGCGTGTCCTCGATCGTAGGCCCTCCTCGCCCGTGAATGCATGTCATCAATCCTAATGCCAAGCGAATCGAGCGCTGACAATCAACAGGCTCCTGCCGAAGACGTGCGCGGTCGGCTTGGCGTGCAGCCTCGAATCCTGAGAGCCATGCAAGTACACGGGCCTTTTCGAGTTGAGTCGCCATGAGCTTGCTCCAGACTGTTTCAATTCACCTGAACCGATCCACCCTTGATGCGATTCACCCCGGACGAGCGGCTGAGGACATAGGTGCCGCGAATGAGCACCTTCCCTGCGCGTGTCAGTGTGATGCTGGCTTTACCGCACTTCAGCACAATTTCTTTCTTCCCTTCAATGACGACTTGCTCACCATCGACTTTGGCTTCGATCGGCGGCGATGGAAGTGTTTCTGGAGACTGCTCAGGTACCCAGAATGATCCGATGATATAGGGCAAACGAAGATCACCTACCTCGAACGCAACCAAGACCTCTTCTCCAAGCTGTTTCTTGGAGAGTGGAACTATCGAACGTGCGGACACCGCTTCCATACCAAACAGGCTCGGCATCACAATGCGGATCAGACCGGATGCCGAATCGATCTCCGACAATATCCCGCGATAGACTCCGTTCATCGTTTTTGGCGGAGTGGCAGCCTGATGATCCGGTGGATGATCGGACTCGACAAGCAGTTCAAGTATTCGCTCTGAACTCTGACGCTCCATGGTCGTCCCTCTCTAGTTCTGCAGAATCTTCTTGCCCTTCATCACAATATCGCCCGAGGCAGTGACGGAAATCTTCTTGCCTTCGATCACGATGTCGCCGTTCTTTTTCATCTGAATGCGGGCACTGCCCGTTTGAATGGTAATTTCATCCCCCGCATCGAGGACCATCTTCTTTCCTGCTTTAATCGTGACATCCTTTCCGGCGGTGTCAGAAATGTTATCGGTGGCGCTGGTTGTCACATTTTTACCGGCACTCATGGCAATGTCTTTGCCGGCCTTCTCGGAGATATTCCCCGTTGCATCGGTAGACTTGTTGGCTTTGGTCGTCTCGCTACTGTTTCCAATCACGTTGACGGACTTCAGGCCGCCGATCTCTTCTGCCTTCAAACCACCGATCGTTTCATTCATCGCTCCACCGACGCTCACCTGATAGCCAGCTCCGATGGTGAGGGCTCGGGCTAGTGCGATGGTATGAGCGGAAGCCATGTTAACCGTGATCGCTTCCGCGCCGCTGATCGTCTCGGTGTGATTGCCGCCTACGCTCAGCGATTTATTGGCAACGATGGATTCCGTATGGTTCGCACCCACGTTGATGGTTTTGTTCGCCCCGACGTCTTCGCTCTGATCCACCCCGACTTTCTTCGTTCGATTATTGCCGACCGTCAATGTTTCGTCATGACCAATCTTCTGGCCCTTATCGTTCTCGATCAGAATATTCCAGTCTTTCTGCCCATGAAGATAGACTTCTTCGCTGCCTTTTTTATCCTCAAATCGCAGCTCGTTCGAGCCCCCGCCCCCTTTGGAGCTGTTCGACTTGACCCCACTCTGCGTCTGGTTGGCGGGCAAGGCATAAGGCGGCATCTGCTCGGCGTTGTAGACACGACCGGTGATGATCGGCCGATCGGGATCCCCTTCTAGAAACTCCACGATCACTTCCTGTCCGATGCGGGGAATGAAAACCCCTCCCCATTGCTTACCGGCCCAATTCTGCGAGACCCGCACCCAGCAGGAGCTGCTCTCATTCATTTTGCCGTACCGATCCCAGTGGAACTGAACCTTGACCCGACCGAATTTATCCGTCCAAATCTCTTCACCGGATTTCCCGACGACCGCAGCCGTCTGAGGGCCCTGGACCATGGGTTTCGGCGTCACTTGGGGTGGACGGAAGGGTCGCTTCGCAGGGATGCAGGTAAAGGAGTTGGTGTAATCGCCTTCGTTTATGCCTCCGGCCGCTCCGGTTACATAGGCGTTCCCCACCGATGCGATGTGCTGAACCTGCGTGAGGACATAGTCCCCATTGACATCCTTCCGGGCATCATAGTCTTGCAAAGTGAATTTGTAGCCGGTCGTGAACACCCGCGCCGTGCCGGAGCCGCTCATCACCTTATACTGCGCCTCTTCTTCCTGCATTCGAATTTTGACAAGGCTGTCGCCCTCGGCCTTTTTCCCATATTCCCCAGGATAGTCGTAGATCTCGTATTTGCCGTTTCCGCCGACTTCGATTTGGGTTTTGACTTCGGCGCGTAAGCTCGTGCTCGGCGTCTCGAAGTTGTAGTCGGTGACGGCGTATTGTCCGAAGCGGAAGGTCTCTTCCCATTGGAGGCCGGTGATCACGTCCTCATTCAGACTGGCGCTCCCCTGCGGATTCCATGAGACCTTCGATTGTTCCAAACAGGGCTGATGGGCCGACAAATCGTCCGATAACACCACGGTATGTTTCTTTTCTTCATGCTCAAAGAAGTAAAACATGCCGTACTGCTCCATGAGACGAGACACGAAATTGAAATCCGTCTCTCGATACTGCACACAGTACTCTCGTGGTTCGTAGGTCGCCTTCAACATCGTCTTGATGTCGGTGATCCCATTTTCTTTAAAGATCTCTTGGATAATGTCCGGCACTTTTTTATTCTGAAATATCCGGCAATCCGCCGTGCGTGTCAAAAACCAGAGAGCCGGCACCATCGTCGCGCGATAGTTGACGAGGCCGACCGTGCTCCCCGTCTGCACAAAACGGTTGATCATCCCATGGAAATACCGCTCCTTGTCTTTCCCTAACCTCACTCGAACGGTGACCTTCTGGCCGATGATATTCTCGAATTTGATCTCTGGATCGGTTGACAGAAGATCGAGATCAAAGCTGAAGAGTCGTGACATGCCTTCTTGGCCGGAGAATCCCCTGAGCAGGAGTACGTCCTTGCCGAGTGGCGTTTCGATGCCAATCAGCCTATTTTCTTGTGTGTGGGGCATAGTCAGCTCCGTTCACCTGCTCTTCGCCGACTCTCTGCTGGATCAATTGAGCAATGATGGCGCCGTCTTAGCACCTCTGCTCAATTCCTTTTTATTCGCTCGCGTCGGGCCTGCGCTGCGCTCCGCAATAGATTGGCCCAGTCTTCGACATATCGAATCGGATAACGTCCTCTTCGAGAAAAGATACGTTCATGCATCAGTACCGCACCCGTCGGCTGAATGCCGGCTCCACGTCTGGAACCAGAATATTACAAGCATTTTTATACACTGTGTTACGCCAAACTTTGACCTCCAGACCGATGAACGGCGCTGTAATCTGATTGAACAGCGTTTCCGCCACTCCCGCCGCTTTGCCCCTCAGCCGAATGGTTGCGGCGAGCGCCCCGCGATTCACGAATACCATCATATTCGCGTAATCGGCCGGCGGAAGGCAGCCCACGTCCCTGATCGCTGCCGCCAAATCAATGTGAATATGAACATTGGCCATGGCGGCCCCACACAGTTCGACCTCGCCCACTAAGAACAACGTGCTGGCACCTCCTTTTTCGAACGCTTTACAAACCTCGAAGGCTTTCTTCCATTTTTCATGTGGCTCACCCGCCACGGCTTTTAAGAATTCTTCAGCAAAATGGATATTGAATCGGAGGAGCGCGTTGGGCCGCTGAAATGCAGTGAGATTCGTATTGATTTGCTCCGTGATCTTGGCGTGGGCGTAGGCGAAGAACCAGCGAAAATCTTCCTTGGCATAGTAGGCATCGGCCGCCTTCAACATCCTCTGTTCGATATTCCGGTTCATAGCCTCCAAACATGGATCAATCCGTTCGGTACCAGGCGCTGCCGGATGAAATGTCTGCGGACCATCGACCGCCGCATTGCACCCCAAGGACGTCGGCGAGGGCGTCAGGGTCAGGGCCGACGTGCCGCTATCCAGCGGGTATCCCTCTCGGCACACAGGGCCGGGGAATTTGAATCCTGGTCCTCCCATCTTTGCCTCCTCACTGAACCACGCTACATCCCCGATGCCTCGCCGCTCCGGTGGCATGGGCATGAACTTTCGAAGCCCACTGCTATACGACACGACCCAGGATCACCTCGTCAGGCCATCTCATAGCGGAAGCCACCGTCTGTCCCCACCGAGATATGCACCTTGGTAACCGGTTCCCCCTGCGCCATTCGAGCCAGGAACTCCTTTGACAGCTCCGGCAGCATCGTACGTGTGAGAATATGATCCACATTGCGCGCGCCGCTGTCGACCTCGGTGCAGCGGCCGGCAATCGCGGTAATCAACGATTCATCGTACGTGAGCTGGGCGCGATGATTCTCCCGGATCCGCTGACGGACACGGCCAAGTTGCAATTCGATAATTCTGCGCATGATATCCGGTGCGATCGGATAGTAGGGCACGACGATGACCCGGCCCAGAAACGCCGGCTTGAAGGATCTTAAGAGATCGGGCCTGATGGCCTGGGCTAGGCCTTCAGGGTCCGGCTTGGTGTCCGGGTCGGCACAGAGCTTCATGAAGGTGTCGGTCCCGGCATTGGATGTCATGATGATGACCGTGTTCTTGAAATCGATATCGCGCCCTTCTCCATCTTTCATCATGCCCTTGTCGAACACCTGATAAAAAATGTCCTGCACGCCGGGATGAGCTTTTTCCATTTCGTCGAGCAACACGACGCTATAGGGTTTGCGCCGCACCGCTTCCGTCAGCACGCCGCCTTCTCCATAGCCGACATAGCCGGGAGGCGATCCCATCAAAAGCGAGACTTTGTGCTCTTCCTTGAATTCAGACATATTCAGGGTCGTCAGGTTTTGGTCGCTTCCGAACAGAAGCTCGGCGATAGCCAGCGCCGTTTCAGTCTTCCCGACTCCGCTCGGGCCGACAAACATAAAGACACCGATGGGCTTCCGGGGATCTTCGAGTTTGGCGCGGGCTGTACGAAGCCGTTGGGCCAGTGCATCGAGGGCATGGGACTGGCCGATGATCCGTTTTTCCAAATGCTCCCGGAGATTGAGCATGGTGTTGATTTCATCTTTGACCATCCGTCCCACGGGAATACCGGTCCAGGCTGAGATCACGCTCGCGATGGCTTGCCCATCGACACAGGGTTGCAGTAATGGATGTTCTCCTTGAAGACTCGCGAGTTCCTTATTGAGCTTGGCCAAATCCGCCTGTAATGATGCCACCTCCTGAGGCGTGAGGGGTCGCGGAGAGTCTTTGCCCTTCCCATCTCCTCCGGCCGGTCGCGCATGCTGTTCGAGCTTGTGTCGAATCCCTGCAATCTCGCCCACCAGTCGTTTCTCTTCCTCCCAGCGCGTCCGTAATTCGGTGAGTCGAGCCTCTTCCGTAGCCTTTTCGTTGTTCAATTCTCTGAGCCGCTCACTGTGATCTCCCCGGGTCACAGCTTCTCGCTCTCGGATATCCATTTCGGTATTGATCAGCGAAATCCGACGACGGCTATCCTCCAGCGCCGATGGTTCAGCCAGTTGCCCCAGCGCGACCCTGGCACAGGCTGTGTCCAACACGCTGACAGCCTTATCAGGCAGTTGTCTGCCCGAAATGTACCGATGCGAGAGCTTCACCGCCGCTTCGACGGCTTCATCCAAGACGCGCACCTTGTGATGTTGTTCCATCGTCTCGACGAGTCCCCGCATCATATTGATCGCCGTCACTTCTGTCGGTTCCTCGACTTTCACCACCTGGAACCGGCGCGTCAAGGCCGGATCCTTCTCGAAATACTTTTTGTATTCCGCCCAAGTGGTCGCGGCGATCGTACGCATTTCACCCCGTGCCAGAGCCGGTTTCAGCAAATTCGCCGCATCGCCTTGTCCCGCCTGCCCTCCCGCTCCGATCATGGTGTGCGCCTCGTCGATAAACACAATGATCGGTTGAGGCGATGCTTTCACTTCGTTGATGACGGACTTGAGGCGATTCTCAAATTCTCCCTTCACTCCGGCTCCGGCCTGGAGCAACGCGAGATCCAGCGAGCGCAGCGAGACCTGTTGCAGCGACGGAGGCACATCCTTTATCGCAATCCGCAGGGCCAATCCCTCCACGACCGCCGTCTTTCCTACGCCGGCCTCACCGGTGAGGATCGGATTGTTCTGCCGACGTCTGGTCAAAATATCGATGACCTGCCTGATTTCCGCATCGCGCCCCAGCACCGGGTCGATCTTGCCTTCTTTCGCCTTGGCCGTAAGATCCACCGTGAATTGATCCAGCGCCGGAGTCTTCGTTGAAATGGGCTTCCCCGGTTCGGCCGTATCGATCCCGCCGGTTTGTGTTTGCTCCGTATCTTCAACCGATCCGGCGGAGAGACTCACCATCTGTTTGTGCAGATCCTCAGGAGAAATCTTCTGGAACTCCGCCGAGATCTCCTTTGCCATTCTCACCAGATCATCTTCGCTCAAGAGGGCCAGCAGCAAATGTCCTGAGCGGACTCGGTTCGCCCCATATTCGATCGAGGCCAGCGACCAAGCCTCGTTGATCAACCTGGGGATACGTGGCGTCAGCGTGGGGTTGCGGGCGTTACCGGTCTTGAGCCGATCCAGCGCTCTGGTGAGATCACGTTCGAGCCTGGAAGTCTCCACACCATAGCGCTTGAAGATTTTTTGAAGGTCGCTGTCATGCACGTCCAGAAGTTTGACGAAGAGATGTTCCACATCGACATCATAATGTGTTCGCGACAGGCAGAGCCCTGCTGCTGCCTCTAAGGCCCGGCGACAAGAGTCATCCAGTTTTCCAATCAACCCCTTCAAATTCACGTTCATGGAAGCCTCTCTTCTCTTACACGTTCTTAGCCCACAGCCGCTCTTCTGTTGGAGAATTCGCCGGAAAACATGACGTCCTCCGCATCGGTGACTCGCGGCATAGAGGAAAGCCAGGTCGTCCAGCCCAGCCGTGGCACGTAGGCGTCGTTCTCACGCAAGCGACAGGAAGGGACTTCCGACGCCTTCAACGCGAGGTTCACATGGAACTCAAATTCTGGCCCGGCCAACAACTTGGTCACGCGGACAAGCGTCGCAAAGGCCTTGCCGGACGGCAGCAAACCGGAAAACGTTTCAAAATCAAGCGGCCCCAGGCGCACCTGAAACCCCGCCTGCTGATCCCAGACTTTGGTGCCGGCCACTGCCGTTTGCCCCAAGCGATTGTTTGCTCCCGGCGTCCCCAGCCTAGTCCAATCCTCTTCTTGGACCGACAGCCAAGCCCCGACGAACTGCGTGATCCGAACGGGAACTTGAAAGGAGTCGGTGAGGCAGTGGGCCAACGCCTGAGCCGAGCGCGGCCGCTGAACGATCAAACCTGCATAGCGCAGCAAGCTGCCGTCGTCACCATCCAACCGTTCGCGTATCCCCCCAGTTCCCAAACCGAGTAGCGCATAGAGCAGTCGGGCAAACCGGTCCTCTTCTCCGGTCTCACAGGCCCGCTCATAGCCGACCACGCAGTGATGTTTCTCCCAGGCCCGGTAGAACAACGACACCAGCCGATGGGTAAAGAGATCCAGAAAGTCCCGCAACGCGTGGTCGTTCACCTGCGCGCGTTGCAACAGCAGTTCCGTATAGTATCTCGGGAGAGCCCCTTCTGAGCCCGTGAGGCCCATGAAGGCCACCGTCATGCCGATCGGCGTGTGCGCATGTTTCCCCGGCTCAATACGAAGGATTTCGCTGGGTGGGAAACTCAGGGACAGATGCGAACGGAACCGGAGGATTTCTTCTCCCGGCATGGCGCGTCGACCGACCGGTTGACGCGACGGATGCCACCGTGTCAGCAGACGAACGGCTTGGAAGAATTCGAATCGAAACCCCCTGGTGAGCAGTTCTTCCCTTAGAGAAGAACCTGTTCTCCGGTTCGCGGTGGCCATAGTTTGATCGGTTTGTCTCGTTGACTGGTTGTCGCAACCAATTGTGTGAAGGAGTTCAGTGTCGTATAGAGTCCCAGGAACTTCTCCAACACCGACGCGAACAAGAACAGGCTGCTTCCCACATATTTCTCTTCATCGAATTCGATCGTAATCTCCGTCCCGCGGCAGAACCCATGCCAACCCATGGTGCCGGGACGTCGAACCACTCGACGCGAGCTCACCGCCACAATGCCGGCAATCTGCTGGCGTATAACGGAGGACCCCGAGAAATCGTAAAGACCGAGAATTTCCTGGAGCGCCTCCGGTCCTTCAGCAGTCAGCGACAGATAGCTCAGGGATAAGTGGGAGATCAACCGCCACTGGCGTTCGCCGCTCAACGGCGGGCGCACCGGTTCCGTCGGCTTGATCAGCGCCCGTATGCTCGCGACCGGTGCAGCGCCTTCGAGTTCGAATTCCCCTCGCACCTCATCCGCAGACAGCTTAGTCGGGAGATCGCGATTTGTGCAGAGGGTGTGTAACGTGACCGTTTCAAAGGGAGGGAGCGTAGGCTTCATGTCCAGATCAACCAGAGAGACGAACACTTCGGTTCCATTATCGCCCTTCCTGGCGGCGGGCCGTCTGACCGCGTACCAATAGGCCGGCGGTTTTTCGTCCGTCCCCCCGTGCCTGATGGAATAGAGAGGATGGACCGGCTGTGCCGTCTCGGAGTCGACGGCGGTCAAGCCCACCTCGGTCACTCCATAGACCTCATGGGCCTGTTGGCGCCGGATGTCCGGGATGATCCGATATTCATGTTGTGTATGATCGAGGCGGATCGGTTCGGCGACCAGTGGAAACAGGTTCACGATCGGCGTACAGCCCAGTTTGAAGTGCTCCGGCCTGATGACATGATCGGCCCGTGGAACCTGATCGAGGAAGATCAACACCTCGGCCTTATCCCCAAGGTCACCGGGCGAGCCACTTGGAAATCCGGTGAGATCCACGAACAGAAATTTCTGGGGAAACGTGAAATATTCCTGCAGCAGTCGATAACCTATGAGTGCATGGGGAGGATAGGGCAAGAGCCCGTCGTCTTCTCCGAATCCCACCGGTTGAAGACAGGATGGAGGCAAGGCAACCGACTTACGCCCGGGCTTCGACCCAGCCGGTCTGATCCAAACCTCACGGGTCTTGTTGAGGAGCAATTCGTAGAGCACATGGCCTACCTGCCCCTCTCCATCGAGATAGAACCGGAGACGATCGAGCTGGAGCTCGCCAAAGGAGACGCCTCCCTGGCAGTGCAGTTCCAATCGGATCAGACCAAGCGCCTTGGAACCGGTGGCCACCCGTTCAGGCAAGTCCACACAGGCGGACGTCACCGTTATCGGCCAGAGTGTCAGCGGGTACCCGGTTCGAAACCGGCATTGAATACCCTGGATCGGGCGGGAGTAGAGCAGTGTATGGCGGGGAATCTCATAGCCGCTCGTCAATTTTCCCTGCGCAGGATCCAGTGTAAACTCCGCGACAGACATCGACGGAATCGGCGCCAGGTAATGTGGATAGAGGAGTCCGAGCAACGCGTTGGTAATCTCAGGAAACTCGTCGTCGATTTTGTGATGAATGCGCGCGGCGAGGAACGCCACGGCCTGAATCAGCCGTTCAACATGAGGGTCTTCGCATTTTCCCGGTTCCAAGAGGAGCCGGTTCGCGACTTTTGGGTAGGCTTGCGCAAACTCCTGCCCCAGTTGGCGAAAGATCGTCAACTCGCGTTCATAGTATTCCAGCAAGGATTCTTGCATTACAGATCCCCGCGAACGGTGTACTGGTTGGTGACCACGGAAAGCGACGCGTCCAGTGTGATCGGCTCCGGCGCCGGGTCGGTGCGGAGGAGCGCGTCGATCCGAAACCTCAAGGTCGTATCGTACTTCTCCCGCGTTTCGAGTGTGACGCGAACCGATTTCAATCGGGGTTCAAACGTCACCAGCGCCTCTTCCACGGCCCGCCGGAGGGTCTTACGATCTTGTGAGTTCAGCAGACTGTAGCTGGTGAAATCCGGCAACCCGAATAACAGAATGGATTTTCTCACTTCCTCCATTTCCTGGGGCACATCGAACAGCAGTTCACGCCTCGTATTCAACAGCGTCTCAATGTCTCTGGCGATCGAGGCTCTCAGCTCGCGCAGCGACAACGAGGATGGAGCCGGCTTGCGCATCTTCTCCAACTCCTCTGCATAAGCTTCGTCCAGCAACATGCGATTGAAGGACGACACATTCTTGCTCTTGCGACTATCTTCCATCAACGTGACGGTCTCGGCGCTCAGCCGGATGTTTCCGAATCGCCGGCGCTCATAGAGAAAAGGCCCGAGGATCACACGGTTGAGGATGTCTACCACCGCTGCGACGACCGGATGCGGCACCGGAGTCGCGCCGTCATAGTGGTCCAGCACCGCGAGATCTTCCGGATAGGCTTGGTCCCGAATGTAGCGGGCTAAGGGGTCGTGATCGGACTGAAGCTTCTTGAGCAGTGATGGGATATTCTTGAGGTCAAGGGAGTCGATTCGGGGATCACCGGCGCGAGGATCGTCATCCAGCAATCGATCCAAAATGGAGGCGGCTAAGCCCCCTTCTTGTTCTCGCTTGGCCACGAGCGATACTCTCTTGATAGACAGGTCTTCATTCGTCCGTTCGCGGGCACCGGAGTCAGCCCTAACCAGATTCAAGACTGTGCTCAAGGCGGACGATTTTGGATTGTAGGTCGAGAGGAATCCTCTTGTCTAGTCCGAATTACGTATACCAGGTCGTTACTCATACCAGGTGTCTGCGGCATCACACGGTCGGCACTGGCGACATTTAGGACGTACGGACGAACCATGGCTGGGGCTGGGACGGAACGTGGAGCCGTGAATCGTATGTGTATTCCTATTGGCACCGGCTAGTTCACTGTGGCCGTGCTGCTGGATTTCTATTCATGTCATGGTAGTCGTGGACTTCGTGACCCGAGCATCTACCGCACGCCCTCTTACATCAAGCCTCGATCAAATGGAGCTGGCTGTGCCTTCTTAATCCCCTTCAGCGTCCTGTACATATCCGTATCAGCATCCTTTGATAGGGACTCTTCAAATAGGTGGCCGAATGTCAATCCGGCAGTTTTGATTTCCCTCCGAATCAATTTCCATATCAATTCATAGGCACGATCCGTTGGGTGAGCTCCATCTACGACCGCCAGTTTCGAATTGTCGTACTGACTCCTATACTCGCTTGGGGCGTAGTGGACAGTGCTTGGCTGATTCTCGGCACCATCTTGAAGGCCCATATCTTTTAGGACTAGATTTCGCAGATTGGTCTCCGTAATAAAGGTATTGAGGTTCACGACTCTACTCTGAGAATTGGCTTCCACGTGCTTCCTTAACATCTCATTAAAGATGGTTACTCCTTTCTTCAGGTCTTCAATATTAGCCAGCATCGTTTTCCCCTTTTCGGTATTCGAGTCGGCCTGATCTCTTCTCGTTTGATACCGAACCGATGCTAGAGGGTCAGGTAAGTTGACGAAAACGAAATTGGAATTTCGCATAAATGCATTCAAGTCATTCCGCATATCAACGGCCACCTTGTAAGCAACCAACCCCATTTCTCCAAAAGGGCGTTTCGCTGTGAATAAGTCATTCGCTCCGAACCAGATGATGAAAAGCGTAGCGTCCTCTAGGTTGAAATGGCCAGTCCATCTTTTTCGGACAGCAGCCGCGTCCTTTTTAAACGCCTGGATTTGGTTCTTGAACGTCCCCAAGAAAGGCTTTTTAGAGTTCGACCATGGTGTGTCGCCGCATGCACCGCCTTCTGCATAATTTGCGTATACAAACCACTGATGGTGGCCTGCCGATTCCACGCTAGCACTGTCGAGTGTTGTGTGCTGTTGGCTGAATTTAATGGATTCTTCCACTGTAGACTGAATCAGACTCCGCCCCTTTGTCGCTTCCTCGTACATGAAATCCGTCCAGTTTCGGCAATCGCTAAACCTCCCTGTAGGACTCACATACATCTTCTTGAGCTTTTGTGCCACCTGTCCTGAATTAGTCTTCCATTTCTTTCCTATGTCGGACAAGCTATCTCCGAATACGATCACATTACGAATTCGTTTCAGATTTTGTTTCTGTTCCTGATCCAGTTTCGGCATGACCTCACCCTTTTCATACAATGGTGCGACTCAGATGCCAAGGGACAGATAATGGCGTGCTCTATGCCTATCGCCTGCCAGTCTTTCGACCCGTTTCCCCGTTTTACACCTTGATATTTTTATCGAGATCGTAGCCGCCCTTGGCGGTACCGTATTCCCAGGTGCCTTTGCGAAAACTGAGCGAGAACGACTCTTGTGGCTCGGATTCCCCGCCGCTGATCGCGGTGCTGATCTCTGTCACAATCACCTTTTCTAAGGTGAGTTTATAATAGGCTTGCTTAGTGCCGGAGGTGACGGAAATGACGGCGTCGTTGTACTGGGTCTTCAATGCGCAGGCGGTCGCAAGCGCAGGGCTGGCTACATCCATGAGTTTGACACAGGACAGATCCGAAAACGTCGTAATTCGGCCCGACAGCTTGTCTTGCTCTTCCCACTGCCCGCCCTGAGAGATGCGGTAGGATATGCTACTCAAGACGATCTGGTCCTTAAACCCGTCGCTCGTCGCCTTGCCCTTGACATCGCCCAACTTCAGAAAAATATACTCTTGCTGCGCCATGCTGTCTCCTCCTGCGTTGATGGTTATACATGACGATATAAGTTCTGCTCTTTTCGTCAGTCCGGGCTTGACCCGGAATCCAGTCCTGATCTGGATTCCCGCTTTCGCGGGAATGACAGACACTGCTGTGATGAACGTCGCTATGTTTAAAAGTTGGTGGTTCTGTGTGACTGCGCCTCACTCTGTCTCTTTAGTCTCGAACGGTCGCGAGATGACCATCGCTTAGTCCCTCCTGCCTGCTGCCATGTTATTTGGCCGGGGGCGGCAATTCGGCCACCAATCGGAGCGAGATGGTGAGCTCGTCCAGTTGGAAATGGGGCTTGAGGAAGCACACCGCCCGATAGCAGCCCGGTTTACCCGGGATGTCGGCAACCTCGACGCGCGCTTCCTTCAGAGGATGCTTCGCCTTCAACTCCATCCCCGCGTCTTCCGAACTGACGACATAGTTGCTGATCCAGCGGTTCAAATAGACTTCGCATTCTTTGCGGGTCATGAAGCTGCCGATCTTATCCCGCATGATCGCTTTCAAGTAATGAGCGAAGCGCGACATGGCAAACAGGTACTGCAATTGAGTCGAAAGCCGCGCATTGGCGTTGGCGGCATCGGTGTCGTATTTCTTCGGTTTCTGGCTGGATTGCGCGCCGAAAAAGGCCGCGTAGTCGGTGCCCTTGCAATGAACCAGCGGGATGAACCCGAGATCGGACAGCTCTTTTTCCCGGCGGTCGGTGATGGCGATCTCCGTCGGGCACTTCATCGCGATCTCTCCGTCGTCGGTGCTGAAGGTATGGGTCGGCAGCCCTTCCACTTTTCCCCCGCCTTCGACGCCTCGAATCGTCGCGCACCACCCATACTTGGCGAACGAATCGGTCAAGCGGGTCGCCATCGCATAGGCGGCGTTGCCCCACAGATACTTACTATGGTCCGTGCCGTCGACGTCTTCTTTAAAATTAAAAGTCTCGACCGGAACTGTATCCGGTCCGTACGGCAGCCGCATGAGTACTCGCGGCAGCGTGAGCCCCACATAGCGTGAATCCTCCGACTCGCGGAAGGACTTCCATTTGGCATAGTCGGGCGTTTCGAATTTTTTGGCTAGGTCGCGCGGGTTGGGCAGATCGGTAAAGCTCTCCAATCCCATCAGTCCGGGATCGGCTGCGGCCAGGAACGGCGCATGGGCCGCGGCGGCCACATTGGAGATTTTTTCCAGCAATCCGATATCCATGGGATTCCTTCCGAACTCATAATCCCCGACCAAGGCCCCGTACGGCGCTCCGCCGAACGTCCCATACTCTTCTTCATAAACCTTCTTAAAGAGGGCGCTTTGGTCGAACTCCGCCGCCTTTTCGAGGTCCTTCGCGAGTTCTTTCTTGCTGATGTTCAGCACGCGCAACTTGAGCATGCCACTGGTTTCCGATTGCATCACCAGATAGTGCAGCCCGCGCCATGCTCCTTCGAGCTTCTGAAATTCAGGCGCATGCATGATCGCGTTCAGCTGCGCCGTCAACAGTCGGTCGATGTCGGCGATGCGGGCGCTGATGGTCGCTTCAAGGTCTTTCGACACCCGGAGCTGTCCCTTCATAACCTCGTCGACAAGGGTGGCGATCTGGCGGCGGGACTGATCCCGCTCCCAATCGTCTTTCCCGATTCGGGTTTGGCTGATGATCTGATCGAGTACTCCCCCGGCTTCAACGGTCGTTGCTTCGGCAGCCTGCGCTTGTTTCGCTTCTTCAGCCATTGGATGGCTCCTTTCCCTCTCCAAGGCCGGCTTCCTTGCCGATCTTTTGCTGGAGTTCGGTGTCTTTGATGATTTCCTGGAGTTTCTCGGCCAGTTTGTCGTTCCCATCCGCCTTCGCGAGGAGAGCCGACAGCTGCTTGCGGATTTCCACGAGCTTGCGCAAGGGCTCGACTTGAGCGGCGACTTGTTCCGGCCCGAAATCGTCGATACCGTTGAATTTCAGTTCCACTCCGATTTTCGACTCGTCGTCCGTCAACTTGCTGTCGACCTTGTAGGCGAGCCGTGGGGCCATCCCTTTCATGACACTGTCGAAATTATCCCGATCGATTTCGACGAACTTGCGTTTGGGATCCTTTAACATCGGCAGCGGCTGTTCCGGGTTTCCGGAGAGGTCGGCCATGATGCCCATTACAAACGGCAACTCCTTCATTTCGATCGCGCCGCCGGTTTCCACGTCATAGGTAATCTGCACACGCGGGCGTCTGACCCGATCCAATTTATGTTGTGTGCTTTCCTTTCCCATACGAGTCCTCCATGTTGGTGTTGATGATGGCCTGCCCGACTACTGGGGAGATCGCGCCGCGCTCACCCCCACCTGCTCGACACAATCAATGTGGTTATGACTCTTCTTCTTTGATACCTAACGTCTCGCGAACTCCGCCCAACACCGAGTCGTCCTTGATCACCTCACGGAGCCATTCGTCCAACGGCATCTCGCCCCACCGGGCCGCCCGCTGAACCAGATACGAAATCGGGCTATGTGGTTCGGTTTTCCGGAAAAATTCTGCGACCGCCGTCAGGCGACGGAGAGCGTCGGTTCGATCGCGCGGCTCCATGCCGTCTGAAAATGTGGCGACAGTCGCCCCGGCTTCGGCCACCCCGATTGCTCCCGGAACCGCTGCAGGAGTTTCTGCGGCGCCCAGGCCGATGCCCCCCTTTTTCTTCACGATACCGTTCATCAGCAACCGGCACTCCCCGACGGCGTCTTTGACCGCTCGAAGACTGGGCGCCGCCTCTCCATATTTGTCTTCAAGCACTTGATCGAGCTGCTCATAGACGTCCCAACAGTCCGACAATTGTTCCAAGAGTTCGTTGCAATGCGTCAACGGAGTCCCGGCCACCGCCTTGTCGAACTTTTCGCCTTCGAGTTTCCCTTCTTGCAGCGCTTCATCCAACTGTCGGCGCTTCTCGCTGTCACCGGACGCAGCGCGGCGGAGGTTTTCAACTTCCTGGGATTCCTTCCAATGGATGTACGTATAGGGCGACCCGTCGCTCGCCCGCACCAAGGGGGTATTGTTGACGGCGAATGGAAGCAGCTTGTTGAGCGCCTCGAGCTTGCCGGAACGATATTCCAAGTCTCCATCTTCTATCGCCGGATACAGACTGT
>JACZDD010048471.1_pt1 | contig 18316 bp, 15 predicted proteins | sample 8641771 | NCBI WGS metagenome assembly JACZDD01 (sample SAMN15324614, study PRJNA640507) | soil metagenome | isolation source: intercropping peanut in the second line | place: China: Luxin town, Laibin City, Guangxi Province | collected 2019-07-25 | depth 10cm m | reverse complement strand
TCCTACACCCAAGCCAATTTTCATTCCAGTATGCAATTGTGTCATCTCCTCTGACTCGCGCCTCCTTTTAGTTTGGACGCCCCTCCCGCGAGGGCTTTTTTGATTAGATCGAAGCGCCCCTGTCCAGATAGATGCGTCGCAGCCCAGAGTGTAACTGTAAATTTCACTAGGCCGGGGGCCGAGCACATCTTTACGAGAGTACTATAAACGTTGGGAATATGAAAAGCGAAAGTACAGCAACTTACCCGCCCGCCCACAAAAAAGGTTTTTATGGCTGGGTCGTCGCCGCCACCTCCTTCGTTACGTTTGGAATCGCGGTAGGTATTCCGTACTACAATCTCCCGTTCTTTTACGACTATTTCCAGAAAGCCTTCCATTGGGACCTGAAGGAGATCACCTTAGGGTTCCCGCTGGCCGCCTTACTGACGATCTGGGTCGGGCCCCTGTTGATTCCCCATTTCAGCCCCCGAAAGCTGATCATTGCCGGCGGCGGGTTTACGGCCCTGGCCCTGTTCGGCTTCGCGTTCATGCGCGGGTCCCTGACTCTCTACTACGTCTTCTACTTCCTTTACACGGTCGGCTACTTATTTGCCGGTCCCATCCCCCACCAGATCCTGGTGTCGTATTGGTTTAAGGCGAAACGCGGGCGGGCTATTGGATTCGTGTATGTAGGTGTGGGCCTGGTGGGTAGCATCGGCCCGTTCATAGTGCGCCCGCTAACTGAAAAATATGGCTTCCAAACGGCGCTGGCGGTCCTTGGCGGCCTCATGTTTTTCGTTTGGCCGCTGGCGTTCTTTCTGCTGAAGGACAAGCCCGAGGAAGTTGGCCAATTTCCGGATGGAGCCGCCGAGCCACCGGCGGACCTGAAGCTCTCGCCCCACAGTTTCGGCTATTTGCTCCGCAATTGGCCCTTCTGGCTGCTGACGATCGGCAGCATCTGTTCGATCGGCTCTATCGGGGCCATCATCGTCCATATGAAATTTGTTTTCCGGGATGCCGGCTTCACAGACCAGAACGTGCTGAATGCCGCCTGGGCCAAGGCGTCCGTGATGATCCTTTGGTCGAGTATCGGGGGCCGGCTGATCATCGGCTATCTGGCCGATGTCTTCTCGAAAAAGCATGTCATGACGGCGACTTATTTCATTGTGGTGGCGACCATCCTTCTGCTCCTTTGGGTGTCACCGGACCGGCCGTATTCGCTGCCCCTCTTTGCGCTCGTGTTTGGCTTTGCGATGGGCGCCGATTATATGCTGATCCCGCTCATGGCCGCCGAACAGTTCGGCGTAAACACGCTCGCGCGCGCCATGGCGGTCATTCTGCCGGTTAACACCATCGGACAGACCTGGTGCCCGCAAGGCATCTCCGCGCTGCGCGAATACTTCGGCAACTACGCGGCCCCGCTGTGGGCTGTGTTTGCGCTCGCTATGGTGGGCGCGCTTGCCATCGCCTTGCTTCCTTCCGATAAGCCTTCGAAGAAGCGCACCGGCGTAGACGAGCCGATCCTTGCGGACAATCCTAGCAATCCGCTAGCGTAGTAGCTGGAGGAATGGCCGAGTGGTTGAAGGCGGCGGTCTTGAAAACCGTTTGCGCCGGAAGGTGCACGGGGGTTCGAATCCCTCTTCCTCCGCCAGCCAAAACGCGCCAGGCTTAGGCCGCCGCGTGCGGCTTCAAGACGACTTTGATGCCATTCTCTTGTCGCGGAAGGTCTTGTACATGGCCGGCCCGTCCTCCAACTTCACCCGGTGAGTGACCACAAACGACGGATCGATTTCCCTCGATTGAATCCGATTGAGTAGCGGCTGGAGATATCTGTGCACGTGCGTCTGGCCAGTCTATACGGTGAGGCCCTTGTTCATGAGCGCGCCGAACGGCACCTTATCTAAAAATCCGATGTAGACGCCAGGCACGGACAATGTACCGCCCTTGCGGCAGCACAGAATCGTCTCCTGCAGAACGTGGGGCCGATCGGTGCCTAATTTCACGGCTTTTTTGCGCGGTCCACTACCGCGTCTATGGAACCGGTCGAGTGCGCTTCGGTACCGACCGCATCGATGCAACTATCCGGACCTTGGCCGTGCGTCATTTCCATCAATCGTTCCCGCACATTCTCTTTGCTGTTATCGATAGTCTCCGCTTTGCCCCACTCATGCGCCATCGCCAGGCGCTCCGGCACGCCATCGATCGCGATCACGCGGCCGGCGCCAAACATCCATGCGCTTTTAATAGCAAATTGGCCCACCGGCCCGCATCCCCAAACGGCGACCGTGTCGCCCTGCTGTATTTGGGCGTTTTCGGCGGCCATATAGCCGGTCGGAAAAATGTCTGAAAGAAACAGCACCTGCTCGTCGGTCAAGCCGTCGGGAACTTTGATCGGGCCCACATCTCCGTAGGGGACGCGAAGATACTGTGCCTGGCCGCCGGGAATGCCGCCGAGCATATGCGAATAACCGAACAAGGCGGAAGGAGACTGCCCCATCACTTTGCGGGCCATTTCCGCATTCGGGTTGGAAGTGTCGCAAAGGGAAGTCAAGCCCATTTTGCAGAACCGGCACGCACCGCAGGCGATCGTAAACGACACGACGACACGATCACCGGTTTTGAATTTGCGGACATCCTTCCCGACGTCCACGACTTCCCCATAGGCTCGTGACCGAGAATGTCGCCGGACTCCATTGTGGGCATTATGCCGTCGTACGGGTGGAGGTCCGATCCGCAAATGGCAGTCGAGGTGACTTTGATGAGTATGTCGCCCGGCGATTGAATTTCCGGCTCAGGGACAGACTCTACCCGGACATCGTGCTTGCAGTGCCAAACCAGAGCTTTCATGATGGCTACTTCTTATTTGCCGAACCCGGCTCGGCCATCGCGGCATGGGCCTTCGCTACCAACGGATCTGGTAAAGTGTATCCGGCTGCCGCTTGAAGCTTGTTCTTCCTGCGCCGGTAATCACGTGGTCCTTGCCGGCCATAAGCGCCTCAAAACCTTCTTGGGCTACTTCGGCCGGGTCGTCTTTTCACCGGCGCCAGCTTTGTATCCTCGACGCCAGCGCGCCGGAAAAAATTGGTCTCAGTTGCTCCGGGCATCAGCGTCGTAATCGTGACGCCGGTATCCTTCAACTCCTCGCGCAGACTCTGAGAAAAGGAGCGCTCGAGCGCCTTCGTCGCGCCGTAAACCGCCTCATACGGAGTTGCCATCGCGCCCGCAATCGAGGAGGTGATCAAAATGCGGCCGTTGCTCCGCTGGACCATATGCTTGACGATGTACTTGGTGAAGTGAAGCAGCGATAGGACGTTCAGCCGCACCATATCATTTCATCCGCCAGATGGGTCTCGATAAAACGCCCGCTGACACCCACGCCGGCATTGATCGCAGCCGCCCCGAACGGGCGGTTGGTCGATTGAATTGCACCGATCAACTGGTGCGTGCCGTCATGATCGACCAGATTGACTTGAATCGGCTCGATGTCCGTTCCGAATGCGGCCAGATCGCGAGCCGCCTGGTGAATCCCATCTCCATCGGAGGCGATCAGCAGATCGAAATCGTGTTCGGCGAATTGTTTTGCTAGTTTGTAGCGGATTCCGCTGGAAGCCCCGGTGACAATTGCGAAGGGTCTGATAGCCATGATGGGAGTCCTCTTGGAAATAGATGCCGACGGGGCCGCCCGATTCCCTTCAAAGCGGCTAGGAGTTATGCGGGCTTAATCGCTACCATGCCCTAAGGCTTGCGAAAGGCACGCTACAGCGCTGCTTTTGTACTTTGTACGTAGCTACCCTTCGACCAAGCACCTTTTTCAAGTGTGCTAGAAGGTGATTGTGAGTCACAAATTCCTTCTTTGCCTCGCATCAGCAATGCTGTTGTCTTGCAGCACCATCAGAAAGATGGCTGATGCCGGAGTGGTGACTGATGGCGCTGTTGTCAGGAATCCGAGCGATACTAAGGTATACCTGATCTCGGGTGGGAAGCGGCACTATATTCAAACGCCGACCACGATACAGGTGCTCGGTGCTGCCGCTCAAGTGAAAGATGCTTCCGATGACGCTATCAATTCTGTTCCGCTAGGCGACCCGCTGCCTCCGCTAACGACAAACGTCATTCAAAAGGATGGTACGGGAGAAGTCTTTCTTCTTGAGGCCGGAAAGCGACGCCATGTTCCAGATCCAGAGACTCTGGAAGCGCTTCATCTAAAAGACAAAATTCGCAGTGTGCCGGACAGCGCGGCTGATATGATTCCACTCGGTGCTCCCCTGCCACACACGGCCAACACAAAGTAGGACAATCTGAGACGGTTTAACGGCTCAAAAACCTACATATGGCTGCCGGGTGTAGCTGTGGCAAAATGCAGGATTGGGTATTGTCGTACAATCCGCCGCATTGCTGAGAAACTTAAAGAAGGGGCTAAACTGGTTCCCGAAGGCCCTGTTGGCCTTTAAGGAAAAAAATTCCGTCGCGAAGCAAACTGAGATTCCGTTATTCGATTCGGAATTCTACCTAAAAGAAAATCCGGACGTCGCCCGGGCTGGCTTAGATCCGCTCGATCACTACATGAAGTGCGGTGCGTATGAGGGGCGCGATCCCCACCCGCTATTCGATAGCTCATTCTATTTGGAACAGAATCCGGACGTTGCGGCGGCAAGGATCAATCCGATGATTCATTATATGAGCAATGGCTGGCGTGAAGGCCGCGATCCTCACCCCCTATTTGACAATTCGCATTATCTCGAATGTAATCCGGATGTAGCTGCTTCCGGCGTAAATCCGTTAGAGCATTATGTGAAATATGGAGCGAAAGAAGGTCGCAATCCACATCCACTATTCGATAGCCGCTTTTACAAGGAACAAAGCCCAAATCGGACATTATGCCTCGAAAATCCACTTCTTGATTACTTGCGCTTCGGCTGGAGGGAGAATTGGAACCCACATCCATTCTTTGATGGGGCGTTTTATTTGGAACAATATCCCGACGTACTGGAAAGCGGCATGAATCCGCTGGAACATTACGTGTGCTTTGGCTCGTCCGAGTTTCGTGATCCGAATCCTCTTTTCGACACCGACTGGTATCTCGCCCAATTGGCTGTCGAACTCCCAGGGTTTCAGATCAACACTTCTAGCTAATGATTCCTGTAGCAAAATACCATGCGTACGTACTTTAACGTGAGATCGTATTCGGCACGCATAGAAAAAGAGAGTTGTAGATGTCGCAGAGTTTGAGCGTACTGAGTGGCCCTCAACTCGCGGCTGCTGCGCCGATCAAGTTGAATCTGGGTTGTGGCGGCGCCTGGCGTGTGGAGGGATGGTTTGGACTCGATCAGAAAAGCACATCCGCCCTTTGGCAGGAATCGGAAGAAGCGAGCTTCCTCGACTTAGACCTCAAGAAGGGCCTACCTTTCCCGACGAATAGCGTTGACGTTATCTTTTCTTCCCACACGCTGGAGCACTTTACCTATGAAGAGGGAGTAGCTCTTCTTTTCGAGATCTATCGTGTCCTAAAGATAGGCGCGCCGCTGTGCATCATAGTGCCAGATATGGACCTCTATATCTCCAATTATGTCCACAGAAATAGCGAGTTCCTAACAGTGCCGGAAATTATTGGTGGCCAGCCAAAAGACAACTTGGCAGATAATTTCCTGATGAATTTTTATTCCGACCCCAGATTTAATAATACTTGTCACAAATACGGCTATAACTTCGAAAATCTATCAAGTACCCTACACATGGTGGGGTTTGATTCGATAGAGCGGGTCGGGTTTCACGATTTCTCTTATTGGCCGGAACTGCAGAAACAAGAGTTCAAGAGTCCAATCCCGCACATTGAGCGCTTTTCTTTGAGTGTCCAGTGCAAGAAGCTTAGCTTTAACGCCGATTTTCGAGAGCACCCGGCATATCGCGAAGCGCGGAATTTTGCGCATTTCCGCCGCAGCGAGCACGACCTGGCGCAACATCTGAATTCCGTACTGATGTTGAACGAACGTATAAAGGCTCAGGCGCTCCGCGAAAAGCAAGTTCTCGAAGAAAGCCTCACCCCGCTTCGAGGCAAGCTTGAGCGATTGGAACGAGAAAAGGAAGCCTTAGCTAAAGAAAACAGCCAAATGGCCGAAAGCCGGCGGCAATTAGAGCAACAGCATCGCCGGAGCATAGAAGATCTTAGAGCTCAGCTTTTAGAAAACGAAAATCTCAAGAAAAGAATCGATCATCTTAGCTTCCTGAGCGAAGGTCTTCAACTTGAAAATGAAGAAGAGCGCCGGCGCCTTGAGGAGCTTCACGTAAGTAATTGGGAAACACTTCGGGCACTTCAGCGGACGAGGGCCAGGGTGGCCAGCCAAGCAGGGATCAATGCGCTAGCACACTATCTACGATATGGGGCTTCCGAAGGCAGGAGTCCAAGTCCGTTGTTTGATCCAGAGTGGTACCTCGCTCACTATCCGGATGTGGCCAAGGCGGGCGCCGATCCATATTTTCATTGCTTGCGCTTCGGTTTGGCAGAAGGCCGTCAACCCGGTCCTAATGCTCATGGAAAGTTGATCCGACCTGCGAAACAGAGTGGCGGCAAGGAAAGTGCTTCGCAATCACTCGCTTTGGTCAACGGAGTGCCTGTCTCGAACGAGACTATCCGAAAGATTTTAGAGCGTTCTGCATCGGCGCCCAGTGAAGGACAGGAGCCCTCGATCACCCGCTACTCACCACTTATCTCGATTTTGTTTCCTGTTTACAACACCCATTCCCGATTTCTAAAGGAAGCACTTCAGTCGATTGAGAAGCAGGTATATCCGCATTGGGAGCTCTGTATCGTTGACGACGGATCAACGAACCCGGATTGCTTAAAAATTTTACAGGACGCCGCAAAAAAAGACTCGAGAATACAGCTTTGCATAAGCCCGACAAACGAAGGTATTGCGCGAGCATCGCAACGCACGCTTGAAATGGCAAGCGGCGAATACGTAGCCTTTGTTGATCATGATGATGTTCTGGCATCCAATGGGCTCTTGGAGGTGGTCTACGCTCTTCGGCAAGATCCGACCATAGACATGATCTATACCGATCATGCCGATATGGACGACAGCGGTGTAGTTCATTCGGCGGGTCTGAAGCCGGCGTGGTCGCCGGAGTTATTTCTATCGACTAATTATTTAGTTCATTTCAAGGTCGTGCGGCGATCTCTTGCGATTGATATTGGAGGGTTCAAAGACACGCTTCATGTCGCGCAGGACATTGGCCTTAGCTGTAAGCTTGCCGAACGAGAAGCAAAAATTCACCATTTGCCGAAGGTTCTTTATTATTGGCGGAATCACGAAGGCTCTGTATCCATTGGCACCTCCGCGAAGCCAACCATAGAATATGCCGCGATGCAGACATATGAGGAATCCCTCAGGCGCCGCGGAACTCCCGCAACAATCGTTTGGCCGGACTATTTTCGACGCAATCGAGTTGGCGCTTACAAGCTCGATTTCCCGGAACAATTGCAAAAGAAGGTCGCGATTCTGATCTTTGTACAGAACAGTGAATGCGATTTGATGCGGCTTCAGCGTACTCTTCAAAATACACGTTGTACGCCGCAGCCGGACGTGCACATAATCGCGTTAGAAAGTAGTCTGAAGCTCGAAATATCAGGTTCTTTTCGTTCCCATGTCGCTTGCACTCAGGCCGCTATCAATGCAGTCATCGAACAGATCGATTGCGACTGGATCGTATTCCTTTCGCCATCCGCACGTACGTTGTCGCCTGCGTGGCTCACAGAACTTGTCGGCTATTTTGCGGTTTCGCCCAAGATTGGCGCAGTGGGGGGCAAAGTGCTCGATGAATCGCTGCGCGTTCGCGCTGGCGGTACGCTCTTGCTGAAGCAGGCGGTAGCGATATGTGGCGGCAAGCCTGACCAGAGCGATGGAGCTTGGTTTAATGGCCGATTAGCGTCTAATGTTGAAGCGGTGTCTTCGAGGTTGATGGCAACACCCAAATCTCTATATCTGGCGGTTGGAGGAATTCCGATTGCTGAATTTGGAGATGCAGCGGGCTTATATTATGGCTTGCAACTGCAAATAGCTGGTTATCGTGTGGTTTACAATCCCTGGTCGAAGATTATAGATGGAAGGGAAGAGATGGCGCTGGCGAATGTAGGACAATTGCTCCGTAACAAATTCGGAGAAGCGATGTTATGCGATCGCTACTATCATCCGTTCCTTAGTCAAGATACCGCGTATGTCGTGGAATAAAGATATCGTGTCTGATATTGCGACTCACAGTCTATATTCTGTGCGATTGTATATCACAATAGTGATCGCCTGATGTCAGAAAAGCTTCGAATTAATTTTGTTTTACCGCCGGCGCCAAACATATCGGGAGGACCTCTCGCGATCCTTGAATATGCTAACCGCTTTCTGGAAAGAGGACATATCGTTACGGTAACGACATATCCCGATGCATTGTGGTCTGGCGAGAATCCATTCCCTTGGTTTGACTTCAAGGGGAAAATATGCTTCAAACGACTGCGTAATTTGGGCTTGCGTGACAGTTGCCTATCCGCAGCTGCGCTGCAGTTATTAGGCAGAAACGATATCCGGAAAGCCGCGAGCGCTATTCTCGGAAATTTGGGGCTGGAGGGATTGCGTCAAATCCTCCTTCAGGCGGCCGAACACCTGCCAGAAAGGACGATGGTAGACTTCCTGACCTATGAGCTGCTGAGTTCCTTGCATACTACTGAAGTAATTCCAGAATGCGATTTAAATATCGCAACCTTCTGGAGTACGGCCTTTCCGGTCTTCTTTAGCCGGAAGGGCAAGCCGGTTTACTTCATGCAGCACTATGAAGAAATTCTCTATCCACAACAGCCGGCGTTTATTCTGCAGCGTCTTGCCGCGCGCATGTCTTATCAGCTTCCGCTCCATAAGGTGGCCAATTCTTCCTGGCTAAAAAGACAGATCAAACAGCGTTTCGATCAGGATGTTCCGTTCTCAAATAATGGACTAGTCCTCTCCGATTTTGCGCCGCGCTCAAAAAATAGTGAGATGGATGATGTTATCCGTGTCGTGACCTACACTCATCATCTAGATTGGAAGGGGTTCGGCGATGCCGTGGCGGCGATGGCAATAGTTCGCCGCCGTTACGGCTCCCGTGTTGAATGGAATGTGTTCGGATATCGCCATCCGAGTCTAACCGAGGATAATCTGTACGCGCGATACAGATATCATCCGAAACTGTCCTTTGCGGAGCTTGCGAATCTGTATGCTACCAGCGACATTGTGCTTTGCCCTTCCTGGTACGAGAGCTTTCCGCTCCCACCGTTGGAGGCGATGGCGAGTGGGACTGCTGTCGTAACTACATCGGACGGAACAGAGGATTACGCGTTCCACGAGCAGAACGCACTGGTGGTGCCATCGCGAGGAGTCGAGGAAATGGCCGCGGCCGTTTGTCGCCTCATAGAAGACGAACATCTACGTGCTCGTTTGGCCGGCGAAGGAAGAAAAACAGCAGAGCGGTTTACATGGGATCGGGCCGTGCAGGAGCGCGAGCGGATACTGCTCGGCATACATCGCGGCCAGTTAGCCCACGATGTATGGAACCCCAGCAATTTGGGCCTGGTTGACGGAGCTGGTATCGAGTTTGAACGAGCGCCGTCCGACATCCAGGCGCGAGAATCGGCTCTGTTTTGGAAGCAGAATGATCTTTTTCTATTGCATAACGGAACGAAACGTCACGTGGCTGGAGCCGATGTGATTCCGCTTCTTGTTCGGAGCGATCTGAAATATATTTCGCTAGATGACCTAGCCGGCATTCGTACACCGACCGGTCCGCCAATATTTACGAGAGCGGATATTCCCCACGACCTTGGGACATCTAATGTAGTCTAGCGCCCACAGAAGCAATTATGTCCGAGTTTCACTTATCAGGAATTTATCCTGGCCCCCAGACGTCCGATTTATTGACAAACGCTAATTTTCCCCAAGATATCCGCATTACTCAGATCAGTGATGAGGGTCCCACTCCGTCTTTCTTCATTCGATTTCGTGATCCGATTGCCAGCCTCACACGAAACTGGAATTATCTTCAGAGCGATGAGCCCGGCGACTCGTTGCTCGATGGAAGTACGGTTCTCGTTGCACAGCGTACGTTGTCGATTCGCACGCTGTCGCTATTGCAGTACGCAAAGGCAAAAGGTATTCCAATCATTTACGAAACGGACGACCTTATCACCGATCTGCCTCCACAAACGGTTGTTAAGGTTCCTCCAGATAAAAAGGAGGCGATCCATTCCGCATTAGCAATGGCGGATCTAGTTACCTGCTCTACCCTGACATTGGCTGATAAATTAGCGGAGTACAATAAGAACGTCCTACTACTCTCGAACTACGCCATTCCTTTCCCAGCCGTTTCTATCCGTTCCGTTCAGCAGACGACTCCTCACCTTGCAATCGTCAATACCGATTATTTTAAGCTCATTAGTGGTAAGAACGATCTTATACAGGCTTTACATGACGCACTTAAAACGCTTAAGTACAAGATAACATTTTTTGGTACCGTCGATCCCTTTATGGAGCAGTTGAAAGGCGTGTACGCCAATAATGTCGATATCGTCCGTTCGTTTATCCCGTGGCGGCGCCGGTTTCTTGAACGGCTCCTGTTGACACATGGTATCAATGTCGCAATAGTTCCACTGGAAAGAAATACTCATCATCGATACAAATCAGATATAAAGTTTTTGGATTTCGCTTCCATTGGCGTTCCTGGAATCTTCAACAATCCGGCGATTTATCGGAGAGTTGTTCATGCGGAAAACGGCTTTTTGTGCGACGGTACATATCGAGGATGGCTGGATGGACTCGCTTATTTCGCCGACCGAAGCGCTAGAATTCGCTGTGGCGAGGCGGCGTACATAAAGACGCAGGAACGAACGCTCGAACATTATGCTTCCGAGATGGGCTCGGCAATAATGGGCTTGGTCGATCGATCGCGATTGTAAATTAATGGTTAAAACAACAGACTTCTTGATACTAGGGGGCGGCATAGCGGGTCTCTCCCTCGCATCGTTCTTGGATCGTCCCGCGCTGGTCATTGAGCGTGAAAGCACGGTTGGCGGCCTGAGCCGGAGCTACTCGCTGAACGGCATTGCATATGATGTCGGACCGCATATTATTTTTTCTAAAAATAAGGAGGTTCTGGATCTTCACACAAGCATAATTTCCACCAATCGCATCCGGAGATCGAACCAGATTTTTTTTAAGCGACGATTTGTCAAATACCCGTTTGAGAACGATTTGGCCGCTTTAGACCCGAGCGATTGTGAGTACTGCCTACGGGAGTTCTTGAACAATCCGTACGAAGACTATCCGCCAAAAAATATGCTGCAATTCTTCCTCACGAAGTTTGGCGAAGGAATTACACAGCTTTATCTGCGGCCGTACAACCAAAAGATTTGGAAGTTTGATCCAGCGTTTATGGATACTCAGATGGTGGATCGAATCCCAAGACCGCCGCGCGAAGATGTGATCAAGTCTGCACGCGGCGAGACTACGGAGGGATATACCCACCAGCTCTATTTTCACTATCCGACCTCGGGAGGATTCCAGACGCTCGTAGACGCATATCGCAATCGAGCTGAGCGGAAAGGTCAAGAAATTCTGACGGGTGTGGAGATTCAAAAGATAAACAAGACGCAGCATGGCTGGCAGCTTGAAACGAGTGCCGGAATGTTCGGCTCGAAGACTCTTATCAACTGCATCCCATTACACGAGTTGTTCCGATATTTAGAAGCGCCAACCGAAATCGGTTCGCGGCTCGGCAGATTACTTTACAACTCTATTTACATCATTCTTGTCCAGGTCAGGCGGGACCGGATTGGCGATCATTTTGCATTGTATATTCCAGATGAGAGTGTGATTTTTCATCGCCTGTCGAAGCTCAACTTTCTTGGCGACGAGTATGGGTTGCCAGATGGCAGAAGTACACTTCTTCTGGAGGTGACGTTTCGGCCGGAAGGCTATTTGGCCTCTCTGTCGAAGAGTGAAATAATTGATCGCGCGATCCGGGATCTTATAAAGATTGGCTTTGTTCATCCGGAAGACATCCTGGATACTACACTCCGTTTCGAAAAATATGCTTATGTGATTTATGATTTGGATCACAGGCAAAACGTGGATCGGACATTGGATTATTTGAAAGACGAAGGCATTCGGTGCGTTGGGCGATTTGCGGAGTTCGAGTATCTGAATACCGATGGCGTCGTGGAGCGCACATTGAAGCTTGCTCGCGAGCTTAATCAGCAAATTGTTAAGCGGGTGTCATAGCCACATGGAGATTTGACCGCGGTCACGAGCCAGGTAGGCCGCAGTTGTAGGCGGCAACGTGAAAGGAATGTCCAATGGCTTTTTTACTATCGAGTCAAATTCCTGGTATACTCAGCGAATATGGAACCGCCTGGGAGTTGTAGTAAGCGAAAAACACAGAAGATCAATGTATATTGATTCGAAAATGAAATAGCTTTAAGCAGTTCGCCAGCCTTGGATCGCATGAATTTCCGTAGAGACGTCGTCGAAGACGCCGCATACAGTCAGAAGCAATCGGGCGATCCGGTGATAACGACTATAAAGCCAAAGCGGCCATGGGGAGAGCGTTACTTCCCTACTCAGAGACTAACCACGCTGGATTACATTTGCGGAGGTGCTCTCCTCTTCGTCATCTATGTTTTTTTCTATCACGGTGACATCTTTACTACAGGTTGGGATTCTCTAAACTTCCTTTTTGGGAGCCCGCTCGACTTCTACGAGAATTGCAGAAAGTGGAGGCCTCAGGGGCTATTCTATCCGCCTACAACTTATGCTCTTTTTGCGTTGTGGCTTTCTCCACTCAAGCTGCTCGGCATATTGGAGGGTGCCAGTAGTCCTTCCGCTGACATCGTATATTGGCTTAAAGCACTAACAACGTTGTTATACCTGATATCAGGACTGGTCTTTTACAGAGTCACCCAGTTTTACGCCAATGACAAGAATTGGGGCAAGTATGCAACCGCGCTTTGGTTAACGACGCCCCTTGCTGTATTCTCCCAGTTCATTTTTTCGTCGTATGACATTTTCCATGTTCTTCTGGCGCTTGTCGGTTTTTTGTTGTTCCTAAAGGGAAGACCGCTTTCGGCCGCGCTTTGCTTTGGTATTGCGATAACCTTCAAATACTTCCCGGCTTTCGCATTTGTTCCGTTGCTGTTGTTGTTCGAAAAGAGAATTGGCAAGCTCTTCGCTTCTATCGCAATTGTTATTGCGCCGACGGTTTTGATTCACGCACTTTATCGCCGTTCTCCAGTCTTTCAGGAAACGGTAGTGAACTATGGTTTAATCGATCGCGTTTACGCGGTTTTTACGAATTTGGGAAGCGGCTGGCATGTCTATTGGTTATTTGCAGCCTTCATTGTTATTTGCGTGCTGGTTTATATGTCGGATATCGAGAGAGAACGGCTGCCGGTCGTCGCTGCGTATTTGTATCTTCTGGGTTCGATATTTCCATTTTTGTTCATCGTTTGGCATCCGCAGTGGATGATGTGCTTTGGTCCTGCGCTTGCTCTCACTACTGTGCTCAACAAGCGGTCCGATCGATTTGTCGTGCTCGACCTCGTTGGCATGCTCCTATTCGTTGCATTTATTTCTGATCAGTATCAAGGAAACGTCGACGCGAGACTATTTCACGGTGCGATCTTCGGCCGTGAATTCAACAATTCATATTGGATGTCCAATCTCTTTCACCAATTTAGTGATCACAGCGCCTTTGTATTTTTGTCGGGCTTTTGGGGCTATCTCGTGGCCCAACTTATACTGAAATCTAAATTGCTGGTATCATCGCGCTCCTTGCAAGCTATTGTCCACATCGATTACAACAACGTCAGGTGTCTCTTTTTTGGCGGAGTGATCGTCTTTCTGCTCCCCGCGACGATCGCTATTTGCAAGGACTTCCGCGCGCCGACTCGTATCGCTTTCAATGAGGCGGCTAGTGTTGAGTATGGGGAGTTAACCAAAGGAAGGATATTCGAGCAGTCGTTTTTAGGTAGCGAAAAACGACTGGATGAAGTTGATCTTCTTCTAGCCACGTTCGCGCGGAAAAATTCAGGTACGCTTATAGTGAGCATTGTGGACAGAGATAACCATGATCTAGCTCATGTCGAGCTTGCCGCCGAAACAGTCGGGGATAATTTGTGGAAGCCCATCAAGTTTGATCACTTAAATTTGGTTAAGGGTACATCCTATAGAATTAGAGTGGTTTCTCCAACAGGACGGCCCGGAAATGCGATTACATGGTGGGCATCCGGAGTGGATGTGTATCCGTACGGGACGGCGATCGTCGATGGTGTTCCAAAATCAAGCGACTTTGCGTTCAGAGCGCGTTTTTCAAAGTGAACGTTTCTGTTGTAGTCCCCACACATAACGAGGCCGAAAATGTTCAGCCGTTATATCAACGGATTTCGGCTGTATTCGCGACATTGGCTGGTTATGACTTCGAACTTATTTTCGTCGATGACAGCACTGATGAAACCCCGCTTCGGATTCATGAGCTCCACGATGCAGATCGCCGTGTCAAGTTGATCCGTCTTTCTCGGCGATTTAGCCAGGCTTTGGCAATTACCGCAGGTTTAGATCGGAGTTGCGGAGATGCCGCGATCATTATGGATGCTGATCTACAGGATCCTCCAGAAGAGATTCCTAGACTGATTGAGCGATGGCGGCAGGGCTATCAAGTCGTCTACGTACAAAGGCCAAGCTCCTCAAAGTCTGGTGTCTATCGTATCCTTGCAAAAGCGTTTTATCGTATCCTGAAGAGTATATCCTCAATCGATATTCCGTTGGATGCTGGAGAGTTTCGTCTGTTGGACCGCTCGGTTTTGGGCTTCCTTACTCGATTGACCGAACACACCCGTTTCCTGCGCGGATTGACGGTATGGCCGGGTCTGCGTCAAACCAAAATTGAGATTCGGCGAGAGCCCCGTAAACGAGGAGCCTCAAACTACAATTATCTGCGGTCCTTGCTCGTCGCCGTTGACGGTTTAGTCTCGTTTTCCGTTCTACCCCTTCGGTTTGCAACCATGATGGGTGTCGTAGTGGCCTCTATTAGCATATTGGTGGGATTCTGCTACGTTATCTCACGGTGGTTCTTTCCATCGCTGTTTGGTACTGGATGGACGAGCCTTATGGTTAGCATCGCTTTTTTGAGTGGAGTCCAACTGATCTGTATGGGGGTAATCGGCGAATATTTGGGCCGTATTTTCATTGAAGTTCAGAATCGACCGGTTTACTGGTCGGAGTATGAGTTGGGATTCGAGAGCAGAGATACTCCAGCAGACAAGCAAAGCGAGCCATGGAAAGAGACTATCAAGAGTATTGGCAAGACCTAACCGGATCTCATGCGTTTCATCCGGGCAACCAGTTCCGCTACCGGTTAATAGTGCGAGAGTTGCAGCGCCTGAATCTACGACCAAAGGATATTCTGGATTGTGGCTGCGGTGACGGCTCTTTAATACATGAGCTTCGAAAGAGTTTTCCCGAGAGCGCCTTCTACGGTACCGATATTGCAGATAACGTGCCATCGAACAATCCGCATTCGGGCATTCACTTTTTCAAAGCTGATCTAGGCAAGCCGATATCAGATGATCTGAGGAGACGCTTCGACTTCGTTGTTTGCTCGGAAGTCATCGAGCATGTCAGCGACGATAGTCAGCTCCTTGAGAATCTAGTAGCGTTAGCAAAACCAAATGCAAAGATTATCTTGACAACGCAGAGCGGAACAATCTATCGAACGGAGCAATATCTTGGACATTTGCGGCACTACAATCTACCGGCTCTTTGTGACCGTTTTCGCCAAACAGGAGTACGGATCATACGCGCTTACCATAGTGGCTGGCCGTTTTTGAATGCGCAAAAGATTGTCGCACACCGTCTGTTTTCGTCTGTGCAAGAGATGGTCATCAAACCTGCGGAGCCCTCAGCTGTTGTTCGCTTCGCCATGTCGGGCCTGACGCCACTTTATATGATGTCATCTCGCTCGCGAGGGCCGCAATTGATGATCGTGGCGGCTGTAAGTGAGTGACTCATGATCATTGATGAGGCCCTTGTTCTCGACTATTGAGGTCGCCGCGCCGAATACAGCGGCGTATTCCGAAACTTCACCAAGGCGCGAATCCATGTAAGCGGATCGCGGAAAACTGTCACCTTCTTGCCCTCGCTTAACGATCTCGATCTATAGTTAACCGGAAGTTCCAAGGGCTTGTAGCCTTTTCTCAGTAGTTTGATGACAATCTCGTAGTCGAAATCGAAACGATTGCATTCAAAAGTGAGCCCATATAGGCACTCGCGCCGAAACACCTTGAACATAGTGAATGGATCCGTTAGCCGTTGCGAGTACAGTACGTTGAACATCGTCAAGAACAGGATATGGCCAAAGTTAAAAAATGCCGCCAACCAGGGCGAATCGGAGAATTGACGGATCTTCCATCGGCCTCGTCCCACCGCATGGCGTGATCCCAACACAAAATTATTTTGGAACCTCAGCAGAGGCGCGACTAGAGCATCGTAGTCATCAATATCGTATTCCAGATCGGCATCTTGAAACAGCACAATATCGCCGGTCGCGGCTTGCAGTCCATTCCTGACTGCGTGCCCTTTTCCTTTGGGAGACTCTTCTAAAATGATGCGCACGCGAGGATGATTTTTGTACTGCAATACAAGATCCCTGCTGCCATCAGACGAGTTGCTCTCAACGAGAATTACTTCGATCTCCAATCCCTCAATCGCCTTTTGGAGCAACTGTTCGATAAGACTTACGAAAGTAGCTGCTTCGTTGTAAACGGGAACGATAACTGACAATTTTGGCCGGAGGGATCGTGTTTTGGATCGAACCAGCAGTCGGCTTTTGCCGAGTGAGACGCGGAATGTTTTATTGCGAAGCACTGGACTAAGAGAAATGATCCTGCTCAGCCATCGAAAGCGCTGAAAAGCGTGCGGGTTTGCAGTGAGCCTTTCATATAGGTAATTTACAGATGCCAAGCCACGGTCAGGCGTCACGATAGGATCGCCGAAGCCGGCTCGAATCAGGAGATTCTGGAGCGTATCGACGGAGAAATAAAACAGATTGGTCCGGTTGAATTCCCACCATGAGGTGCGTAGTAGCCGTGCAGTCTTGCTGTCAGTGGTTGGCGAAATAACCATCAGGCAGCCGTCAACGCCCAGAATGTCGCGGAGGCGCTGAAGAGCTTTAAAAGGATCTCTCATCTTCTCAAGAGCCGAAAATAGAATGCACGCCTGGGCGCTCGTGGGTAACTCCACTTTGGGCATGGATTCAAATTCCCGTGCCGAAAACGCATGAATCCGAAATCCAGCCTTGCGGGCCTCACTGCAGAGATGAGTAGTAGCTCCCACCAAGAGCAGCGTGCCGCTGCTGAGTCCAGAATAGGAACTCAGCTCTCGAATTCTTTCGGCCGCATTCGCCTCATAGACTTCTTCCGATGTGCTGGGCTGTGAGACAGATATGTTCTCCGCAGCCTCATCCGCAGGCGGCTGGGGATTAAGAAAGAGTAGACCGCAGTCTTGGCAGCCGCAAACCGGCGACTTGTCCACAACGAATTCGTATTCCAAATATGCGGAGTCGCAGATCGGACACCGGCTAAAAGCCGAGCCCATTGGCTCCCGCTGAGATCGGACCGCGCTTCTCAATGCCTCAGGCTCTCGAATGTTGAACGACACATTCTACAATGTGAACTGTTAATATCATCCGCGCTGCTGAAGCAGCAAGCGGGATTTAGAGCAATGCAAAACATTCGGGAACCTCATTGTCCACTCTGCGGCCGAAGCGATCAGGTTTCGTTTGCCTTTCAACGAGACGAAAATTCGATTCACTCCTGCCAGCGATGTGACCTGGAGTTTCTATTTCCGCAACCGGCAGACGATACTTTATCTTCCATATATTCTACCTCGTACTTTCTCGGATCGAAAGATGCGGACTCCGTACAGCGGCAGCAAGCACTAAAGCGGGCGACCGCAAAGTTATATATGGACACGATTGTGCCATTCGTTCGAGCCGAAAAACCTCGACTTCTCGAAATCGGCTGCGGCTCAGGAGATTTTTTGATTGAAGCTCAATCCCGCGGCTTCGAAGTGGAAGGTCTGGAGTATTCCGAGCATGCGGCTAGTGGCGCCAACACGCGGTTAGGTTATCAAGCTGTCCGTGTTGGTTCGCTCGAAAAAGAGTGCCTGCCCGCAAGCGGATATGACGTCATAGGCGCGTTTGATGTGATTGAGCATCTGCGTAATCCGGCGGAGTCTCTCAATTATTTATCGGCTGCGCTGAAACCTCGTGG
>JACZDD010059391.1_pt1 | contig 18572 bp, 16 predicted proteins | sample 8641771 | NCBI WGS metagenome assembly JACZDD01 (sample SAMN15324614, study PRJNA640507) | soil metagenome | isolation source: intercropping peanut in the second line | place: China: Luxin town, Laibin City, Guangxi Province | collected 2019-07-25 | depth 10cm m | reverse complement strand
TCGCATTTCTCACGGCGCTGGTCCTGCGCAAAACTGAGCATTTGCAGAGCGTCGCGCAGACGCACCATTCCAATCTCGCCGAGCGGGCATCGGACGCGCTTGGCAATATCGCGCTCGTGCAAAGCTTCGCCAGGATCGATACCGAAGTGAGCGCCCTCAGGTCGGTCAGCGAACAGGTGCTGGCTGCACAATTCCCAGTTCTGTCCTGGTGGGCGATCGTATCCGTGCTGACGCGCGCCTCGACAGCGCTGACCGTGCTCTCGATCATCCTGCTCGGAACCTGGCTGTTCAAGCAGGGCTCCGTTACGATTGGCGAAATCGTCACCTTCATGGCCTTCGCCGGCATGGTGATCACGCGCCTCGATCAGGCCGTGAGCTTCGCCAACCGAATGGCGATGGACGCCGCGCGTTTGCGCGAGTTCTTCGAGATTCTCGACACGGTGCCGGCGCTGAATGACCGCCCAGGCGCCATCGATCCCGGGCGACTCAAGGGACAGGTCGAGTTTGATAATGTCTCATTCGGCTACAACTTCATTCGTCCCGCGGTTTCGGGCCTGACATTCACAGCGCTGCCGGGAGAGACCGTGGCGCTTGTCGGCGCAACGGGCGCCGGCAAATCGACAGCGCTTGCACTCCTGCACCGCGCCTTTGACCCGCAGTCGGGACAGATCAGAATCGACGGCACCGACATACGCGACATCCAGTTGAGCGCCCTGCGCCGCAACATCGGCGTGGTTTTTCAGGAGGCCTTGCTGTTCAACCGCTCGATCGCCGAGAACCTGCGGATCGGAAAGCCGGAGGCAACGCATGACGAGCTGCGCGACGCCGCGGCGCGTGCGCAGGCGCTCGATTTCATCGACGCAAATCCCGACGGCTTTGACGCGATGGTCGGCGAGCGCGGCCGTTCGCTCTCCGGCGGCGAGCGCCAGCGCCTGTCCATCGCACGCGCCTTGCTCAAGGATCCGCCGATATTGATCCTCGACGAGGCGACCAGCGCGCTCGATGCGGCAACCGAATTACGCGTGCTGAAGGCGCTGGATGAGGTGATGAAGAACCGCACCACCTTTGTCATCGCCCATCGTCTCGCGACCATCCGGAAGGCAACCAAAATCCTGGTGTTCGACGGCGGACGCATCGTCGAAACCGGCACGTTTGAAGAATTGAACCGGCTTGGCGGCCGCTTTGCCCAGCTAACAAAAATGCAGTTCAGCCCGCTTGGGGTCTAGCCGGGCTGAACAATGCCGATAATCCGGCGATGCTCGCGAGCACCGCCCAATAGCCGTAGCGAAAATCCGACGCGACCCCCACCGAGAAGTACGTCAAGACGTAGAGCGACGCCGATCCGCAGGCCGCGACCGCAAAAGCGCCCTCTGGCGTGTGCCGCCGGCGCCACGCCAGAGCCAATATCACCAAGCAGGCCAACAGCCAGAAACCGGCGCGGAAGAAAACGGTTGGCTTCAGGACATCGTGAACAACCATCAGCACGGCGAATGCCGGACGGTCCGGAAACACGGTTTCATTGGGCTTCTCGATGTTGGCGACCCACATCGTGAGATTCGAACCGCTGAGGAAATTCCACGTGAAGCGGACGCGGTGATCGAGATACGCGATCGGATGCCGCACGACCGCACTTGCCCAAGCCTTCGTGATCGCGGGCGTGCCGAACAGCTTCTCTTCGGTTTCGACCTTGTGCATGACGAACTTGCACGGCTCGAGCCGCCAATAGAGGTCCCATTCGGTCGGCCGATAGCAGCCATTCAGGAGCAGAGCGGTGTCGCGCTCGTTCCAGGTGACGGGAAACTGGTTTTCCTTGGTGAAGTGACTGATTCCGCCGAGGTCGAAAATCATGACCGACTGCAGCGGATGCTGCCGGGTTGCTCCGAGCACGCCGTAATAGATGAGTTGCACAAGACCGAAGAAGGCGGCAATCGCGGGAATATAAAGAGCGACGGCACGCTTCCATCGCATCTGCAACGGCCAGACGGTGTAAATGGCAAGCAGTGGCGCTGCGATGATCGAGTTCGGCCGAAGCAAGACGCCAAGGCAGCACAGTGCGAATGCGAGAATCTGGGCCGGCACGCGCAGCCTCGGCGAGCAATCCGTGACGGCGAAAGTCAGAACGACTGCGAGCAGCCAGGTGACCGCGAACAGCACGTCACGCCACAGCACGCCGACGAGAACGAAGGCCGGCGGCAACAGCGCCAGAACGGAGGGCAGCGCGCCCAACGCGACTGAGCGGCCCGCAAGCTTGAGGCCAAGCACACCAAAGGCCAGCCAATAGGCTACCGCCGTCAACAGGAACATGCTGGCCGAGCCCGGCGCGATCGGATCGATCAGGGCCCAGAGCACCGTCATCGCCGGCGACTGCCAGTCGCCAAGAGTGTGCTTTGCGATGTCCTCGTAAACATACTTGGCATCGTAAGTCATGATGCCGGGATAAAAGATCAGGAGCGTCAGGCAGAACCCAGCCGCAGCCAGGCCGGCAGCGATGAGCCGGCCGCGCTTTATCCGCGCGGACTCAGGCGAGTGCTGCATAGATGTCTCCGGAATTGGCCGAAAACGGCAGCGCCGCCAGCCAGGCGGCCATCGCGTCGCCGCCGACCCATTGCTCATGGATCAGCACCTGGCTTTCGCCAAGCGCACTGTTGAAACGCGTGTAGCCAAGGGCGCGGCATTGTTCGATGCAGGCATGGGCCACGTCGCGCTGAATCGTCGTGAATTCAAATGACAGGGCGCTCACTGGCTGCGTAAGACCTGACAGCACTTCGGCCTCGAATCCCTCGACGTCGATTTTGATAAAGACCGGCTTACCGTGCTTTCCGATCAAGGCATCCAGCGTCGTTACTGGCACCGGAATGGTCTTTGTCCAACGCTGGGCTTCCCAACCCGGCGCATTGTGCGCAGCACTGACAAATTCGCGCGACGCAGTCGAAACCGTCGGATTGGTCGGATTGATCATCAGATTTGCCGAGCCGGCTTCCCGGCCAACGGCAAAGGGCTCGATCGTCACGGCGGGATTTCGGCCGTGCAGCAGTTTCAGCACCGCGACCATGGCCGGCTGAGGCTCGACCGCAACGACATGCGCACCTAGTCGGGTGAAGGAAGCCACGCGATCGCCGACATGCGAGCCCACATCGAAAACGAGATCGCCATCCTTGATGAACTGGCCGTAAAGGCGATCCATGGCGGAGGCGTGCGTGCGATTGCCGTAGTAAATGCGCAGCGACCGAAGAATGCCGCCCGCGGTCTTCAGCAATCCGAGCACGTGTCAGACCGGGCTGAGGGACGGCATCGGCACCGCGCTCTCGACCGCGGGCAGCGCGAGTGCGCGCAGCGCGGCGGGCGGTGCGGTTTCCTCGGGCAGACGGCCAATGCCGACGCGGACGCAAAAAGCTCCAACGCCCGGCCAGGCAGTCACCATCGCGAACGGAATCGAGAATGCCAGGCCTGCCGCGATAAACGCCTCGTAGGGAATCGCAGCCGGCCGGGTCGCGGCCAAGGCAGCCAGCGCTGCGACACCGAGCAGCGTGTGCGGCCATAAAGTTCGGGCGGCCGAAGACAGTGGCACCGTGTGGTCGTCGCGCGTTTGTCCGATCCACCCGATTTCACGCCCGAACAGCAGGCCGGTCAGAAAGATCGTGTGACCGAACCAGAGGACCGGCACCAGCAAAATCGAATAGACCAGCTCGATCCAGTAGTTTGCCACAAAACGCGCAGTCCCTCCGAACTCGCGGCGAAGATCGGGCCGCAAGAGAATATCGAGTGCAGTGGCAATCTTGGGCGCAAACCACATCAGCACCGTCCAAATAAAGAGCGCGATTCCGGCATCAGCGCGCATGAAGCTGACGGATGGATCGGTGAAAAAGAACAACAAGGTCGTCAACGCCAGTATTGCCATCCACGCCGGCGACCCGATGAACATCAGGATTGCGAGACCCAATTGATAGCGGCTGACCGGTGCGAGCCCGGGATGAACCAGGAAACGCCAGTACTGCATATTCCCCTGACACCAGCGCAGATCGCGACGGATGAATTCAAGCAGCGTCGGCGGGTTCTCCTCCCAGCCGAGATTTTCTTCGGGCAGGACGCGGACTTCATATCCGGCGGCGCGCATCAGAGCCGCCTCGATCTGGTCGTGGCTGAGGATGTGACGATCCTGCGTCCCGTCCGTCGACAGAATTGGCAGGGCACAGTGCGCGATGAACGGCTGCAACCGCAGCGCCGCGTTGTGGCCCCAGTAAGGACCGCAGTCTCCCTGCCACCACGCGCTTCCGATCGTGTAGGAGCGCATGCCGAGCCGCATTCCGAACTGGAAGATGCGGGCGAAGGCACTGGTTGACGGCAAACCGACGACCAGGCCCTGTAGAATTCCGAGCCGCGGATTGGTCTGCATCAGGCGGATCAGGCGCAGGATCGCGTCCGCCGTCATGAAGCTGTCGGCGTCCAGCGTGACCGCGAGCTCGTGATCGCCGCCCCACCGGTCGCAGAAATCGCGGATGTTGCCGGCCTTGTATCCGGTGTTCACCGTGCGACGCCTGTAGGTCGTCCCCAGACGATCTTTCCATCGCGCGACGAGCTCGCCAATGCGAGTTTCTTCCAGCTTCGCCACCGACGGATCATTGGTGTCACTCAGCACATACAGGTGGAAGCGATGAGCGAAGCCGGAAGCCTCAAGTCCAGCCAGCATCGGCTCCAGGTTGCGGACGATGCGCTCCGGCGCCTCGTTTCGGATGCACAAGACAATGGCGGTCGAGGCGACGATCGGCTCGTCGCCTCGAACTAACGCGGCCTCGGGCACAACCGCTGCAATCGGATCGCGCGCGAAGCGCATGATCAGGAATCCGATCACGGCATTCCACAGGCCCGCTATCATCCACGGCAGCGTGACCGCAAACAGCACCAGTAGAACGATGTCGACGACATCCAATCCGCCGGGCGAGAGCGCGAAGGCCGCAAGGGCCAGCGACCCCACCATGGCGGCGGCGAAAAGTGTGGCGAAAAGCGCGCGGCGCCAAGTCATTTCACGCCCGGCGACATGAACCTTTATCGAATGTGGAAGCGAGCGTTCTGACACGCGGTTAACGACTTCTATTCCCCGACGGGCCGTGCGAACTTGATGATATAACACGGGAACGTTTTCAATAGTCCAATCCGAGGGCTGAACGATAGTGACGAAGGACGGCGCTACTAAGGCTGCCCAGGCGCTCTGGTATACGGCCCGTGGGAAAGCGGAGATCCGGCAGGAAACGCTGCAGCCGCCGCGACCGCACGAGGTGCGGGTCCGCGCGCTGTTCGGCGCGCTCAGCAGGGGCACCGAGGCGCTGGTGCTGGGCGGGAGAGTCCCGCGCAGCGAGTTCGAACGGATGCGGGCGCCGTTTATGGCCGGCGATTTTCCATTTCCAGTGAAATACGGCTACGCCACGGTCGGTGAAATCGACGGCGGCCCGGCCGAACTCGTGGCCCGCAAAGTCTTCGCCCTGCATCCTCATCAAACGTATTTCAATATTCCGCAGGACGCCGTCGTGCCGCTACCCGAAGCAGTCGCGCCGCAGCGCGCCGTTCTGACGGCGAACATGGAAACGGCGCTCAATGCCGTATGGGATGCAGCCCCCGGGCCGGCGGACCGGATAGCGGTCGTGGGAGCCGGCGCGGTCGGTGCGATGGTCGCATATATCTGCGGACATCTTCCAGGCGCGGACGTAACGCTCGTCGACACGAACATAGCCCGTGCGCAGTTGGCGCAGCGGCTCGGCGTCAGCTTTGCCGCGCCTGATTCCGCAAAGGGCGATTGTGGCGTGGTCTTTCACGCGGGCGGGGCCGCTGCCGGACTCGATGCGGCCATCGCACTCGCAGGAGAGGAGGCGACCGTGCTCGAACTGAGCTGGTACGGCGAGCAGCCGGTCGGTGCATCGCTGGGCGGCAGCTTCCACAGCCGGCGCCTGCGCCTGATATCAAGTCAGGTCGGCAAGATTGCGCCGTCACATCGGCCGCGATGGACCCATGGCCAACGGCTCCGTGCCGCGCTCAATCTGCTTGCCGATGCGCGCCTCGATGCGCTTCTTGCCCCAGCAGTGCGGTTTCGTGACCTGCCGTCGCGCCTGCCTGCATTGCTGGACCCGAAGAGCAACGTCGTCGCTCAACTCATTACTTACGACTAGGGGGATCCTTTGTTTTCTGTTGAAGTCCGCGACCACATCATGATTGCTCACTCGTTCCGCGGCTCCATGTTCGGACCGGCGCAGGCTCTGCACGGAGCAACCTTCGTTGTCGACGCAGCCTTCTTTTCCGAAACGCTCGATTCGAATGGAGTCGTCGTCGACATCGGCCGCGCACACGAAGCACTGAAGGCTGCCCTGGCTCCGCTGAACTATCGCAATCTCGATGACGTGAGCGAGTTCAAGGGCGTCAACACGACGACCGAGTATCTGACCAAACATATTTACGACCAGCTTGCGAAAACCGCGCGCGCCGACAAGCTCGGCCGCCCAGGCCGCGAACTGAAAGCGATCCGCGTCACGCTCGGCGAGTCCCATGTCGCGCGGGCGTCTTACGAGGCGAACTTGTGGTAAAGCGGCTCGCTTTCGCAGTACCGGGTGATCTGTCCACGCCGACCGGCGGTTACGCCTATGACCGGCGCATCATCGCAGAGCTCGAGGCCCTTGGCTGGACCGTCGAGCGCATCAATCTCGGCGAGAATTTCCCGTGGCCCGCGAAAGAGACCCGCGCCGGCGCCGAAGCACGACTGATGATGGTGCCGAAAGACTGTCCCATCATCGCCGACGGCCTCGCGCTGGGCGCCCTGCCCGAGGCTGCACGCCGCCTGCGCGCTAACCACGTCTTGGTCGGCCTTGTACATCACCCGCTCGCGTTGGAGACCGGGCTTACCGAAGCGCAAGCCGATATCCTGAGCGCCAGCGAAAAGGCGGCCCTGGCTGCCGTCAAACATGTGGTCGTAACAAGCGAGGCGACGGCCCGGCGCCTGGTCGCGGATTATTTCGTTCCAGAGGACAAAATCACCGTCGCAAAGCCGGGAAACGACATCGTCGCATCAACGCCCGGAAATCGCGATGGTGTCGTACACATTCTCTCGGTCGGCGCCGTGGTGCCGCGCAAAGGCTTCGATGTTCTTGTTGCCGCGCTTGCCACGATGCCCGATCTATCCTGGCATCTCACCATCGCAGGCGACCGCGGCCGGGACGCAAAGGCCGCCGCGCAGCTTGATAATGACATTATTCGGCTCAGGCTCGGCGAACGCGTGACGGTCCTGGGAGCGGTATCCGCGCAGCGAATTGCCGAACTTTACGCCGAGGCCGACATATTTGCCCTCGCCTCACGGTTCGAGGGCTATGGCATGGCCTATAGCGAGGCGATTGCGTATGGGCTCCCGGTTGTTGGGACGCGGGCGGGGGCGATCCCCGATACGGTGCCGGCCAATGCCGGCATTCTCGTTGCACCCGACGATGTGCCTGCCTTCGCGGTGGCGCTGCGCCGAGTCATATCCGACACCACCGAGCGAAACCGCCTCGCCGCTGCGGCACGGGCGGCGGCGGCAAAACTGCCGACCTGGCAAGATTCCGCAAAAATCGTGGCACGTACGCTGGAGACGCTCACGTGAGCGGCTTCTCCGCCGATTGGCTCACGCTGCGCGAGCCCTATGACCTGCGCGCGCGCAGTCGCGAGGTCATCGCTGCGGTGGCAACCTCAGTCGCCGCGCTGCCGTCGGTCCATATCGTCGATCTCGCCTGCGGCACCGGCGCAACCGTGCGCGCACTGACCGGTCATTTGCCGTCACGACAGGTCTGGCGGCTTGCCGACAATGATCTTGGTCTTCTTGGCCGCGCGAACGCGATGGCGTTTGCCGACAATGTCAAAGTCACGGCGGTTCCGCTCGATCTCAATCGCGATCTCGAGGCCGCACTCGATGGTGCGATTGACCTGGTCACCACCTCGGCATTTCTCGATCTCGTTTCGAAAGGCTGGCTCGACCGGCTGATCACCGAAATCGCCGCACGCTCGATCCCGTTCTACGCCGCGTTGACCTATGACGGCCGTATCGACATCACTCCGAATGATCCTGTGGATGCATCGATTGTCGCGGCAGTCAACAAGCACCAGGCCACAGACAAGGGATTTGGCCCGGCGCTCGGGCCGGAAGCGGCCCGCTATGCCATCGCTAACTTCGAGCGCCTGGGCTACGCCGTCACCCGCGGCCGGTCGGATTGGACGATGGGGCCGAGCGATCGTGACATTCAGCTAGAAATATTTGCCGGCTGGGCTGGTGCGGTGCGCGAGATCGGCGCGCTGTCGCTTGCCGACGCGGCATCATGGCTGGCGCGCCGGCGTGCCAGCGTCGCCGCGGGAACGTCCTCTCTCCGCGTCGGTCACGTCGATCTTTTCGCGGTGCCAACGGGCACGCGTTGAGCCGTAAGATCGCAATCGAAAAGCGTCTCGTCCTCAATCTGATGCGTGCGCATCGGCACCCGCATGGCCTGATCGGCACGCTCGACCGGCGGCAGCGCGATGCCGGGCCGACCCGCACCCAGAATGATCGGCGCAACGATCAAGTGCAGCCGGTCCAGGCAGCCTGCTGCAAGAAATCGCGAGACGGTGTCGGCGCCACCCTCGATCAGTATTCGGCGCACCCCGCAATCAGCGAGTGCTGCAAGGATACTCGCAGGAGAGAGGTGCCCATCGGTGGTGGGCAGCCGAACGAGCTCAACGCCTGGGACCGCAGTAGCGGACCTTCCTTCGGCGGTTACAAGTATGCGGCGGACACCATCCTGACTGAAGACCCTCGCCTTGCCGCCGAGACGCCCGTTCGGGTCGATGACGACGCGGGCCGGCTGCTGCCCGGCGACCCGGCGTACGGTCAGTTGAGGATCATCGGCTATCGCAGTACCGGCGCCGATAACGACCGCATCGACTAAAGCCCTCAACCGGTGGAGGTGGGTCAGCCCGGCCGGCCCGTTGATGTATTTCGAATGCCCCGATTCCGTCGCAATGCGGCCATCGAGCGACTGACCAATCTGGCCGACCACCATCAACTCATCGACGGCGCCGCCGCGAAGCGGGCCAAAAATTTCACACCAGGGCTGCGGAAGGGGCTGGTCACCGGACCGGAAAATATTGCTAAACTCTAACCATGGATCGGATGACTTACCGCCGATCCCGCTATTTGGGTTATGGGGAAAATTTCTTAATGGCATGGCAGCTAAAAGCACGCCCCGTGCGTTAATAACGGATACGGGCGCCAGCAGGCTGGCACAAATTCGGCCTGTTTGCGACCGGAATGGTTATACGGCAGTCGGTGTTCTTATATTGGCGGGCGTCTAAAAAAGCGGAAAGTCTCGGAATGATTTCAGTACGCAGTGGCGTAAGCCCGGTATTATTCGGCAGCAAAGGTCATGTTGGCGTCAGTCGCGGCCTAGCCGAATTTCACGGTCGGCGTCCCGTCCTCATCAAGGCAAAAAACGAAACGCTACTTGCGCTGACCGTCGAGGGACTTGATGTTGCTCGACTGACTGCGTTCATGACACTTTGTGCACCGCGCACTCCGCATCTCATTGTTACGGCGCGGCGCGCACTTGCACTTGGACTGGACGCGCGGACGCCGATGGCGCTGCGGCTGTCGCTCGACGACGATGCGGCTTCGATCGAGGCGCTCGTCAGTGAGGGGACTTGTGATCGCATTCCCGAAGCAAAACCTGCAGGTCCGACCGCTGCGGCAGCAATTCAGCTCGTGAAGCTCTCGCAAGGCCTGCCTGCGGTGCTGGCGGGAGAGATTTCCGCCGACGCCCTGCCTGCTGAGGCGGACATCATCACGGTCGACGCGGAAGCGGTCGAGCGCTTTGCTGACGAGGCGATCCGGTCGCTGACATTGGCGAGCGAGGCCTCTGTGCCGCTCGACTCCGGTACGCAGGCACGCTTCGTCGTATTTCGCGCCGCGTTCGGTGGAAATTCCACCGCGATCATCGTGGGCAGGCCCGATTTTTCGAATTCTGTGCCTGTGCGCTTGCCTTCGGCATGCCTGACCGGCGACGTGTTCGGTTCGCGTCGCTGCGACTGTGGCGATCAGCTCCAGCTCGCCATGCGGCGGCTCGACGATCTCGGCGGCGGCGTTGTGCTTTACCTCGCGCAGGAAGGCCGTGGCGTCGGCCTTGCCAACAAGATGCGCACCTATCAGCTGCAGGATGACGGTCTCGACACGGTCGATGCCAATACGACGCTTGGCTTCGATGATGACGAGCGCGACTACGGCATCGCCGCGCGCATGCTGCAGATGCTCAATTGCACGCGGATTGTCCTGCTGACCAACAATCCCGCCAAGCTCGAGGGCCTCTCCAAGGCCGGCATTGAAATCGCTAGCCGGATGCCGCTTGAGGCACCGATTAATGCCGACAATCGACGCTACATGGCCGCGAAAGCGGTTCGCGCAGGGCATCGCCTCGATCACCTGATGGCGTCGCTCGCCGAGCCGTCGTAACCACGGCACGGCTTTCCTCTGGCATCATTGAACGGCGCTGATATCGTCTCCATCGGCGCCGCCTATTGCGGCTCAAAGAGCTGACATCAGCCATGCCACAAGACGTGCCGAGCCGGTCGATCGGCGAGCTGACCTACCCGGATATTTCAAAGCGCCTGCGCGTGAGCTCAATCCTGTGCCTGCCGATCGGTTCGATTGAACAGCACGGACCTCACCTGCCGCTTAACACAGACGTTGTCCTGGCGGAGGAATTCACGCGCCGTATCATCGCGCGCTGGGGTGACACCTACGATCTGTGGCAACTGCCGACGCAGGCGGTCAGTCTCGCGCGCGAACATGAGTGGGCCCCAGGTACATTGTCTTTATCCATTGAGGGCATGACGCGGCTCATTCGCGACCTGGGAAGGGAAATCGCCCGCAGCCTGCCGGCGCGCAATCTTGCGATCATCAATGGCCACGGCGGCAACCGCGGCATTCTCGAGCCTTTGGCACGGGATCTGCGCGGCGATTTCGGGCTCAATGTCTGCATTCTGCATCCATCCACCTGGGCGGACATTCATGCAGCTTCCAAAACGCCGGAAATCCATGGCGGGAAGAACGAGACTTCCATGATGCTGGCGGCTGCGCCACATTTGGTACGCGCCGACGAAATCAAAAAACTGCAAGCCGCTCCCAGTGCCGACGCCGTGCGCACGACGATCCTCGATCAATCCGTGGCGTGGCCGTGGACGACGGACGAAAAGGCGATCGCCGCGAGCGGCGTCATTGGCGACGCAAAATCTGCATCGGCGGAATTCGGCGAGCAGCTCCTGGAAAAAATCACCGACGCGGCAGGCGACGTTTTCAAGCAGCTTCTGGAACGCCAGCAGCTTTTGCGCGGCTAAGCACAATGCAGGCTGCATCGCGATCGTCGGCCCGCGAGGAGACCCTTCTGCGCAATCTGACCGTGGCCGCCGGCCTCGCCTGGTCCTTTGCCTTTGTCATTGTTGGGCTCATCTATGAACTTCAGCTCTATGCCGATGGTTCGATGTTCTCCTACGCAATTGCGGTCCAGGACGTGTGGGCATTCCATTGGCACAACATCGCTAACCGCGCGTCGGTGTTTTTTCTTTCGCTCTGGCCTGCCGAAACCGCGGTCGGGCTGACCGGAAGTCCTAAGGCCGGCATTATCACCTACGGATTTCTTTTCTATATCGCGCCCCTCGTAGGCCTCATCATAACAATGGCCGCCGACCGTTCACGCGGCCGCATTTTCTTCGTCTACGCCTGCGCCTCGACGGCTCTGCTCTGCCCACTGATCTTCGGCTTCCCTACGGAAATGTGGATGGCGCATGCATTGTTCTGGCCGACTCTCGCGCTGGCCCACTGTGCACGGCGCGGCATCCTCGGGGCGGTCGTCCTGTCAATCGCGATGACGGCGTTGGTTCTGACGCATGCCGGCGGCGCCGTATTCGGATTTGTTGTTGTCGCTACGCTAGCTTTGCATGGTTTTCGTCACCCTTTGTTCTCGCGAGGCGCAGTTGCGCTGCTTGTTGCTATGGCGTTATGGGCCATCGTGAAGATGGTCTATCCGCCCGATGATTACTTCGCCGAAGTTCTTGTCAGGGCCGGGCTGCATTTTTTCGATCCCGCGATCTTTCAGGTGAATCTTGTCGTCCTGCTGATCGCTGCCCTTACCGGCTACGGCCTCCTCTTTTTTGCGTTTTCCAGGATGATGGCTGCACAAACGGCGTTGTTCGCCGCACTGGTCATCAGCGCGAGCGCTCTGGTGATCTATTGGCTGCAATTTGACCAGTGGGTCCATGCAAGCAACCGGTACTATCTCCGCACGGCGCTGGTCGTCATCACGCCCGCCTTCGGTGTGTTGGCGGCTTTCTACGCAATGCGGGGAGACGGCGCTCCGGTTTATTGTCCGCGTCTCGTTCAACTCGCGAATTTGCTGGACAAAGCCACGGCGATCCGGGCCTGCACGGGCGCCATCATTCTCTGCACGGCCATTCATGTCGTACAGACCGCGAAATTCGTCACGGATTGGACAGCCTACAAAGCCGCAGTGAGAGCGCTTGCGTTGGGCAGTGCCTCCGATCCTGCGCTCGGCGATCCACGTTTCGTCTCGTCGCAACGGATTTCACCTGAGCTCAATCAACTCAGCTGGTTCTCGACGGTCGAATACTTGTCGATCATCGTGTCGGATTTCAAACCTGAGCGAATCGTTGTCGATCCCACCGGAAATTATTTCTGGCTGTCCTGCAAAACTGCGACGGACAACACGAAGGCAACGCGCTCAGTCCCTGGGCCGGCGCGCGAACTCATCAGGATCTACTCTTGCCTGCACCGCCTATGAATCAGGCGTCGTCGAGCGTAATCCATCGACCCTCGGCCGCGCTGCGATAGCAGGCCTCCACCAGCTTCAGATCGCGTACCCCGGCCGACAGATCACTCGCGAGAGGCTCGCCGGCGACAACGTGTCTCAGAAACCGCTCCCACCCGATCCGATAGGAATTTGTGGGATCGACCGCCTCGGAGACTTCCTTCCAGTCGCGGCGGTAGTCGAAGCCGATGTCGGTCACGGGATTGATATGGCGGACATCGGGAGTGTCGTGCGCGCTTTGCATCCAGCACCGATGCACACCGGCAATCGCCGAGCCGCCGGTGCCGTCGATCTGGAATGCCAAAACGTCATCGCGGCGCACCCGCGTTGCCCATGAGCAGGCAATCGTGCCAACGGCGCCATTCTCCAGCTCCGCCAATGCCAGGGACGTATCGTCGACGTCGACATCATAACGGGTACCGCTTTCATCGGCGCGCTGCGGAATAGCCGTCGCGGTCGCGGCCACGATGCGCCGGATCGGGCCAAGAATACTTTCGATCACGTACCGCCAGTGCGGGTACATATCCATGGTGAGCCCGCCAGCGCCGCTTCGCTGATAGTTCCAGCTTGGCCTTTGGCTCTTGCGCTCAAAGCCGTCAAACACCCACCAACCGAAATCGAGTCGAAATCCGGTGACGCGGCCGAAGAATTTCCGGTCGGCAAGCTGACCGAGTTTTTGCAGGCCCGGCAGGAAGATCTTGTCCTCGACCGCACCATGCTTGAGATTGCGCGCTCGCGCCGCGGCCAGAAGCGACATGCCTTCCGCGACAGACAGCGCGACCGGCTTTTCGCTGTAGACATGCTTGCCGGCGGCGATCGCTTTGGTCAGCGTCGGTACCCGCTGCACCGTCGCAGCGGCGTCGAAAAATACGGAATACCCGTGATCCGACAGGGCCGCATCGAGATCGGTCGTCCAGCGGTCAATTCCGTGGCTGCGTGCCAATGCGGCGATGCGTTTCTCGTCACGGCCAGACAGAAGCAAGCGCGGTATGATCCGGTCGGCTCCGACGGCCAGCCCACCTTCCGCGCGGATCGGCAATAGCGCGTTCGCCAGATGCTGTGTCGAAGCAATACGCCCGGTTGCGCCATTGACGATGATCCCGATGTCCTTAGCCGCCAAAACCTTGACCCTCCTGCCCGCCTTCCTATCATGCCGTGCCGGCGCCAGTATCGTAGGCGAGGCCGTACAATGACAATGCCATGCCCCGCCACATCGTCTGTCTGACGTTCGATTTCGATACGCAATCCGGCTTCATCGCACGCGGAATGACGACGCCGACGCCGCTGTCACGCGGCGAATTCGGCGCGCTGGCGTCACGCCGGCTCGTCGACTTTCTAGCATCGCATAACATCAAGGCGACCTGGTTCATTCCCGGATTCACGATCGAGAGCTGGCCGCGCGAATGCGAGGCGATCGTCAAGGCCGGGCACGAGGTCGCGCACCACAGCTGGGCCCACATCCCACCGGCGACCCAAAGCCGCGATGAAGAAGAAGCCGACCTCGTGCGTGCCAATGACGCGATCGTACGCCTGACCGGCAAGAAGGCCCGCGGCTACCGCTCGCCATCGTGGGACCTGAGCGATCACACCATCGACCTGCTGCTGGCGCACGGCTTTACCTATGACTCCAGCCTGATGGGGTCCGACTACGTGCCTTACCGCGCCCGGCGTGGCGACATCGCGAAGCTTGGGGAGCCCTATCATTTCGGCGAGCAAACACGGCTGATCGAAATGCCTATCAGCTGGTCGCTCGACGACTACCCGCATTTCGAGTTCGTGCGCACGCAGGCTTCGATCCTTGCCGGCATGCAGCCGGCGCGCGCCGTCCTGCAGAACTGGTTCGATGAATTCCTCTATATGAAAAAGACCGTCGACTGGGGTGTCCTGACCTACACGATGCACCCTTATGTGATCGGCCGGGGCTATCGCATGCTGGCGCTGGAGGACCTGGTCGACAAGCTTGCTAAAGAAGGTGCGACCTTCATGACGATGGAAGATGCCGCGCGCGAGGCCGAAAAGAACCTGACGGCGGCGAAGCGCTAAATTGCGCACCAGTCGCGGACGATCGTCGCGTAGATCTCGGTTGCCTCCTCGATCCGTGACACGAGGCAATACTCATCGGTCTGGTGCGCAAGCTCCAGCTCTCCGGGGCCGATGATCGCCGTTGGTGGCCCGCCCATCGCCGGAGTCAGAACCGAAGCATCGGTAAAATAAGGTGCAGCGCGTGTCTCGCCGCCAACTTTGGCAATCGTGCGGGCCGTGCGAACGACTTTTCCGATCCAGGCATCGTTCGGGTTGGTCCACACGCTCTGCGCGTCGAGCTTGGTGCCAAGCTCGACGTCGGCGCCGAGATAACTCGCGAGCTGGTCCCGGATTCCGGCGTGGCTCTGTCCGGGAATCGTACGGATATCGATGCCGATGGCGGAGCGGTCCGGAACGGAATTGATGTTGAGACCGCCGGTGATCGTGCCGACGTTCAATGTCGGCCCACCGAGAACATCGTGACGCGCGACATTGAAATCGAAATTCTGCAGGGCCGTGACGGCGCGGGCAGCCTTGTAGACCGCATTGACGCCCTTCTCCGGCATCGAGCCGTGTGCGGTCAGCCCTTTGGTGACCGCCTCGATCCACAGCGCGCCTTTATGGCCGACCAGGGGGCGGTTGCCGGTCGGCTCCGCCACGACGAAGGCGCCGACTTTCGGCAGGCTTTTGAACTCCTGCGCGAGCGCCGCGGCGCCGGTGCAGCCAGTTTCCTCCCCCGCCGTGATGACCAGCACCACACCGGGTGTGCCTGCGAGCTTGTCGGACAATTGCAAGCAGGCGACGACAAAGGCGGCGACACCGCTTTTCATGTCCGACGAGCCTCGGCCATAGAGCTTTCCGTCGACAATCGCGCCGGCGTGCGGATCGACCGACCACGGCTGCGCACCGAGCGGCACCGTATCGAGATGCCCGGTAAATCCGATCGGCAGTTTCCCTGAGACGCCGCCGATGCGCGCAACGACCTGCGCGCGGTTTTCGCCGAATGGAATAACGTCGACCGTGAAACCTCCTTCTTTCAGCAAAGCAGCAAGCGTTTCAGCACAGGCCCGCTCACCACCCGGCGGGTTGATGGTGTTGAAGCGAACCAGGTCCTGCGTCAGCTCGACTGAAGATGTCATGACCTAACCGAAATAGGCGTCGCGGACTTCCGGCTGCGCCGCAAGTTCGGCCGGATTGCCGCTTGCGGCGACGCGCCCCTTCGATAGCACGAAACCGAAGTGCGAAATCGCAAGAGTCTGATGCACGTTCTGCTCGACCAGAAGCACCGTGATACCGCGTTCATTGATGCTCTGGATGGTCTTGAAGTTCTCCTTGACCAACCGCGGCGAAAGCCCGAGCGACGGCTCATCGATGAGCAGCAGCTTGGGCGCGCACATCAGGCCACGACCGATCGACAGCATCGCCTGTTCGCCGCCAGACATCGTTCCGGCCAGCTGGGTCCGGCGTTCCGCGAGCCGCGGAAAAATCTGCAGAATCTCAGCGAGACGTGACGCAACCGCCCTGTCCGACTGCTCCTGATAGGCGCCCACACGCAGATTTTCCTCGACGGTGAGCTTGGGGAACACCTTGCGCCCCTCGGGAATACAAGCAATACCCGCGGCGATAATTTTATGCGTCGGCAGATGCGTGATGTCGGCGCCATCAAAGGCAATCCGGCCCGAGCGTGCCGGCGTGAGCCCGAGAACCGAACGCACAAGCGTGGTTTTGCCCGACCCGTTCGAGCCAAGCAGGCAGGTGATCTTGCCGGCGTTCACGCTCAGCGACACGCCCTGCAGTACATCGGCCTTATCGTAGGCCGTATAGACATTTTCGATCTCGAGGATGCAAGCCATCACGCCGCTCCGAGATAGGCTTCCTGGACCTGCGCGTCGGCGGCAACGGCGCGGTACGGACCTTCGGCGATCTTCCGCCCGAAATTGAGCACAACGCAGCGATCGGTAATGCGCTCGATCACCCCCATCTCATGCTCGACAATGATGATCGTCAAATCTTTATTGCGCTTGCGCACCAGCAGGATGTCGTTCATGAGCTCCGCCGTCTCGTCGTGCGTCATGCCCGCTGAAGGCTCGTCGAGCAGCAGCAGTTTCGGCGCGCTGATCAAAGCCCGGCAGATTTCGATGCGGCGGCGGTCGATCATCGGAAGGCCCGCGACCGGCTCAAACATCCGCCCAGCCAGTCCCGGCTCGAACACCTCAACCAAGGCTCGCGCATCCGCATAACTGCGTTCGAATTCCCGTTTGAAGTCGCCACGTTTTGCCAGATTGAACCAGAGGCCCTGATTGAGGCGCTTGTGGTTGCCGATCATGATGTTGTCGAAGATCGAGAGCGGCAACGACAGCCGCGAGCGCTGGAACGTACGTGATATGCCGGCTTGATAGATTGCGCGCGCGCTCGCATTCGTAACATCCGCGCCGGCGAACACGACGCGCCCGGCATCGGCGTCATAGATTCCCGTGATCACATTGAAAAACGTGGTCTTGCCCGAGCCGTTGGGGCCGATGAGACCGAGAATCTCGTTCGCCGCGACGGCGAGATCGAGTCCATCGAGCGCCTGCACGCCGCCGAAGTGCTTGGACAATCCGTGCGCTTCGAGCAAGGGGCTCATGGCCGCCATCCCGGGAAATAGCGGCGCACCGGCCGCGGCAGCAGTCCTTCAGGCCGGAACAGAAGAACCGCGATCACCATCAGTGCGTATAGCAGAAACCTGTATTCCTGGATGGTCTGCAGTTTCTCGGGCACGACCACGACGATGATAGTCGCGACCATAAGCCCCCACGGATTGCCGATGCCGCCGAGCAGAAGGATCGAAACCAGGATCAGCGAGTCGGCGAACGTGTAATTGTTTGGCGCGACGAAGCCGCCGACCATTCCGAACAGCGCCCCCGCAATGCCGATGAGAAAGTTGCCGATCAGGAAAGCGGTGATCTTCCAGCGCACGATATCGAGGCCGAAGCAACCGGCCGCGGTTTCATCAAGCCGCAGGGCGTCGAGATTGAGCCCGATCCAGGACCGTTCGAGCCGGCGGACAAGGACGAACGCCCCCACAAGCAGCAGCAGGCTCAGAACGAAGTAGTTCATGTAGAAGGACAGCGAGATCTTTCCGATTGTAATGTTGTCGTTAAACGACCAGCCGAGAATGCGCATGGCCTTGACCTGCATTCCCTGCGGACCGCCAAGCACGTCGTTCACCTCGAGAAATGTCTTGAACAGCAGCGCAAAGGCGATCGTGACGACCGCCGCGTAGTGCCCGCGCGTTCGCAGCACCGGCAGCAGCAAAAGCGAGCCGGCGAAGGCCGCCAGCACTCCGCCAACCAGCAGGACGAGCAGATGCGGAACTGCCGTGTAGGAATTCAGGACCGCCGACGTATAGGCGCCGATGCCAAAAAACGACGCGCCGGCGAAATTGAGCACGCCTGCATAGCCGAACTGGACATTGAGGCCGAGGGTTGCCACCGAGTACAGCAGCACCGTAATCACCAGCAAAAGTACGAAGTGATTGTCGTGAAAAACCGCCGCCACCACGCAGGCCGCGCCGATGGCGTGCACGGCCAGGGCGTCTTCATGCTCGACGAATGACGCGCTCACATTCTCGAGCAGGCGGAGCCAGGCAGCGGCGAGCACGGCCACGATTCCGGCCGCCAGCAGGATGATGATCAGGTTCTGCTTTTCGGCGCC
>JACZDD010241658.1_pt1 | contig 18578 bp, 18 predicted proteins | sample 8641771 | NCBI WGS metagenome assembly JACZDD01 (sample SAMN15324614, study PRJNA640507) | soil metagenome | isolation source: intercropping peanut in the second line | place: China: Luxin town, Laibin City, Guangxi Province | collected 2019-07-25 | depth 10cm m | reverse complement strand
GGTGCTCGACGAAGCCGACCGCATGCTCGACATGGGCTTCATCCACGACATCAGGAAGATCGTCGCGCTGCTGCCGAAAGAGCGGCAGACATTGTTTTTCTCCGCGACGATGCCACAGCAGATTGTCCAGCTCGCCGCTCACATGTTGCGTGATCCGGCCCGCGTCGCAGTGACTCCGCAGGCGACCACGGCGGAACGCATCGCGCAGCGCGTGATTCTTGCCGAGAAGGCCTCGAAGCCGGCGTTGCTCGCGGAGATCCTCAAGAGCGAGCCGATCGACCGCGTGCTAGTATTCACCCGGACCAAGCACGGCGCCGACAAGGTCGTGCGCGTGCTTAACAAGGCCGGCATCCCCGCGGAAGCGATTCACGGCAACAAGTCGCAGAACCAGCGTGAGCGCGTTCTCTCCGCCTTCCGCAATGGCCGACTGCGCACGTTGATTGCCACCGACATCGCCGCGCGTGGAATCGACGTCGACGGCGTCAGCCATGTGGTCAACTATGACCTACCGAATGTTGCTGAGAGCTATGTCCACCGCATTGGCCGCACCGCGCGCGCCGGAGCCGAGGGCGTGGCGATCTCGTTCTGCGACCACGAGGAACGCGCCTACCTGCGTGACATCGAACGGCTGATCCGGATGACCATCCCTGCCACCGATCGGCGCACCGGCCGCGCGGAGGCGCAGCCGGCCCAGCATCACGCGGCCAACCGCAAGAACGGCCACCGGCACCACCGCAATAACCATCAGCCGCGCCGGAAGAATGGCGGCAATCGCCCGCAAGGCGGCCAGCCGCAGGGTCCTCACGGCTCCGCGAAGGGCGAGCCAAACCAATTGGGAAATGTTAGATTTATGCAACGCCCGGGCGAGCCGCGCCGCAATGCCGGCCATCGCCCCAGCTGAGGCAACTGGAGACTTGGATGGCGAAAGAAGAACTGCTGGAGTTTGACGGTACCGTCACCGAGGTTCTCCCGGACGGCAACTTCCGGGTAAAGCTCGACAATGATCACGAGGTATTGGCCTACACGGCGGGCAAGATGCGGAAGTTCCGTATCCGCACGGGTGTCGGCGACCGGGTGATCGTCGAAATGTCACCCTACGACCTGCAACGCGGGCGCATCAGTTTCCGTCACAAGGGCGACGCGCCGGCCGCCGCCCCTCAGCAGCGCCGTCCGAACTTCCGCGGCAGACGTTAGACAGCCATCACACAAGAAAGTTGGGGGCATCACAGGAGTTGCGCGCACCGATGTCCCTTTCCTTCCTTCACCGCCTCGTGCTGGCGATTGCCCTTGCCGGCACGTTTCAATCCGCAAACGCAGACGACGCCACCAAAAACCGGACGCAACCGGCCGCCGAAAGGCAAGAGCCCGCGAAGGGTGTGCTGCGGTTGCTGCCGGCCGACGCTGTCACCGAACATTCAATCGACACGCCCCGCGGGAATCTTGCCTACACGGCGACCGCTGGCACGCTTGCGTTCTATGATCAATCCGGTGAGCAAAGCGCGGCAGTGTTCTACACTGCTTATGTTGCGAACGGCACTGCAAACCGTCCGCTGACCTTCGTTTTCAATGGCGGACCGGGTGCGGCATCCGCTTTTCTGCATCTTGGTCTTGTTGGGCCGCGCATTCTCGATTTCGGACGAGACCCGCATGACGCTGCGCGCGCGATGTTGCGCGACAATCCCGACACCTGGCTTGCCTTCACCGATCTGGTTCTGATTGACCCGATCGGAACCGGCTGGAGCCGATCGGTCAAAGGAGACGACAGTAAGCAGTTCTGGAATGTGCGCAGCGATGCCGACGCCATGGCCAAGGCGATCGCGCTCTACGTCGCCAAGAACAACCGTGCCGGCTCACCAAAATTTTTGTTTGGCGAAAGTTACGGCGGCTTCCGCGCCGCCAAGACTGCACGTGCGCTTCAACGCGATCAGGGCATTGCGATCAACGGAATCGTGATGCTCTCCCCTCTGCTCGAGGGCTGGCTCACTTTTGGCGACGACGGTTCAGCACTGCACGCCGCCTTGCAGCTGCCGTCGCTGGCTGCCGCCGAACTCGAACGCAAGCATGCGTTCACACCCGAGGCTCTCGCGGCGGCGGAAAAATTTGCGATGACCGAGTACCTCACGACGCTTGCGGGAGCGGCTCCCAAGGGCGACCCGGGAAAGACGTTCTACAACCGGGTGGCGCAAATGGCCGGTTTACCGCTCGATGCCGTCACGCAGGCGCGTGGGTTTGTGGCAAGAGCCTATGTGAAGAACTTGCGCGCCGGGGAAGGCAAGATCGTGAGCCGCTATGATGCTGCCTTCGCCGTGGACGATCCATATCCCGAGTCGCGGTCGTCGCGTGGTCCCGACCCGATCCTTGATACCGTCACGCGTGCCTATGGTGGCGCCATGGCGACGTATGCACGCAATGAACTCGGCTTCAAGACTGAAATGACTTATACGCTTCTTGCCGGGGACGTCACCAATCACTGGGACTGGCAAGGCGGCCGCGGGCAAGCAAGCGCCGAAGATGATTTGCGCGTTCTGCTCGCGTTCGGTCCATCGTTCCGTGTCCTGATAGCGCACGGCTATTCCGACATGATCACGCCTTACGCCATGACGCGCTATGTACTCGATCACATGCCGGCCTTCGATCCGCCCGGTCGCATGCAGCTCAAGCTCTACCGCGGCGGCCACATGCTCTACCTGGACCCGGATTCACGGAAAGCATTCAGCGCCGATGCGGCGGCGTTTTTCCGCGATAAAGAGTGAGCTTCTTCCCTTAGCGGGACGAGTTCTTGGACACGTTATTCCCCGCACCATCGCCGGTGAGTGCCCATAAAAAATCGCGCTCGTATCCATAGTAGAGGCGCTCGGCTCCTGCCGAGCTAAGATGGCTCGTATCAAAGAAAAAAAGCTCCGTTCCTTTGTTCGGCCGGCATTCCGTCGCCGTACAGAACAGATCGATCGGATCGATGAGCCTGACGTTTTCGAAAAGAGCCACCGCCTGACGAAGGACGGTCATTGTGCGCTCCCGCCTCGCCTCAACTTTCGCCCGAAGAATCGAGCAAGTATCGGATCCGACGCGAATGGCCTTTACGACACAGGCCGGTGAGTACCACGGAAATTCGGGCAGTGGCGCAATGATCAGGATACGCCGGACACCCGCGCGTTTTGCGTCAGAGAGCGTGACCGCAAGGCCCGCGGCAAATATTTCATAAGGGTCTTTCTTGGTTTGATCGATCAGAAGGAACGAACGATGGAACGGGTCCGATTGAGGCAATCCAAGATAGAAATTCCATCGCGCTGTGATGATCGCAAATTCTGCCCCCTGAAATGCATTTGGATCAAACGAATCGCACCGGGCGGCAGGCCTTCCGCGCCCATCCTTGACCGCCGCCTTGAACGGCGGGCATCCGACGTCGAATACCGACGTCAGGCCGGCGCCGGCACGCCGGGCGTAGTCCTTGAACGATTGCTCGACGACAAGCGTATGCGAATCTCCCATCAGAACGCCGCGATGTGAAATAGGCGGATAGGCGTGGCCGGAAATTTGCGGCGGCCCGAGTCCCGACAGTTGAGGAAGCATGAGAGGCGTAACACGCATCGACCATAAATATCCCAGGCTGGCAACCAACACGCACGACGCGGTTCCCAGGGCTACAACGGCAGCAGGGCGGAATTTGCGTTCTTTCCGCAGTCGTCGCAGTGGCAATTCGACAAAACGATAAGTGAGTATCGCAAGCATCAACGACAGAGCTGCAGCGCTTGTCTCTTCGGTGAAACTCTGTTCGCCGAAATTCATTGTGCGGACGAATGATATGAGCGGCCAGTGCCACAGATACCAGGGATAAGAAACGAGGCCGACCCAAACCATCGGCTTCGTTGCAAGGACTCGTGCAACGACATTACGAGGTTCGAGCAACCCGCCGGTGATAATCAAAGTCGCGCCAATGACGGGGACCGCCGCCCAATAGAACGGATAGAGCATGTCGACATCGAAACAGAAAACGGCGAGCACAATGGCGGCAGCACCGACGATCACCAGGCTCTTGCTGACGAAAGCGGGAAACCGACGGATACCCGCAGCGAACATCGGCACGGCTCCACCGAGGATGAACTCCCATCCACGCGTCGGCATGATGTAAAATGACACGTTTGGCCTAATGGACGGGTACGTAAATAAAATACATGCAACGAATGACACGATGCCAAGTCCAAAGGTAACCACGATCCAGGCTCTACGACGATTTTCCGGTTTCAGTTTCGCCGTCATCGCGGTCATGGCCAGCAATGTCAGCGGCGCCAAAAGATAGAACTGCTCTTCGACTGCAAGCGACCACATGTGCAGCAGCGGCTTCGTGACCGCGGCCATGTCGAAGTAACCTGTGTGCGACAAGAAGTGATGGTTCGCGAACATGATCGCAGACAGGAAAAAGGATTCCGCAAAATCTTTCGGTTCGGCTTGCATGAAAATTGTGGTGGAGAGCGCAAGGCACACCAACATGACAAGCAGAAACGCCGGCAAGATGCGGAGCGTCCTGCGGGTAGCAAAATCGAGAATGCTGAACCGCTTCGCCGCAATGTCCTCAGCGATCTGATTGATGATCAGATAGCCCGAGATGACAAAAAAGATATCAACGCCGACAAACCCGCCGCTGAAACCTGGCAGGCTGATGTGCGACCCAACAACCGTGAGGATTGCAATCGCACGCAGCCCGTCGATGAACGGCCTGTATATTCGAACTTCGTGAATTGAAGCGATCGATGCCGTCATGATGCTGCTGTCTCGGCTGGTCCGAGAATACCGAATTGGCGCCAGTGGGCCAGTAGTGTGAAGAGTCGGGATAACGGCCTATCGGTCACCGTTCGGGTGAGGACGTAAGCAGCGCCGCGGTCGTGATCTGCTCCGGATTGAGCAAATTCAACTCCAGTTCGCGCGCGAAATCGGCAATCGACGGGCAATCGGAATGCGCAACGAGCACACAACCACTTGCAAGCGTCATCATTGCAGCCGTCCCGAACTTACGATTCTTCGATCCGGCGAGCAGGGCAACGAATACATCGAGGCTTCCGAAGAGACGGACTTACGTCCGGGCGATGTTATGGAAATTGCCCTTACCTCGGGCTTGATCCCCAAGCCAGGAGCGCACGCAGAGAAATAGGTTCTGACCAATACGATTCTTGATTCTTCTTCGATCGCGGTAACTGCCCGGGATCTTCCTGACCGTGCCTTCTACGCCTGCCGTTGCGCTTTCGGTCCGATCCGGATTCCAAACGTCCCCAACTTCTCGATCGCGCAATCGATCACGTCCCCCGGCACCACCGGGCCGACGCCTGCCGGCGTGCCGGTAAGAATAACGTCCCCCGGACACAACTCATATTGGTTGGAAAGCTGGGCGATAATTTCGGGAACGTTCCAGATCATCTGACCGATGTCGCCCTTCTGCTTAACGGCCCCGTTGACGGAAAGGCTGATCGTTCCGGTGCGGATGGCCCCGGTTTTCTCCATCCGGTGAACGGGTCCGCACGGGGCCGAGTGATCAAATGATTTTCCCATTTCCCACGGCAGACCGCGTTTTGCGGCATCGCGCTGCAGGTCGCGGCGCGTGAGGTCGAGGCCGATGGCGTACCCGAAGATGTGGGATTCGGCGGACTCAATGGAAATATTGGTGCCCCCGCGGCCGATCGCGGCCACCAGCTCCACCTCGAACTGGAAATCCCCGGTTCCCGCTGGATAAGGCACCACCGCCCCGTTCTGGACGATCGCGTCGGTCGGCTTCTGGAAGAAGAATGGCGGATCGCGCTCGTCGGCCTCCTTCATCTCACGGATGTGGTCGAGGTAGTTGCGGCCGACGCAATAGACCCGACGCACGTGAAACCGTGCGTCATCGCCGATGATAGGCAGTGTGACCGGCTCTGCTGCCGTAGTCGCCGTGTGCCGCGCGCTCACCAGGGCCGCTCCTTCGCGCTGGTGATGTGATCGCGATCGGGCGGAGTGAGGCAAAGCCCGATGCAGGAATAAACCAGTTCGGGATGCGGATTATGGCCGCGGTGGAATTTGCCGATCGGCTCAGAATAAACGTCGCCCGCTTTCGCCTTAACCAGCGTACCTTCCTGGAAATGCGCCTCGAACAAGCCCTGCGTGCAAACAAAAAAAGTTGCGCCGTTATGACAGTGCCAGTTGGTGTAACCGCCCGGTACGATCTCGGCACTGAAAACCAGCACCTTGGCTTCCGGATCGCGCGGCAGCGAGGCGTAGACAGAATCCAGCAACACGTTGCGCTTGTGTTGCTCGCCCGGCTGAAGAAAGCCGTCAAGATGAAGCTTCAGGTCCTTGTACTTGTCGAGCTGAGTTTGCACGTCGCCCGCCCTTTCTTTTCTGCCGTCAATTGCCGAACGTGACCCCTTCGGAGCCCCGTGTCGCCCAACCCGTCATACGCTGCTCAATTGCGACGCAGATCACGTACATCCCTACGCCCATCAGGCCGGTGACAATCAAACCGGCAAACGCCAGCGGCACCTCGAAACGCGACGACGCGACCAGCATCAGATGGCCGATGCCCGCATTGGCAGCGACCGTTTCGGCAACGATTGAACCAACGAAGGCAACCGTCATCGCGATCTTTAATGACGCGAAGAAATAGGGCATCGCCCGCGGCAGGCCGACTTTCATGATCACCTGACGCTTGGTCGCACCGAGAGCACGCAGGACGTCGCGCAACTCCGGCTCGACAGTAGCAATCCCGGTCGCAACATTCACCAGAATCGGGAAGAACGAGAGCAGGAACGCCGTTATCACAGCCGGAATCGTGCCGATGCCGAACCAGATGACCAACACAGGAATAACCGCAACTTTCGGAACAGAGTTGAACGCAATCAGCGCTGGATAGAACCCATCGTAAATGACGCGCGACGACCCGAGTGCGACTCCACCAATTGCGCCGATGACAATGGCGAAGGCAAAGCCGACCAGCGTGGTCATCAATGTCTGCCATGAGTTCTCTAAGATCGGCACACGCCAACGCCACAGTTCCGAGAAGATCGCCGACGGTGCGGGCAGCACGAATTCAGGAACATGGAAAACCCGGACGAAGAGTTCCCAGAACACGAACATGCCCGCGATCACGACCCATGGAAGCGCCTGCCGCACCGGTTTGCGCTCGAAGAAACTCGTCCGCCTCACGAGTGTCGGAAACTCGTCGCTTGCGGCGACCTGCGTGCGGGTGTGGTCAGGCTGCGTTGGCGCGTGCTGCACTGATGTGCTCCCGCAATTCATGCACCAGCTTTACGGATTCCGGGTCGTAGGTGTTGTCGAGCGACCGCGGCCGTGGCGTATTCACCTTGCGATCGAGAATGATACGTCCGGGGCGCGCGCTCATCACAAGCACCCGGTCTGCCAGAAAGGCCGCTTCGCGCAGATCGTGCGTGACCAAGATCACCGTCGGCCGGCGCGACATCCACAATTCCTGCAGCGCCAGCCACAGTTCTTCGCGCGTGAACATATCGAGCGCACCGAACGGCTCGTCGAGCATCAACAGCGACGGCTCGTGAATGAGGGCGCGGCAGAGTTGCGTGCGCTGCTGCATTCCGCCGGATAGCTGCCAAGGATGTTTGTCCTCGTATCCCTTCAACCCGACAAGGGCGAGGAGATCGCGTGCTTTTGTCTCATAGGCTCCCCGCTCCCGGCGCAATCGGCTCGCGTGCGGTTCCACGATCTCTAGCGGCAGCATCACGTTCTGCAGAATTGTGCGCCACGGCAGCAGGGATGAATTCTGGAATGCCATTCCAACGAAGCTGAGCGGGCCAACGACCGGCTTATTCGCGACCCTGACGTGGCCGATTGTCGCGGGCCAGAGACCGGTCACCACTTTCATAAGCGTCGATTTTCCGCAGCCGGACGGCCCAACGACCGCGACGAATTCGCCCTGCTCGACTTCGAAGCTTGTCCTATGCAGCGCGAGCGCAGTCTCTTCGTCATTGTAACGAAGCGACACATCCTGAAGTCGAACGAAGCCTGGCACGAACTTTCCCCACTCACGCAAACCGGACGACGGGACCCTGTCCGGTCCATGCAAATTGCGGGCCGACGCCCCCGCGCATGTTACTTCCTCAGAATGCTCTTCTGAAGCATCGCATGGACACCCTTGACGTTGTTGACCGTCTGCGTCACGTGCAGATCGCCGGCGAAACTGCACATGGCATAGGCTTCGTCCTTGTGGATGCCGGTCATGCCGACAATCCAGTCGATCATTTCCTTGAGCGCCTGACGTGCGGCGTCGTCGAGGTCGGTGTCCAGACCGAACGTAATGTAGTGGGTCGGCGTCTCCGCGCGCGGCATCTTCCAGCCGAGCTTCTTTTTCACATTGAACTCGAACATGCCGGTGAGAGCGGTCTCGATTGCGGTTCCGTCGACTTCACCGTCGCCCTGCGCCGCATGCCCATCGCCGGTCGAGAACAGCGCCCCCTCGTTCCACACAGGAAGGTAGATCGTGCTGCCGGCTGTCAGTTCCTTACAATCGAGATTGCCGCCGAATTCGCGCGGTTCTTTGCTGTTCTGCCGTCCGAACACCGCGGCCGGCGCGACCGCTAGCTGACCGAAGAACGGCGCCATCGGAATTTTATAGCCGGACGCGGTCCTGGCGACGTTGGCCTTCAGATCGAGCGGGACGTGAATGATCTTTGTGTAAGGAAAGTCTTCCGGGATCGTGCCCATATAACCGCGGAAAATATTCCAACCCCAGTTCTGTCGGAGCTTGATGTCGAGGATCTTAACCTCGAGCACATCACCGATTGCAGCGCCGCGGACGTAGACAGGCCCCGTAAAGATGTGATTGCCGGACCCCTTCTTCACCTTCTGATGGATCTCGACGATATCGGGGAGAATATCGAAGCCACTGTCCTTTGCGGGCATCCATTCGGGGTTGCAGGTGGCGCACTCGATCGTCACCCGCTCACCGGAATTGATGGTAAGCGCGGGTTTGATGGTCGCATCGAGATAGCCCCAATGTACCGTTTCGGGCGTTGCGCGCAGAAGCTTGGTGGTGGCATTCGCTGTGGTGCTCACATTCATGGCAAGCCTCAACTGCCGGGGATGATCCCCGGCTCCATGCTATAACAATACTTCGAGATCTCGCCGGCCCGTGTGAACCAGATCTGGTCGGCGTGCTTGTGTTGGACGCAGTGCTTGAGCGCCTGGCGCAGCGGCCGCAAGCGGAATGGCTGTCCGAGTATAAAACCATGCAGCGATAGCGCGAAGACGAGCGGCTGCTTCTCGGACGCTTCCAGCAGCTCCTCGAATTGATCGACAATCATGTCGGCGAATTGCCGTCCGGTGTGATCGCGCAACGCAAGCGTGCCAGCGTCGTTGAGCTCCATAGGATAAGGCACCGATAGCAGCGGACCTGAACGCGTGCGCATCCAGATCGGCTGGTCATCGACGGGCCAGTCGAGCAGATGCGTGAAGCCGCATTCCTTGAGAAGGTCCGGTGTGACGCTCGTCTCGGCGGCGCCCGCACCCATCCAGCCGGTCGGCCGCACGCCGACATGCTTCGTGATGACGTCGACGCACTCCTGAATAACGCGACGCTCGTCATCCTCCCACAAGCCACGCAGCGTCTCGGCATTGGTGCGGCCGTGGCCAAGCACGTCGTCGCCGCGTTGTTTGATCTTCTCGACGATGTCCGGATATTCGTAGCACACCGCCGAATTCAGCAAGATTGACGCGGGCAGCTTGAGTTCGTCGAGAATCTCGAAGAAGCGCCAGTTGCCGACGCGGTTGCCATAATCGCGCCACGCGTAGTTGCGCGACGTCTGAGGGCCCGCACGGTTGTGCGGATCGATGCCCTGCCCCGCTTGAAAAGCGAAGTGTTCGATATTGAGCGCGACGTAGAACGCGAGCCGCTTGCCGCCCGGCCACGAATAATGCTTGCGCTTCGTGATCGGCAAGAAATCGTATCGTTTGTGATGAGGCAGCTTGAGCATACGTTACTTCTCCCGACGCGCGTCCATTTTTTTGCGGACGGCACGCTAGACTAATTCAAGTCACTTGAGCAATGGGAAATTCTAGAAGGTCGGCGGCGTATTCACGAACAGGATGCGCGCTTCCGTCTTGCCTCGGTTCCTATAGCCGTGACCAATCTCCGAGCGGAAACAAAATGAGTCACCGGCCGAAAGCTGGTAAGCCTTGTCGCCGAGAAACAGTTCGATCGCGCCGGTAATGACGTAGCCGACTTCCTCGCCCTCGTGCGAGATAAGGCCGAAGCTTGAGCCGCCGGGCGCGATGATGTGAATATTGCTCTGAAGCAGGTGGCCTTTCGCATAAGGAATGACGCGCTCCATAAGAATTCCGTGTCCGCGGCGGACCGGATCCATCTCGATCTTCGATCGCTGTCCTGCCCGCGTTACAACCGGGGAATCCTCCTCCGGCTGCATGAATAGCTCTCCGAGCCCTATTTTCAGCACCATACAGAGCTTGTGCAGCACCTGAAGCGAGGGCTCGATCTTGTTGTTTTCGATCTTGGAGACGAGGCTTTCCGAGCAGCCTGCAGCATCCGCGACATCCTTCAGCCGTGAACCGCGCATCAGCCGCGCGTGCCGAAGGCGCGTGCCTATAGCGTAGCGCGCAAGATCCAAAACCTGGGCGCTTTCGCGCGCAGGTTGGCGGTGGTTCTTGCCATTGCCTTTTGCGCGCAGCGGCAATTGGGCGCGCCCCGGCGTCGGCGCAGTCTTGTTTTTGGGCTTCGGCATTTTTCTTCCATTCAATCCGGCAGGCAGGCCACGATAGTCGCGTTCCGCAGGACATTCAATTGACTTTCCAGACGGTAAAGTTACCGTTCGTGAAACGGGTCCGAGCCGCGGCAACGCGCCCGTCACAAGAGGAGATTGTGTGATGTCTCGAGTCTGTTTGCATGTCCGACGCGGTGTCGCCTTGGTTGCAGTTCTTTTCCTCGCGCTCTCCGCGCCTCACGCGCGCGCACAGGCACCCGAGAAAAAGGACATCAAGGTAATGATGGACTGGATCATTCAGGGCACGCACGCGCCATTCTTCGTTGCGCAGTCGAAAGGCTATTACAAAGACAACGGCCTTAACGTTCAGATCGACGCAGGCAAGGGCGCCACCAACGTTGCCGTCAGCGTCGCCGGCGGCGTCTACGATTTCGGCTGGGTCGACATGCCGTCGATGATTAAATTCAACGCGCAGAATCCGAGTTCGCCGCTCATTGCCGTCTACATCAGTTTTGACGATTCTCCGCTCGCCTTCATTACGCTCAAATCCAAGAATATCCGTAAGCCGGCCGACCTGAATGGCGCACGCATCGCCGGCGGCCCTGGTACCGCTGTGCATGACACTGCGTCAATCCTGTTCAAGGCCGCACACGCCGAGAACGTGAAGGTCAACTGGCTGCCGGTTCAGCCGCAACTGTTTGGCCCGATGGTCCTCCGCGGTGAGGCCGACGGCACAGGCGGCTTCATCAATTCCAACGTTCCGGCCCTGCTGGATGTCGGCATCAAGCTTGATGACATTTACGTTGTGAAATATGCCGATTTCGGCGCCAACATGTATGGCCTCACCCTCGCGGCAACCAAGGCCTTCATCGAGAAGAACCCGCAAACAGTGCGAGCGATGGTGAAAGCGCTCAATCGCGGCACCATCGATACAATCAAAGACCCGGCCGCCGCCCTCAAGATCATGAAGGGTGTCGATGCAATGATGAAGGAAGATACCGAGAAGGTGCGGCTCGACCTCGCGCTCAGCGTCACCAACACCAAATGGGTCAAGGAGCACGGGCTGAGCGTCGCCCAGCCCGAGCGGGTCAAGTTCACGATCGACTCGGTGGCGGCTGCTTACGGTCTCGCTAATCCGCCGAAGCCGGAGGATGTCTACAACGACAAATTCCTGCCGCCGGTCGCCGAGCGCATGATTAAGTAACGAACGCTCAGGATCGTCCTGAACAGGCGGCGCTTGCGCCGCCTGTTTCATTTAGCACTCAAGTAGCGCAGTGCCGACGCCATGCCTCGATAATGTTGCCGAAGTTTGGCGGCTGCACGTCGCAGTTCGCGCCATCCGGCGGAATAGCAACCCAGGGCTGGGCACTGCGCGTCCAGATATGTCCGACCGGAAAAAGCCACCGCGTATCGTCAAGATTGCCAGCCTTTACAATTGTGATCTTGGTATTAGCGCGCGGCTCGTGAAACAGCCGGCTGCCGCACTTGGCGCAGATGACGCAATCGATCACACGGCCACTTTCGTGCTGGCGCTCCCACACCGCCGGTTGGCCCTCCTCGACAACGACAGCACTTCGGTCGGCAAGCAAAGAAAGGCTGAAGGCGCTGCCTGATTGTCGCTGGCACTCCGTGCAATGGCACGCATAAACGGCAAGCGGTGCCGCGGTGATCTTGTAGGTCACGCTTCTGCACTGACAGCGGCCGGTCAGCGGCAGTTTGAAATCCGGCTTCATGGGAAATGCTCCGCGTGCCAGTCGGCCTCGAGATCGGGGTTGATCTTGGCGTCAACGAGGAAAACACCGGGCGCGCCTTCCTTGACCCAGTTGCGCACGGGATCGAGATCGGCGAGCGTCCGCACGGTCGCGGCACGCGCACCAAAACCGCGCGCGATAGCCGCGAAATCCGTTTCCGGAAATTGCACAATATCGATCGAATAGCCTTGTCGGCGGAAGTAGTGCACTTCGGCGGCATAGGAACTGTCGTTGTAGACAAGAATGCACAGCCGCAACCCAAGCCGGATCGCGGTTTCGAGATCCGCGATCGACATCAGAAACCCGCCGTCGCCGACGCCGAGCACGGCCAGCTTGCCGGGATTCGCGACGGCGAGACCAATCACAGAGGCAAGCCCTAGTCCGACCGACTGGAACGAATGGCTGAGGCACGACGCCTTTGGGTTGGGAACGCGAAGGTAACGCGGAACCCAGCCGCAGAAATGACCAGAATCGGAGGCAACCACACGATCTTTGGGCAGAATGTCATCGATGGCCTTGCTCAGCGTGCGCGGGTCGATGAACTGCGTGCTCGACTCGTCGGGATGGGGAAAATGGTGGTTGTCTCCTGAACGGATTCGCTCTCGCGTGCGATCGTCGCGGCGGCCAGACTTCGCACCCGATGCGCCGAGCTCGGCCAGCAAAGCTTCCGCCGTCGCTTTTGCGTCTCCAAGCACGGCAAAATGCACCGGTCGCTGGTAGCCCAGTTTCGGCGTTTCGATATCAATTTGCGCAACAGACGCACCCGGCGCGATCAGCTTGCCTTTCTTGGTGGTCCATTGCGTGAAGCTCACGCCAAACCCAAGGATAAAGTCGCTTTCGGAAATCAGCTCATCCGCAGCGGGCGAGGAAAAGCCGCCGCAGATGCCGAGTGACCATGAATTGTCGGCAAACAGTCCGTGGCCGCACACCGACGTTGCAAGCAGCGCGCCGAGCCGATCGGCAAGCGCGACCAGAGAACCCTCGGCGTCCGCCAGCACGGCCCCGCGTCCGGCAAGGACGAGCGGACGCTTCGCGCGCGCCACCGCTTCGGCAAGCCGCCGCACGTCCTGCGGATCCGGCTGCAAGCGACCCGGCATCGGCGTCAGCTCAAGCGACGCATTCGTCCCATTGGCCTTTGCGTCCTGAACGTCGAGCGGCAAGCTCAAGACAACGGTCTGACGATCGCGCAAGGCTCGCGTCACCGCGCGCAGCAAATCGCTTCGTGCCGATTGGGGTGTGTGCGTGCGCTCGGACACCGCACCGACCGAGCGAACGAGCTCGGCCTGCTCGAAATAAAAATTCGATTTGACGTTCCCGGTCGGCACGTCGCCCGCGAGCACTAGAAGCGGCGTGCGACTTTTCGCGGCTTCACCGATGCCTGTAATCGCGTTGGTGAGGCCAGGGCCCGAGTGCACGCTCACCAAAGTGAGTTCACCGGTCGCCTTGGCATAGGCATCGGCCATGCTGGCGGCATTGCCTTCGTGCCGCGCGGAGATGAGCTCGACGCCGGCCTCGACCAGCCCGTGTGAAATCTTGAAATTGGCCGTGCCGAGCAAACCGAAACATCGGCGTGCACCGAGGTGAGCAAGATCCTTTGCCAGGACTGACGCGACAGTAGATGTGCTCAAAACCACCTCGTTTGACTCGCTAACCTACTCATAACAATATAGGAAATACATGACAAACGACCGGGCGCTCAGACTCGGCAGGGGGAGGAACGTCACAATGTGCAAGAAATTTGCACTCGGATTTATTGCTGCGACGCTTGTCTGCTCGTCCGCCATCGCTCAGGAAGTGACGCTTCGCGCTGTCACTGCCTTTGCCGAGAAAACGACCTATTCGCGCGGCTTCGAGAAATTCATCGAGCGCGTCAACGCCGAAGGCAAAGGCAAGATCCAGATCAATTACATCGGCGGACCGAAGGCGATGCCGCCCTTCGAGGTCGGCAAGGCGCTGCAGAGCGGCGTGATCGACATCGCGAATACCACCGGTGCCTTCACCACCAATGTCATGCCGGAAGGCGACGCCTGGAAGCTCACCGAGAAGCCGATGTCGGAGCTGCGAAAGAACGGCGGCTACGACTACATGGCCAAGATCTATGCTGAGAAGATGAATGCGATCTTTCTCGCGCGACTGGTCGACAACAATCCATTCCACCTTTATCTGACGAAGCCGATTTCAAAGCCCGACCTCACCGGTCTGAAAATTCGTATTACGCCGGTCTATCGCGACTTCTTCCAGGCGCTCGGCGCCACCGTCGTCCAGACGCCGCCAGGCGAAGTCTACACGTCGCTCGAGCGCGGCGTGGTCGACGGCTACGGCTGGCCGATCACCGGCATTTTCGACCTCGGCTGGCACGAGAAGACGAAATATCGCGTCGACCCTGGCTTCTACACCGCCGAAGTCTCGGTCCTAGTCAACAAGACGACCTGGGACAAGTTGAACGACGCTCAAAGAGCCGTGCTGCGTAAGGCCGCCGATCTCGGCGAGTCAGAAGCCTGGGCCGCGTTCGCTGCCGAGAACGCCAAGGACACAAAACGGCAGGCCGACGCGGGCATCCAGACCATCAAGTTCGATGGCGCCGATGCCCAGGCCTACCGGGCCAAGGCCTACCAGGCCGGCTGGGAGGGCATTATCAAGCAGAGTCCTGAACACGGGCCGAAGCTCAGGGAATTCTTCTCCAAGAAGTAAGCACAGTCTTTCGACGGGGTGAGCTCCCAGCATGGCGCGACTGTCCGAGTGGTATGGGCGCCTGCTGGATGCACTTGTTGTTGCGGCGTGCGTTCTGCTGCTGCTCATGACCGTCATGATCGGCGCCGACGTTGTATCGCGTAATCTCGGTGGCGGCGGCGTGCCGATCAGCAACGAGATCTCGGAAGACATTCTTTATCTGATGACGCTGCTGGCCGCGCCATGGCTGTTGCGACAGGGCCAGCACATCCGAGTCGACATTATTCTGCGCACTCTGCCCGTTCGCGTGGCCTGGTTGCTGGAATGGCTTGGCGACATTGTCGGCCTTCTTTGCTGTCTCTATTTCGTCTGGTACGGGCTGCTCATTACGACGGCAAGCTACAGCGCCGGGTCGATCAACATCAAAACATTGGTCACACCGGAATGGTGGACCTTGGCACCGCTTCCGCTCGGTTTCACTTTGCTCGCAATCGAATTCGTTTTCCGTATGCATCGGCTGGCTTCTGCCGAAGTCGGCCTGCGCGACGACGCCGTCTCGGCGGCCTGAAGGAAGGCACTTATGTCCTGGCAGATGGCATCGCTGCTTCTCCTCGGCGGTTCGACGGCTTTACTGTTTGCCGGCATGCCGGTCGCAATCTCGTTCATCGCAATCAACTTGATCGGCGCATTCCTGTTTCTCGGCGGCGACGCCGGTCTGCATCAAGTTGCGCGCAACAGCGTTGCGGCTGTGATCAACTTCTCGCTCACCCCAATCCCGCTTTTCATCCTGATGGGCGAAGTCCTCTTCCATACCGGCCTTGCGCTAAAGGTCATCGACGGTGTCGAACGGCTGATCCGCCAGGTGCCGGGCCGCCTTGCGGTCGTCGCCGTCGTCGCTGGAACGATCTTTTCGGCGATTTCCGGGTCGACGATCGCAACCACTGCGATGCTGGGCTCGCTGATGCTGCCCGTGATGCTTTCGCGCGGCTACAACCCCGTTCTCGCGACTGGCCCAATCATGGCGATCGGCGCTGTCGACATGCTCATCCCACCCTCCGCGCTGACTGTTCTGCTCGGCAGCCTGTCGGGAATCTCGATTTCCAAACTGCTTATCGGGGGTGTCGTGCCGGGCCTGATGCTCAGCGTCGCCTTTGTCGGTTACATCGTCGTCCGGGCGTTGACGCGGCCTGACCTTGCGCCGGCGACTCCGATCGAAAACAAGACAGGCTGGGCGCGCTATGAGCTTCTTGTTCTTTATGTGCTCCCACTTGCCTCGATCTTTGTCGTCGTCATCGGCGCGATGTCGGCCGGCATTGCCACGCCGACGGAATCGGCGGCGCTCGGCGCACTTGCGACCATGGCGCTCGCTGTCGCCTACCGCGCACTCAGCGTCCAAAATCTGATGCAGGCCTTGCGCGGCACGGTCGCGATCTCTGGCATGATCCTTTTCATCATTCTCGGCGCGATCACTTTCTCGCAGATCCTGAGCTTTTCCGGTGCGACGCAGGGTATCGTCACCGCAATTCTTGGACACGGGCTTTCGACGCTTGCCATCCTCGCCGGCATGATGGCGCTGCTGATCTTTCTAGGAATTTTCGTCGATCAGGTCAGCATGATGCTGATCACTTTGCCGGTCTACATGCCGATTGTGCAGCGGCTCGACATCGACCTGATCTGGTTCGGCGTGCTCTATCTAATCTGCATGCAGCTTGGGCTGCTGCTGCCGCCACATGGGCTCCTGTTGATGACGATGAAGGGCGTTGCGCCGCCACAGGTGACCATGGCCCACATATTCCGCGCAGTCGTGCCCTACATCGCAATGAGCATCGTACTGCTGCTGATCATTATCATGTTCCCGGCGATTGCGACCTGGCTACCGAATATCCTGGGGTAACGCCGTCATATCCTCCAAACAGCCGATATTCTTTGGCGCCTGGCGCATGTAGGCGGCTATTTCCGGCCTATGATAAGGTCCATCCCAGCCACACTCCGGCGCAATACGCCGGATTACCCAATGAACGTGTGTTTACGGGGGTTTCGATGCGTCTGAAGACGATGTTTACGGCGATTGCGGCCATCGGACTTTTTGCCGGCACCGCCGCCGCGCAAGAAGGCACGCTCAAGAAGATCAAGGACACCGGCACGATCACGATCGGCCATCGTGAATCCTCGATTCCGTTTTCCTACTACGACGACAAGCAGCAGGTCGTCGGCTACGCCATGGACCTCTGCTCCAAGATCGTCGACGCGGTGAAGGCAAACCTTAAGCTCGCCAAGCTCGACGTGAAGCTCCAGCCGGTGACCTCGGCAACACGCATTCCGCTGATTGCGAACGGCACCGTCGATCTCGAATGCGGCTCGACCACCAACAATCTCGAACGGCAGAAGCAGGTGTCGTTCACGATCACGCACTTCGTCACGGCCAACCGCTTCGTGTCCAAGAAGGCCGCAAAGCTCAACAAGCTCGAGGACCTTAAGGGTAAGACCGTCGTATCGACCTCCGGCACCACCAACATCAAGCAGATCACCGAGCTGAACACCGAGCGGAATCTCGGGCTTACGATCCTGCCCGCCAAGGATCACGCCGAAGCCTTCCTGATGGTCGAGACCGGCCGTGCCGCTGCCTTCGTGATGGACGACATCCTGCTCTACAGCCTGGTCGCGGGCTCCAAGGCGCCGAAGGACTACGAGATCTCTGCGGATGCACTTTCGGTCGAGCCTTACGGCATCATGCTGCGCAAGGACGACCCGGCCTTCAAGAAAGTGGTCGATGACGCCATGATCGGCGTCTACAAGAGTGGCGAAATCAACAAGATCTACGATAAGTGGTTCCTCCATCCGATTCCGCCGAAGGGCGTGAATCTCAACCTGCCGATGGGCGCGTCGTTCAAGAAAGTGGTCGCCAAGCCGACCGACAGCGGCGACCCGAAGGACTACCAATAGTCTCCGGATAAACGCTAGACTTCGCGGCGCGGCTTCAAAGCCGCGCCGCAGTTGCGTTTGAGGGGACGCGAGCTCGCATGAGCTACAAGTGGAACTGGGGGATCTTTTTCCAGCTATCCCCGGACGGCACCCACACGTACCTGCAGCTCCTGTTGTTCGGCGCAGGCTGGACGATTGCCACCGCCCTGCTCGCTTGGGCGATCGCACTATCGGCCGGCGCGTTCATCGGCGTGATCCGGACGTCGCCGATTCCATGGCTGGTGCGGCTCGGCAATGCCTATGTCGAGCTGTTCCGCAACATACCTCTGCTGGTGCAGATGTTCCTCTGGTATTTCGTGTTGCCGGAACTGATGCCGCAGGCGATCGGCGACTGGCTCAAGCAATCTTCAAACGCCTCGTTCTACAACGCGGTGATTTGCCTTGGCCTTTATCCCCCGGCGCGCGTCGCCGACCAGGTGAAAGCGGGGATCCTTAGCCTGCGCAGCGGGCAACGCATGGCAGGTCT
>JACZDD010028211.1_pt1 | contig 18613 bp, 16 predicted proteins | sample 8641771 | NCBI WGS metagenome assembly JACZDD01 (sample SAMN15324614, study PRJNA640507) | soil metagenome | isolation source: intercropping peanut in the second line | place: China: Luxin town, Laibin City, Guangxi Province | collected 2019-07-25 | depth 10cm m | reverse complement strand
GGGATCGCACTGACTCAATTGCCTCCATAATGAAGGCGCCCTTGTTAAAAAGGGGAATCGCGACCGAAATTGCGGGGTCTTTCATTGGATCGAGATATTTGTATGCTCTGGCGCGGTTTTCAAACGAACCAGTGCATTAGATCGCGGCCGATCAGAGCCTGAAGCCGCTCGACATCTGTTCTGAAGTAATCCCGGAGCGAGGCCCGCATTTGCTGATCGATCGGAGCGCGTTTCCGTTCGGTTCGGTTCCATGCATCGAAGTGTTTCCAAAGGCCGAGGCCGCCTTCGATGCCTAATGTGCTCTTTATCGTCACGGACAGCCATGCGAGACGAAGAAACAGCGCCGACCGGCGCTTTTTCGCTGGGTTATGTGCGGTAAAGTCAGTTCGGCCGTCGTCGTTGACCTCGAGGAACTCGAGCACCGAGCGATAGACGGCCGCAGGCTGCGCTGCCAAATCCTCCAGCAGAATGATCTTCATGCGATCGCGGCGAACAAACTGAAGAACGCGATCGAGTTGCGCGCCGACGCCGCATGCAGCTCCGTATTGCACGTACTTCGGCTCCCAGACCATGGATGGCAGATGCTGGCCGCTTTGCCGAAGCTCTTGTAAATTCCAGGCCTCGGTAAAGTCCTTCACGTCCTCCCTGCCGGTGAAAACCAGTTCTCCATGCAATGAAGGCGCCATCTCGACCGGGTTGCGCAACATGACGATGAATCGCGCATCGCTGTTGTAGGCGAGAATGTTCGGAACGGCCGTTGTCGAGTACATGTACCAGACTGACGCTTCGCCCACCGCGCGATGATGTTCGCGGGCGTCGGCAAAGAGATTTTCGTATCCTTGCAACGTATTGATGAAACGTCTGTGGTCGGTATTGAAGAAATGTGGCTCTTTGGTCGGTGAAAAGTAGATTTCGGGATTCTCCGCAAGCCAAGCCGCAAGCGAGGTCGTGCCGCACTTCGGCGCTCCGATAATGAAGAAATTTGGCTTGATCATTGTTGATGCCGGCGCCGCGCCTGTTCTATTGAGTGGCTCGGGCTGACCGGCCGCCAGCTTGACGGCACCACTTTCCAGCACTCACTGTCCCCCCTCGCGCATGACTGAAAGGGTCTTCGGACGATGAACTGTCCGATCTGCGGTTTTCACGGTTACTGGCTAATTCCCTCTGCGCGCGACCCGCAGGCCGAGAAGCTGTTATCGAATGCCGATAGTCGGAGTTACGAATGGCGCCTCTGCCGGAAGTGCGGAAATGGCTATCCATCGAACCCGCCAGACCTTGCGGTACTCCAGAAACTGTGGGCGCTGAACCGCGCTGATTCCGAACTGTCAGAGAGTCAGCAGGCCGCAACCCGGGCCTATCGGCGCGCAATTGCCAAAGCCGGTGGCGAGCGCTCCTATCGCCTCTTTGCGCCGCTGACCGGAAAAGCTGGCCGATTTCTTGATATTGCCTGCGGCCTCGGCGAAACGGTTCGCGTTTTTGCAACACACGGCTGGGAGGCCGAAGGTGTCGACGCAGATCCGTCGACTGAACGATTCCATCGTGAGTTGGGTATCCGATCTCGCATCGGCCAACTCGAGCGAGTCGAGATCGGCAACAATTGCGATGTCATTCATATCGCGCATGCGATCTACTTCATTACCGATCCGGTGAATTTCCTGCGCATGGCGCGTGAACGGCTCGCGCCAGGTGGACTATTTTGCGTCGTGCTCGCGGACTTCATGGCCAATGTCGACCCGGCGCTTCCTTCCTATGTCCATACTTTCTTCCCGACAGCGTCGTCCATGCGTTACGCGCTGGCGCTTGCCGGCTTTGAAACGATTCTCTCTCGTCGTCTCTCTGGAAGCATATTCATCGCTGCCCGGCCCGCATCCGCGGTTGCCAGGCCGCCTGTCTGGCCGGCAGGGATACGGGTTTTGTACCGCACCAAGAGACTACGTTATGCCGTGCTTGGGCTGCCCTACATAACGCTTGCTCGTGCCGTCAAACATCTCATTGGTGGGTTTAGCCAATGATGAGCCGCAGACGGGCCCGTGCGGCAAAATAGCTCGACGCGATGACGAAGCCGTACAACGCACTTGCCATGATCAGTTCGCTGAGGCCGCTAAATCGTGAAGCGATTGGCCATGAAATCCCCATTGCTACACCTGTTGTTACGGCAGCAAACGCCGCGTTGCCAAAGATGCCGCGCCACCGGATGACCACGCCGCAGTGCCGCACCATCACGACGACCAGGCACAGGACCAGGACAGAATTGCAAAGCCAGCCCCAGGCCAAACCCTGCACATCCATCGCGAGATAGAAAACAAAGAAGGATTGAAAAATAAATGTCGCGATAAATGCAATCAGGTATCGAAGCTGCGCGAAAAGCAGACGATCGAGAATCTGGAACATTCGCTCTAGCGGCGCAAGTATTGTCGAAATCAGCAGCCCCAGGCTCTGGATCCGCAAAATACTGGCAGCCAGTGCCGCCGCTTCGGGTGTGAATTTTCCTCGCTGAAACAGCACGCTCACGATCGGCTCGGCATAGACCACCAGGAACAACGTGCAAGGAATGCTGATCAAAACGAGGCCTTGCAGCATGCGCTCGAGTTTTTGCTCGCGACCGACTTCGGAGGCGAGCGGTACGACATAAATTTCGCGAAACGTCATGAGGCTCGACAGACTGTTGACGATCAGGCCGACGTAGCCAAGCGCGGAAATGCCGCCCGGCACTAAATACGACTGGAAATACCGATCGGCCACCCCTGTTGCGGTGCCAACCTGTGTAGCCAGGTATTGCTTGCTCATGCTGTTCAGGAGTTGAGGCTGGTCGGAAGACCTGGTGCGCTTGAAACCGCGGCGCGCAAGCAGCAGCAACGCTGCGGCCGCATATCCCCCTCCATAGGCGATGGGCAGCGATGCAACGGTGGTGTGGTCAAGCAACAGGAGCGCGATCGAAACGAGCATAACGACAATTTCGGCCGCAAAGACCCAAGAGAACTGCCAGACCGCCTTCAGGTGTGCCGACAACGCGTAATAAGGCACAGCAATAACGATCCAGGGGATGAAGTACCAGGCGATGTGTCCAACAAAGCTACGCTCGGCCGCCGTAAAGCCCGCGGTCAAAATCGGCATGGCGATCCACAACAGGACTATGGCGGCAATGGCAAACAGTGCGCCGAAGGCAGTGCTCTGTAAAAGGAGCCGGTTGCTCGCGTGCCAAAAGGCTTTCTCGCCGTCTCGTTCGCGAATCTGCACCAAGCGGGCGACAGCAACTGTGTCGAATACTCCGGTCAGATTGAAAACCACCATTGTGACCAGGCCGTACACGACCAAATAGGCGTCGAATTCACGCGACAGGCCGAAGAAGGCCGCTATCAAAATATGGCGGACCAGACCGATTGCCTGTTGCACAATCGATACACCAAGCGCGGAGGTGGCGTGCCACGCGAAAGGCAATCTGATGAGATTGTGAGTTTTTGCCACGTAACTTTTTGATAGGCCGATTTGGAGTCGCGGCAGAAATAGCCCTAGACGCCTACATAAAGCTTGCGGACGATCGATGCGATGCCCGGATGCAAGCCGCGGACATGAACGCGATTGAGCTTGCGTGAAAGCTCTTGTTCGGTCGGCATATCGAGTGCAGAGAATTCAAATTGCATCATAAGCCTGTAACCGCGCTCGATCTTGCTGCCGCGGTGAAAGCCCGAGGTGTCCTCAGCCAAAATTGTACCTGCCGGGCCATGGACAACAACTTCCTTGTCTCGTCCATAGTCATTAAAAAGCTGCTCGTCCTCATAAAGTGTCGCACGAGCAACGGTCTTTGGCTTGGTGTGCGCCTGAGACCCTGCGATAAAATAATGCGCGCCCGTGCCGACCTCGACGTCAGTCAGGAAGAAGAAGAACTTCAGAAACTTCGGCCCTTCGTTGTCATAATGATACGCATAAGGTTCAAACTTGCCAGCAAACGGACGGTCCAGGAAAAGACTGATGTGCGCGAGGACCGGGCGGCAGCCGAGGTATTCCTGCGCTATCCAGCAATAAGGGCCCTCGACGACCAACCGGCGTACGGCCGGCACTGCTGCAAGCTCATCCATCCACCAATGGTATCGCGGCTCCCCCTCGGGAATATTGTCGGGGCTGATGGAAATTCTCTCGTTATAGTCCTTGGCGACGCCAGGCGTTGAAAACGCGAACGCTTTGATTTCTTCGATATCTTGAGGCGCAAGCGGTTTGGGAAGAATCATATATCCGTCGCGCCGGAGTTTGGTGACAACGCCTTCTACTTGCCGCTCCTGCAGCTTTGGCAAATCCGGCAACGACACCTTTGGGCGAAAAACGCGCGCAAACTGCATGTAGACAGCATCGTAGGCACCATTCGTCCGCTCATGCAGGAGTTGCGAGATTCGATACCAGGCGAGATCGAAGCGGCGGCGACGCAACGGCTCGCCGACGAAATTTTCTAACGCCTGCATCATGATGACTTCTCCGGTTGGATTTTATCAGTTCGATTTGGCGACGAGGGTATTGCAGCAGCCGGTCAGAAATCGCCCAGCTTGCTCGCAAGAACTGCGCTTTCAACCGTTAGGCAGGGTATCCCGTTGATAATCGGGAATGCATGCCCGTCTTCCGGACAAAACCAGCAGTCGGCGCGCTCGACAAGCGCATTCCCGCTGACGGGCGAGACGAACTGCACGATTGCGCCAGCAGTAGCCGGTTTCTTGTCGACAACAATGAGCGCAGCCTCATTGAGGGGATTCGAATTGTGCGGCCATCGTTCGACACAGCGCGCGGGATATCCGAGACGTTTCAACGTCTCGGGAAGATCGCGCACATATCCAAGCCGATCCATTCGCTCGCGCGCTTCGGCAGATGCATTCTCGTAGCTCGGCTCGATCATGACCAGGTTGCGCCGCGCCACACGCAAGAGTTCGGACAGGATGGCCTGCTCACGCCCGCGATTGGGCTCTACCGCATGGACCGTCACAACTACATCGACGGACCCTGATGCAAGCGGAATGCGGTCAAGGTCTCCGGTGAAAAGCGTGACATCGTTATGCCCGTTCTCTGTGAGGTATTTCCGCGCGTACAGCAACCGCGACACCGAAATGTCGAAGCCGAGGACGCGCGCCGGCCTGCGCTTCATCCCGCTCAAGACGGGAGCCAGGGATGTTCCCTCACCGACCCCCGCCTCCACGATGGTATCCGGCGCAATGCCGTCCAGAAGTACGGCGAGAGTCTGGCCCAGGCTGCTTTTAAGCGCACGCGCAGCGGGTTCCTGGACATAATCGACATAAGACCCGGCCTGCACGTCGTAGGAATAAAGAATGGCTGTCGTCGAGTTGCGGTCGGCGCCTTCCTGCGACTGGATCCAGCGGGTGATGTTTTCACCTCGGTCATACAAGGCGCGGATCTCCCGCGCGTCATATTTGGCCACGAGCTGCTCCGTAAAAACGCGAACGCATGCAGGCCTTCCCGCGCGATCTTTGTCCATGATCTGCTTGGCTCGCCAACAGGCCGGTGCCGAAGACCATCAATGCCACCTCGACGATCGTGGCGCTTCGCCAATCAACGATACCTGCAAGGCCGCACATTCCGGGTTTCCGCTATCTCAAGACGCTGCGCGCACCGAAAAGACCGGCCGGATGACCTGGTTGCCGAGCCGCCGGTCGATGTCGCCGCGATCGAGCGTTTCGCGCAGGACCGCAAGCGCATGGTCGTAGGCGGCGAGCACACGGGCGACGTCGGCCGAGCCGTGAGCAAAGCACACATTGTGGCTTGCATTGATGAGTACGCCCGCAGCAATCATCTCGCGCAGGAATACTGTCTTGATTGCCTCTTTCGACGCCTCGGGATGGTCCTTGAAAGTCAGGATTGCCCAGGGTGCGGCGCCGGTCAGACCGAGCAAATCGGCCAAGTCCGCCTTGACGATGCGGGCTAGCGCCTGCGTCTTGAGTTCTGCGCCGGTTGCCCAGAGGTATTCGATGACATTCGCGTTCTCGATCTTGTCGATGGTAGCAATCGCCGCCGCGAGCGACAGCGTCTCGCCGCCGAATGTGCCTGAATAAAAAATATCTTCCATCAGGCGCATGATTTTGGCCGGGCCGGCAACAGCCGAAATCGGCATGCCATTTCCCATGGCCTTGCCGAAGCACGCGAGGTCCGGCGTGACGCCGTAAATTGCCTGCGCGCCGCCGATCGACCAGCGGAACCCAGTAATGATTTCATCAAAAATAAGCAGCGCGCCGTGCCGATGGACGAGATCTTTAAGACCCTGCAGATAGCCGGGCGGCGGCTCCACGGTGTTCATCGGCTCCAGCATGACAGCCGCGAACTCGTCTGGGTGCGTCCTGAACAACGCCTCGATTGCATCGAGATCCCCGTAGGGAGCAAGATGTGACAGCGCAGATACCGCGACCGGCACGCCAAGATTTCTTGTTGTTGCGCCGATGTACCAATCCTGCCACCCATGATAACCGAGCAATATCAGGCGATCGCGTTTGGTTGCCGCGCGGGCAAGTCGCACGGCGGCTGAGGTGGCATCGGTTCCGTTTTTGCCGAAACGCACCATTTCGGCGCAGGGAATGTGCCTGGTCAGACGTTCGGCCAACTCTGTTTCCAGGGTGGTTGGCAGACTGAAGCTGATGCCTCGGTTGAGTTGCCGGCGGATTGCAAGATCGACATCAGGGTCGCGGTAGCCAAGCACATTCGGCAGCAGCGCGCTGACCAGATCGATGTACTCATTGCCGTCAACATCATAGACACGGCCACCATCGCCATGCGTGAGGAAGAGTGGCGACGCACCAGGCGGAAATTGAAGCTTACTTTTAGAAAAAGTCTGTGAGCCGGTCGGTACCACGCGCTCAGCGCGCTCGATCAGACGCTGCGATCGATTGTACCGACGATTTGTGGTGATTTTTTCAGCCGTAACACTCGCCACAAAACCGGAATTACGTGTTGCACTTCTATTGAGGTCGCGCAACTGGGGCTCGCGGTCCAGCACGGCAAGCACTTCAAGATACGATGGCGGATGATCGGGCGAAAGCCTTTTGGCCAAAGCAGAAAGCAAGGCAAGGTCTTCCGGCGTATCCAGGGTCCACCGCTCGCCGGTAAGGCCAGGTAGAGGCGAGATCAGTGTGTCGGCCGAAAAGCGATCGCGATTATTTCGTACGAACGAAGTAACGTGCTCACGGTCGCTCGACCGAGTCGCTTCGGCTGCGGCGGCAAAAAGCGCCTGGGCGGTCAACACCTCGCAATCCAGACCGTCCGGCCAGGTCGGCGGATCGATATTAGAAGCGTAATCAACGCCCATAACTGATCGAAGACGGATCGTCTGAGCGATAACCGCGGCATCAAGCAGCGGGCAATCAGCGGTCAATCTCACGATTATCTGCGCTCCGCCCGCTTTCGCTGCGCCAACGTAACGATCTAGCGCATCATTTTCAGAGCCGCGGTGCACGTGAACGCCATTCACTTTGCACCAGTTCGCGACGGGATCGCTGGAGGATTCCGTCGACGTCGCAACCCACACATCATCAATCCCTAAAGCCGCACGTGCAGCACGAACGACCCAGGCGAGCACCGGCTTGCCGCCCAGATCCGCCAGGACCTTGCCTGGCAACCGGGTCGAGCCCATACGCGCCTGAATAATTGCAACCGTCTTCATTATTTCGTCCGGTCCAAGGCGGATTCGTGCTATTTATTTAACGGTCACTCGACGGCGTCCCACGTCAGTGCCGTACCGCGCGTGAGCGCTCGTCGTGCTTTTCGACCAACGACCTTCGGTAGCTCGCGCGGCGCCAACCCATACCCGGGCCGGATAATCCGCACGTTTTCGTCCGTAAACGGTTCGCCTGCCGAGATATCGCGCACGACATAGATCGAGCGGCGGAACACCATGTTTCCTTTTTCAACCTCGGCCCGCGCCGGCGCGCCGGTTCCAAGTGCTGCAAAGGCCGCATTCGCTCCATGCACCAAAGCGCGCAGTTCGTCGGGCTCGAGTGAAAAGACCGAGTCCGGTCCGCCATCGGTGCGACGCAAAGTGAAATGCTTCTCGATCAGGCGGGCACCGAGCGCAACAGACGCGATCGCCACCTCAATGCCCAGCGTGTGATCGGACAAACCAACAGGACAGCCAAATTCGGAGGCCAATTCGGGAATGCGGCGCAAGTTCGACTGCTCGACGGGTGCAGGATAAGCGCTCACGCAGTGCAGCAGGACGAGGTTGTGGCCACCAGCTGCACGGAAGGCCTCAACCGATTCCCTTATCTCCTCCACGCTCGCCATGCCGGTCGACATGATGACCGGCTTGCCAGTTGCCGCCACCCGGCGCACGAGCGACAGGTCGATCATTTCGAACGACGCTATCTTGTAGGCAGGCGGATCGAAGCCTTCGAGGAAATCGACGGCGCTTCCGTCGAAAGGGGTCGAAAAGACCGGAATATCTAATTTGCGTCCTTTGGCGAACAATGCCGCGTGCCATTCCCAAGGAGTATGAGCTTCTTCATACAGATCATAGAGCCGGCGGCCGTCCCATAAGCCTCCGTGAATACGGAAATCCGGACCGTCGTGATCGATCGTTATCGTGTCCGCGGTGTAGGTCTGCAGCTTAATGGCGTCGGCGCCTGCCATTTTGGCTGCTTCCATGACCGCAAGCGCCCGTGCAAGGCTGCCTCCGTGGTTAGCCGAGAGCTCGGCGACGACAAAAGGCGGTTCATTCGGACCGACACGACGTCCGGCTATAGTTACGGTCGGAAGTGCGCGTTTTCGCGGCATTTGGTTGGCTGCCTACACTGAACGCCGATCAATCGGCGTCGTGCTTCTTCTCAATGCCAATTACGTACCGTTTTCCTTGGTAATCGAACCATGCGGGGTAGCGCTTATTATCGACCACACGAAGCAGATTGAACTGATCGGCTATCGTGCGGTTTGGATCTAGGCGACTGTCTATCGGCCGGCGTCGCGGATAAAACGTCGCGTCTTCCGCTTGCGGTTGGCCATTTGGGGGAATGGGCTCCGAGAGATAACGACGGCAAAGAGCGATCGTCATCATCCCGAGCTTTTGTTGCAGCTCAGCAAGCAATTCGTGACCCTCGTACTCTATCTCCTCGCGATAGATTACAGGCCCAGCATCTGCCTCCTCGACAGCATTCAGCAAGCACACAGGTATACGGTTCTTACCTTCTAGGATCTGCCAGGTCAGTGGCGAAAACCCGCGTCCCTTTGGTAGGTCGCTGGCATGCACAACAAGATTTTGCTTGTTGCGTGCAAGTATTTCCGGCGGTGTCACACGGAGGCACCCAAGGTAGAATGCGACCGAGCCATCAGTAATGTCTTGGTACTCGCGGACAAAAACCGCGTCATCGCCGCTTTCGCGTGCTTGTATCACCAATTCTTCCGCAAACGGCACGATCCAACTGGGGTTGTCGACGACAACCGTGACATGGCGGGGGCGTTCCCGCCGTTCAGGAATGCTGTTCATAAATTATAATGCTGCCTCTGCGACGCGCCGTGCGCCTTGACCATCGATGAGCGCGCATGCGGCCTGCTCCAAGGACCGGCGCGCCACGTGGTCACCCATAAGTTCAATCACCATCCCACGCAAACGTGGGACAAAATTTTGATCGACTGCTCCCGCATCAATTGCGGCGCCGGCCTCGAACATGAGTTGAGCAATGCCATACTGATTATCGGCTAGTACCACTAAAATGGACGGCAATCCGAGTACTGCGCGTTCGTACGCAGTCAACCCAGCCGCACCAATGGCGAGATCCGCGCCGGTCATCAGCTGGGCCATGTCCTCGACATCAAGCAAAAGCCGGGAACCATCTCTCAATCGCGAGCGTACCGCATCCAAATGCGGGGCCCGGGATGACAGAACTACGTTCACAAAGACGCTTGCGGTAATGCCATTCAAGGCATCGAGCACCAAACCGGTGACGTTTCCCGGATCGGTCGCTCCACAAGACACCAAAATTTCCCTGACCGGCCGACCGTCACGCCGCGCCAATGCGCACGGACGATTGCCCGCGAAGGATCGACGCAAGAGTGCGTAAGCAGGCCCAGCCAATATCCGCGTGCCGGCCGGCACATGTTCTTTATAGCAGTCCGCACTGTTGGCTGCATCAACTAGGATGTCGCAATTGTGGTTACGCCTCGTCGCATCGTCGAGGACGAGAACTTTCTTTACAAACGCTCGGCACGAGGTTTCGAACCGTGCATCGCGCTCGTAGTGGTCGACGACCAAAAGATCTGCCTGTCCTGATGCCTGTTCTTGCAACGCCTCGATGTCATGGTCTGCATCATTCACAACGCGCACGTCGAAGCCGCTTGTACGGAGAGCGGGCGCCGTGCCGATTGTTTCCCTCCCAACAGAAAATCCAACTCGCCAGCCTGCTTCCCCGAGCATTTCCGCCAGTGCGAGGCAACGCATGACATGCCCTGCGCCGATGACAGCGGAAGCGTCACAACGAAATAAAGCGAGGGGCTCGCGCATTAGTGAACAAAGCCCGGCCAGCGGCTTGGATCGACGTATATCGGGTCCACCGACTGGCCGATGTCGATATCGGCGTTCGCATCCGCGGATGAAGCAGCCGCCTGCTCCATCTGCTGGAATTCCCTCAGGGAATTAACCCCGACAATGACGGCGTCTATTTCCGGCAGCTGCAGCGCGAATGCAAGGCAGCCATCGAGCGGGCCCAGACCGCGTTTCCCCCATAGCGCGCGCGCGTTGGCGATTTTTGTCCGCACCGGTGCAAAGAACTCGGGCAGTTCCTTCGGGTCCATCAGCAATAGCCCCTGCAGAAATACCGAGCGGGCATGAATCTCAATGTCCGCCGATTTCAGGCGCGCGAGCGTTCCAGAAACGATTGGCCGCCGGTCGAGCACATTAAGTGGCAATTGCACAAGCTGTGGGCCAAAGCGGCATTCAACTAGAGCCAGTTGATCGGCGTTGTAGATGGAAGCGCCGATCCGGTTCACCCAGCCGCGCGTCCGCGCTTCCATCATCGCGTCGACGAGATGCTCCCAGCCCGGCTTCGCGAGATCATCCACCTGATGAACAAGGAGCCCGTGAACAGCATCGACCTTCAGACGCTCCAGTGAACCCGCCAAAGTATCGAGCAGATGCTTGCCATGCCGCGCTTGAACGGTGGCATCCTTCAGTGCGGACGTCTTGGTGATGATGCGCAAGCCGTGGCCCCGCGGCAAATGTCGGCCGACCAGGACTTCCGCATCGCCGTAACCGGGAGCAGTGTCGATGTAACCGACGCCTGCCGCGGCCGCCCGCGCCAGGATGGCCGCGACTTCACGCTCGTCCGGCCGTCCGCCGCGATTGGACACGCCATAGTCCTGACCGAACTGCGCCGTGCCGAGCCCAAGACGCGCCATTGTCATCGGGCCGTCACCACGTCGGTTACCGTCGCAACAACATGCTCGACATCTTCGTCGGTCAGCGCTGGATAAAACGGCAGCGACAGACAACGGCTGTAATAGCTTTCGGCTGCAGGAAACGCCGCAGGGCTTAGGGCGTAGCGTTCCACATAATAGGGCTGCCGGTATACCGGAATGTAGTGAACCTGGCTGCCCACGCCGCGCTCGCGCAGCCTGTTCATCAAGGCCGTACGCGTGATTCCGATCGCGGCGAAATCGAATAGCGCGATATAGACGTGATGGCCCGATCGCATACGATCCGCCGGTGACGACTGCGGCAGCTGCACGTGCGGCAGCTTGCCGAAAGCTTCGTCGTACCGACGCGCGATTGCGCGGCGTCGCTCGAGAAACCGGTCGAGCTTGCCGAGTTGCGAGAGACCGAGCGCAGCCTGGATGTCGGTCATCCGGTAATTGAAGCCGAGCATCTGCTGCTCATAGAGCCAAGGCTTTGGGCGGCCGTCCTCGCGCACATCGGCACCGACGAATCGCGTCGCATCCCGCTCGATGCCATGACTGCGCAGCGCCCGCAGCCGGCGTGCAAGGTCGCCATCATTGGTGACAACGGCACCGCCCTCGCCCGTCGTGATGGTCTTGACCGGATGGAACGAGAAAACGCTCATGTCGGCATAGGCGCCGCAACCGACGGGTTTGCCGCAGGCGTACCCACCGCCGACCGCATGCGCGGCGTCCTCAATCACGATACGCCCCTTTGCGAGCGAACGAATTTCGGCAGAAGCGTGCGCGAGACCCGCGAAATGGACCGGAATTATCGCTTTGGCTTGCGAGGCCGATGCCAGCGCTTTTTCAAGCGCAGCCGGCGCCAGGTTTAGTGTAGCGAGCTCGATGTCGACAAAGCCGGCATCGGCACCGGTATACAGCAGACAATTCGCCGAGGCTGCAAAGGTGATTGCCGCCGTAAGACCGCGATCGCCAGGCGCAAGACCGGTCGCCAGGCAGGCAATGTGGAGCCCGGCCGTTCCGCTGCTGACGGCTACTGCATGGCGGGCGCCGACCCTTTCCGCAAGGGCGGCTTCAAAGCGTTCGACTGCCGGCCCCTGCGTCAGGAAATCGCTACGCAGCACTGAAGCAACCGCCTCGACGTCTGCGTCATCGATGCTTTGTCGTCCGTAACCTAGAACGCGCATCGAAATTACTCGATGAGACCCTTCAATTGTTTCGCATCCAGCCACTGACTATTGGTGTCGCTGGCATATTCGAAATCCGCCGGCACCGGCTTCCCGCATACCCCGCCATAGAGCGCTGATTCGACATAGTTCCACATATGAATGCCGGGCTGGATCACGTAGTGATCCTCGAACTCCAGCGTGTGCCGTGCGTCGTCGCGTGTGATCAGAAGTTCGTGCAGCTTTTCGCCCGGCCGGATCCCGATCGTCTCCTGCTTGCAAGCCGGATCAATGGCGGTCGCAAGATCGGTGATACGCATGGAGGGAATCTTGGGCACGAAAATCTCGCCACCTCTCATCACGGACAGGGAACGTTCGACAAAACGTGCGCCGTCCTCAAGCCTGATCCAGAAACGCGTCATGCGGGTATCGGTGATCGGCAGCTTGCCGAGCCTGGCGCGCTCCTTGAAGAAGGGGATGACGCTTCCGCGCGAGCCGATCACGTTGCCGTACCGAACCACTGAAAAACGCGGCCCGTCGGCGCCCGCCAGATGGTTGCCGGCAACGAACAGTTTGTCCGAGCAAAGCTTGGTCGCACCATACAGGTTCACGGGATTGACTGCCTTGTCGGTCGAAAGTGCAATTACTTTTTTCACCTTCTGATCGATACAGGCGTTGATGACGTTCTCGGCGCCGATCACATTGGTCTTGATGCATTCGATCGGATTGTATTCGGCGGTCGGAACCTGCTTGAGCGCCGCCGCATGAATGACGATATCGATTCCCGCCAGAGCGCGGTTCAGTCGTTCACTGTCGCGCACGTCACCAATGAAGAAACGCAGCGGTCCATCGACAAGTTTCTGCTGCATCTCGAACTGCTTGAGCTCATCACGCGAATACACGACAAGCCGTGAAGGCTGGTGGTGCGCGAGAACGTGCCTGACGAAGACCTGACCAAAGGACCCCGTCCCGCCAGTTACGAGAATGGAGGCTCCATCCAATGAGGGATTTCTATCCTGCATGATGATCTGATTTCTTTGTTTACCCACGCTACCGCAGCCCGGGTGAATCGCCCCCAGACTGCTTCACCCATGACAGCGCTGCGCTCAAGCTGCAGCTATGGCCTCGACTTTAAGCGATACACGAACCTTGCGGCCCAGGAGATCAAGTAGGATCTCCACACGTTCACGGTCCGTCATGCCGTCATAAATTCCGAGACAATCGTAGAAAGCGCCTTCGAGGACACGGACCTTGTCACCGGCTCTGAACCTGGGCGGCTCGAGCTGGATAAAACCGGACGTACTCTCACGACCCTTCAGCAGGCCGATCACTCTATCGGGTACCGGCGCAGGAAACTCGCCGTTGCAGACGAGCCGCGAGACGCCGATCGTCGAATAAATCGAGCGCCAGCGTTGTACCCCCATATCGAATTCAACGAAAAGGTATCGGGGGAACAGCGGCGCTGCGACAACGTCCACGCGCCGGGCATGCCTTCTACGCTTGAGGTAACGTGGCAGGTACGTTGCAAATCCCTGACGCGAGAGATGCGCAACTGCCTTGTTCTCGGCATTCGCCTGCGTCTGGACGACGTACCATTGCGAATGGCTAGGATTCATTTGCCGATTCGCCTTTCTGCCGCATACGGATGCGCAACAAGTCGGGCACGAGCACACGATCGGCACCGAAGCGCGCCACCATCGCCGCGCAGGTTTCATGCGGTTTCAGCAGGTCGGTGATCAAGATCGCGTCGAAAGGATGCGATACGGCGTCGAAATCCTCGAATACCGGAAGCCCGATGAATTCCGACCCGGCTGCATCCTTTTGCACCACACCGACAATATTCACACCGCGCTCCATCGCGCACAGCGCTGCAATCTCAGCCAGATCGCTTTGGCCCACGAGCAGCACCTTGTGGACGTTTTGAGCAGATGCCGATTTGAACAGCTCGGAGCAATCTGTCTTGGCCTGACGAAAAAAGCTGAATGAATAGGACAGGTAATCGACCGTAAGCCGCGACTTTTCTGCAAAGCCACGCGGCGTGAGGTAGTAGGCGTATCGGTGCGCCGGCGCGGTGCGGACCTTGACCAGGCCTTTTTTGATGCAGCGCTTGAGGTAGGCGTTGACGAGCCCAAGCGCGATGCCAAGCTCGGAGGCAAGCAGTCGTTGCGACTGGGCGCGATTCTGCTCCACGGCATCGAGCAGCCCGAGCATGATCCGCGAGCTTTCCGGACTTTCTTCGCCCACGCGACGCATATGGGAGGCTCCGCCAGCCGCAAACTGGTACGCCGTTCACCGCGTGAACGTCAAGGCTCAATGTTCAAAACGTGAACACCGCAGGCCGTCAGTGAAAATAGATTCATGAATACAGTTGCTTAGAGCACAAATTTGCGCAGGCAACTCGAAAGCGAATGAGTTACGGGAAGCGGTTTTGCTTTGCGGCGCCCGGACAAGATGGCTTAACTAAGCCTGCGGCGCGCCGGGATAATCAAACAAGGGGACATGGACTTTGATCGGGCTGGTGGCAATCAGTTTGGTGTTACTGGTGGCCGCCGCGGCGATCAGCTTTGGCCTTCTGATCCTACTCAGGCCGCTGCTTGCACGGTACGCGCTCGCCAAGCCGAATGCCCGTTCATCGCACAAACAGCCGACTCCACAGGGCGGTGGTATCGCAGTGATTGCCGCTGCGACAATCATGATCGGCACCGGCCTTGCGATTTTCCCAAGCGACATGAGTGCGATTCAACTCGCCGCTGTTTTTGCGTCGGCGATCTTGCTTGCCCTGGTTGGAGTGACCGACGACGTTCGCCCGCTCGAGCCCCTGCCGCGCCTGTTTTTGCATGCAGTCGCCGTGGCAGCGGTCCTCACCACCATCCCAGTTGAATTGCGAATCCTGCCAATCGCACCCTGGTGGATTGAACGCCTACTGCTGTTCGTATGCGGGATCTGGTTCGTCAATCTTGTTAACTTCATGGACGGCATCGACTGGATGACCGTCGCCGAGGTCGTGCCCGTGACCGCAGCCCTCACCCTTTTTGGTCTATGCGGTGCGCTTCCGTGGAGCGCGACGCTTGTTGCGCTCGCGCTGTGCGGCGCGATGATCGGTTTCGCTCCGCTCAATCGACCAGTGGCGCGGGTGTTCCTAGGAGATGTCGGCAGCCTGCCCATCGGGCTGGCCCTAGGCTGGCTGCTGGTCTTGCTGGCGGGCAACGGACAGCTTGCGGCGGCGATGCTGTTGCCTCTTTATTACTTGGCCGACGCGACCGTTACGTTGTTACGCCGGCTTGCCCGTGGCGAGAAAATCACGCAGGCGCATCGCTCCCATTCCTATCAACGCGCGATGGACAATGGCTTCTCTGTTTATCGGATCGTAGGAGCTGTTTTCGCAGTCAATGTTATGCTGGCTGGTCTAGCTGCGACCACCATTATAAGCCGGTCCAGGACTGTTGACGCTTTCACGCTTTTTGCCGGCAGCGTGCTTGTTGGCGTGTTGCTCTGGAATTTCGAGCGGCCCTGGCAGAAATCGGTCCGGTGATCATATTCATTCGAGCAACTGAAATCAGGCAGTTGCTTCGCGGTAAACCTCAGTCGGATCACGCGTGATATGGGTGCCTTCGTAGTCGGCGAATGCGTTGGTCACCGTCTCGAATTCCTCGTCGGTCATGTCGAGCCGATAGATATCCGAAAGGGCGCGGGGTATGGCGGCGGTTGGCCGCCCCTGCCCGATCTTGGCCGGTGGCACCACCGTATTCAGCGGAACAGATTCGGGAGAGTCGCCTGAGAGATAATTCACGATGAACCGTTGGATCATGCCACGAATCGCGACTCCGCGACGATCCGAGACTTCAGCTAAGCGCACCAATGGCCAAAGCTCCTTTGGCATGTGCAGGTAAAGGTTGAACGTGTGCTGCAGCCCTTCCAGCTCGTCCGGCGGCATCTTTGACAACCCGAGGTCCTTGGCTTTTGAGACCGGGAGCATATTGCCGGACTCATCGCGGATTGGAATCTTATGCTCGATCTGAATCGGCGTGCCAGGATAGGGAAATAAGATATAGACATTGCAGGCGGACGTTCCGATGCGGCGGGTCAGGTTGATCGTCTCGAAAACGTTCTCACGTGTCTCGCCCGGGAAGCCAATGATGTTAAACGTCGACAGACGAATGCCGTACTTCTGAACGATCTTCAGCCTCTCGACTAGGATATCGTCCTTATAGTTTCGCTTGACCATCCGGCGGATATCGGCGTTCCCGCTCTCGACACCGACACTCATGGCTACGCAACCCATTTCTCGCGCCAGCCTGACTTTGTCCTCAGTGATTGTATTGGGCATCACAGAGCAGCCAAACTGAATGCCCAAACGTTTCAGACCTTCACCCAATTCTTCCAGATGCGACATTTTCGGAAGCAGGAATGAGTCGTCGGCGAACTTTATCCAGTTCACTCCAAACTTCTCCTGAAGCTCGGTCAGATGCCGGATGGTGATTTCAGGCTTTTGATGCCGGAAGTATCCCGCATGTCCGCCGGTCATTGCAGCAACCGTCGAATCCACGCAGTAGGTGCACTGCATTGGACAGCCGCGCGACTGGATGTAAAAGGAACCGGCGTAAATCTTTCCGTCGAATGGGCGGAAAAGGTGCCGTCGATCGAATAGCCCCCAGTCGGGACAGGGGAGTTCTTCATTGTCCACGCGAGGAGCCGGCGGATTTCTCTTAATGCTACCATCCGGCATCCGGAAGATCATCGACTTGACGTTGGTGTAATCTTTGCCCGCTTCCATCAGGTCGCACAGTTCGACCATGGTATTGTCGGCCTCGCCGTAACAGGCAATATCGATTTCCGTCTGCGACATGCAATCGTCAGCCGCGATCGTCGGGTGAATGCCGCCCGCAATGACCGGACAGTCATAATCCACCGATCGCAGAAGACCCATGACAAAGTCGAAAGTCGAAGTCATGGACGAGATTGCAATCAAATTCGGCTTGAAACTGTCGATAGCAGCCTGGAACTGCTCCTGATAAGTAACGACCGGATCATCACGCACCAGATCCTCGATCGTGTACACAGTCCTCTTCATCGGTGCGACGACGGCAGTATCGGCCTCCTTCTCGCCGAGCCCGCCATGTAATTTCTGATGCATGGCCCGGGCATCGAAGGTTCGGGAATCGAACTCCGGATCGACCTTCATGAAGGTGGTGTCGACGAGCGCTGTGTCGTGGCCATGCTTTTTGAGATTCGCCGACAGCATCGAGATGCCGCCCGGAATCCCGATGTTCAGGTAGTGCTCCGGATAGACAAAGAGGACCCTCATCCCCGAACAATCCCATTGTTTTCTAAGGCAAAATTTGGCGCCCCATGACCAAATGCAAACATACCATAAATCTTCCGGGATTCTATAGAAGTCCGGCCAGCAACGGCAATATCCCGGATGCTGTTGCCCGATTGCCGAACTCGCGTATTGCAGCTGATGTGGCGTTTATATCACATCGGGGCGATGATGCGGCCTTTGCCGAACGATTGCCGCGCACCTCAATCGCACCGACCGCGTCCCGAAAGCGCCGGCGCGCGGGCGATCGATCAGGCTATTTCGGATTTCGAATTCGGCGATCGGCTCTTCATTGCCGCTCCGGCAGCCACACCAACGCCGACGACGTAAACCCACCCTTGCACGAAATCAAACAGATGCGAGTTGAACAATGAGCCGATAATGTTCTGTACAACGACAACCAAGCCAACCCAAGCGACCAGGCCATCGCCGCGAACCATCAGTAGATGGAGATGAAAAACCCACATGGCCCACAGTACCGCTATACCGAGGATGCCGAGCTGGATTCCGATGGCGAGCGTCTGATTGTGCGGATTGGCGGCGGCGACGCCCGCTGCACCGGTCTGACCTGCGGCGGCTTTTTCAAACAGAGTGCGGATTGAGCCGGTCCCGTTTCCAACCACCGGCGCTTGCCGGATGAAGTCGATCGATTTTTTCCAGAATTCCAGCCGCTCGCCGGTTGACGTTCTTTCATTCAGTTTTTCGTATTTCTGCACCTCGGCCTGAGTCCCTTCGATGCGCGCGCGCAAATAAGGCGAAG
>JACZDD010103406.1_pt1 | contig 18880 bp, 13 predicted proteins | sample 8641771 | NCBI WGS metagenome assembly JACZDD01 (sample SAMN15324614, study PRJNA640507) | soil metagenome | isolation source: intercropping peanut in the second line | place: China: Luxin town, Laibin City, Guangxi Province | collected 2019-07-25 | depth 10cm m | reverse complement strand
TCGGGATGCTCGTCGGCGGCCGCAAATTGCGCCTCTATCCACTCCGTAGTGGTGGCAATCTCTTCGGGTGTCGGGCGGGGTAGCCCTTTGGGAGGCATCTCCCCAGCGCGAATTCTTGCAACCGCTTTCTCCCAAACCGCCCGATCGCGTAATAAGGACGCTGTATCGTGATAGCTCGTCAGCGCCAGGCCAGCGGTCTTGAGCTGTTCGTTGTGGCAGCCGGCGCAGTTCTTTTTGACGAAAGCGCCCACATTTTGGTCGAACGCCGCGTCAGGAGCAACGGCTTGAGCCGCAAAGACCAGACTGGCCGTGGCGCCCACCAGCGCTCCGTGAGCACACAACCTCCACCCCCGCCCCATGATGGCTCGTCTTGGCAAACTCAATAGAGTGACGCCCTCTCCGAAGGAAAATGTTACGCGCGTGTATGCGCTTCCTTACTTATCAGACCACATTTTATTCACCGGTATGGCAACCGGCCGAAATGTAAGGACCCTGTAAGGGCCGTGTGCCGTAAGCTGAAAGCATCCTGCCCATGCGATACCCCATCGGACTTCTTGCACTTTTAGCTTTTTCATCTGCGTTCGGTCGGGCGGCTGAGGACAACGTCACCCGGGCCACGCTCGACAACGGCCTTCGTGTGGTGATCATTCGTGACGCGCTCGCCCCGGTCGCAACCGTCGAACAGAACTATCTGGTCGGCGCCAACGAAGTGCCGGCCGGCTACACCGGCCTCGCGCATGCGCAGGAGCATATGGCGTTTCGCGGCTGCCAGGGACTCACCGGTGACCAAATAGCCGCTATTTATGCACAGTTGGGCGGCTTCATGAACGCCGATACTCAGCAGAATATTACCCAATACTACGTGACCGTGCCGGCCCAGGACCTGGACGTCGCTTTGCGCATCGATGCCGCCTGCATGGCCGACGTGGAAAATTCGCAGGAAGAGTGGGCCAAGGAGCGTGGAGCCATCGAGCAGGAAGTCGCGCGCGATCTTTCGAACCCAACTTATAAATTCATCACGCGCCTGAATCATGATCTTTTTGCCGGTACTCCTTATGAAGAAGACGCGCTCGGTACCAAGGAAGCCTTCGAGCGGACCACCGGCGAAACGCTCAAGAATTTCTACCGCAACTGGTACGCGCCGAACAACGCCATTCTCGTGATCACCGGCGACGTCGATCCGGCCGCCACGCTGGCCAAGGTCAAGCAATATTATGGAGACATCGCGCGGCGTTCCATTCCCGCGCGTCCTGCCGTCAACCTCAAGCCGGTAGTCGCGGACTCATTCGTCCAACCGAGCAATCTGCCGTACTTGCTGACGCTGCTTTCCTTTCGCTTTCCTGGAACCGACAACCCCGATTACGCCGCCGCCCGAATTCTGAGCGACGTGCTCTCCAGCCAGCGCGGCGACCTGTTTGCACTGGTTCCTCAGGGAAAAGCTCTCGGCACGGATTTCAACCTTCTGGAAACATATCCCAAAGCAAGCGCTGCTTTCGCGTTGGCCGCCTTGCCTGCCGGAGCCGACCCCGCCTCCATCATTGCCGAGATGAAAAAGATCCTGAAGAATTATGTCGCTAAAGGAGTTCCCGAGGATCTGGTGACCGCGGCTAAGAAAGGCGAAGTCGCAAGCGCCGAATTCGGCCGGAATTCCATTACGAATTTAGCCTCGCTATGGTCGCAGGCCCTCGCCGCCGAGGGCCGCCAATCGCCGGACGAGAACGTCGAAGCGCTCAAACGAGTAACTCTCGCGGACGTGAATCGCGTCGCAAAAAAATACCTCGTTGTAGACGATGCCATCATCGGCACTCTCAAACCTTCGCCCTCCGGCGAACCGATCGAATCGAAAGGCTATGGCGGTTCCGAAAAAACCACTACCACTCCCACCAAACCGGTGGCTCTTCCCGACTGGGCCGAAGCCTCCATCAAATCCCTGCGCGTGCCTCCTGCGCGTCTCCACCCGTCCGACGCAAGGCTCCCTAACGGCATTCGTTTAATTGTTCAAACCGAGCGAACGAGCCCGACCGTTACCCTGCTCGGTTCCATCAAAACCCAGACGCAGCTCCAAACGCCCCCAGGCCAGGATGGCGTGTCCGACGTTCTCGAAGGCCTCTTCTCCTACGGCACCAAAACGCTCGACCGGCTCGCGTTTCAAAAAGCGCTCGACGATATCGCCGCATCCGAAAATGCCGGCTCGAACTTCCGCCTGAAAGTGTTGAAGCAGGATTTCGACCGCGGTGTGGAATTGCTGGCAGATAACGAATTGCATCCCGCGCTTCCTGTGGACGATTTCAAAGTTGTGCAGCAGCAGACCGCTCAATTAACCGAAGGCGAGCTGCAAAGTCCCGGTTATAAGACCGAGCGGGCGTTAGTGCGCGCGCTCGTCCCAATAAGCGATCCGCTGTTGCGCGAAACTACGCCTGCTACCGTCCAGTCGCTCAAATACGAGGATGTTCAAAACTACTACAACCAGACTTTCCGTCCTGACCTGACAACCATCGTGGTCATCGGCGATGTCACTCCGGACGAGGCGCGCACAGTTATCGAAAAATACTTTGGCGCCTGGAAAGCCTCGGGGGCACGCCCGAAAGTCGTATTGCCTCCGATTCCCGGAAACAAACCGAGCGCTGTAAACGTTCCCGATGCCAGAAGCGTGCAGGACAGCGTCGAATTGGCGCAGGAGCTCGAAATGAATCGCTTCAGTCCGGACTACTATGCTCTGCAGCTCGGCAATCACGTGCTGGGAGGAGGGTTTTACGCCACCCGCCTGTACCGCGATCTCCGCCAACAAGCCGGCTATGTGTATTCGATCAACGATTCACTCCAGGCCGGCGAGACACGCGCTACTTACTCGATTACTTACGGCTGCGACCCGAAAAATGTCTCGAAAGCACGCGTCATGATAGACGGCGAACTCCGGGCAATGCAGAAATACAATGTGACACCCGCCGAACTGCAGCAGGCCAAAGCGCTGCTTTTGCGTCAGATTCCGCTCGGCGAATCAAGCGAAGACGCTCTGGCCGGCGGCATGCTCGGCCGCGCGCGGATCGGGCTGCCGCTTGACGAGCCGCTGCGCGCCGCTGAGCGCTACTTTAATATGACTGCGGACCAAGTACGCGAGGCCTTCGCCAAGCACATTGATCCGGCCAGCCTTGCGCAGATCGTCCGCGGTCCCGCTCCCCAATAAAAGGGCGAAAATGTTCGAACGCTATACAGAAAAAGCGCGCCGCATCATCTTTTTTGCGCGTTATGAAGCGGCGCAAAGCGGCGGTCACACCATAGAAACGGAGCATCTGCTGTTGGGGATCATGCGCGAAGCAAAGCGGCTTTTCGAGGGTGCAAACATCGACGAAATGGTGGAAGAACTTCGCCGCGCCGTGCATGTCGAAGGTGGTCCCAAAATAGATGGAGGGGTGGACCTGCCGCTTTCAGAATCTGCCAAGCGCATTCTGATTTCCAGCATGCGGGAGGCCGAGCAATTACATCACGCCAATGTTAGTCCGGAACATGTTTTGCTCGCCCTGATGCGAGAACCGGCTTTTCCGGCAATACTGCTGGAAAAGCACGGAATCCGGCGGCATCGAATCATTCATATGCTCCGTCAGGACATCACTATCGACGTAAAGTCGCAATCCGTTGACCTCGTTCGCGAACTGGAACGCGCCTTCTCGCCGCTGGCTGCCCGCCTCACGCCCGAGATCGAGCCTGCCGTCCTTTACGCGCTCCGACTGGATACATAAAGACGCTTAGGTGATCGGAATCCGGATCCTCCTTGCCATTCGATCGGGCTTGCTGCGTCGAGTGCCGCGACGCTCTCGGCAAATTCGGCGGTCGCGATCCCGGCCAGCATCCTAATTAAGGACCCTCCGGCACAGGAGTGCGGGCCCATGCCAAGCGCGAGTTGCGGGCCGCCACGCCGGGAGAAATCCAGCACGTCAGGATTCGGGAATTGCAGTGGATCTCGATTTGCGGATGACAGCTTCAGCACAACACGCGCCCCTTGCTCGATCGTTGCACCAGCCAAATTCAACTTTGTCGATGCTCTGCGGTAAAGCGTGTGAGCGAGGCCGGCATACCTCATCAGCTCCTCGATCGCAACAGGTATCAACATAGGCTCGCTGCGCAGACGCTCGAGCTGCATAGGATGGCGTAGCAAGGCGAGCCAGGCATTTGCCAGGAACTGTGGAAGGGTCTGCGACAGAGCCACGAAAGCCGGGCCGCTCATCGGAATGGGGCTCGATTCCAGAATTTTTGCCAATTCCTGGTTGGCACCTTTGGCTGTTTGCCGAATCTCTTCATTTAGCGGATCGGCGGCTGCCATGGAGACTTTGCGAGCAAGGCTACTTAGCCGTTCGCCTTCCTTCTCGTCCGCTTCCGTGACAATCAGCGCCACAGCCAGAGACCACGGCTCGGCAAATTCGCGCACTACATCGAAGCGAGTATAAGATCGGAGCGTTCGGAAGCGGCTGTGCGCGAGATCCGCAAATTGGGTCTGCCAGAACTGAATCTTTCGACGGGAAAGCGCGGTCAGGGTATCCCTACGCAGTTGCTGTTGCGCTTCGATATCCGTCCGTTCCGGCGGAGTAGAAGCGCGCGAGTCCACCGGACACAGTCGCGTTTCATGCAGCGCCGCAAGCACATCGGAATAGCGGCTGAGCACCCATCCATCGACTACCGGATCGTAGTACGCCGGTTGTGGAGCTTGCGGCGAAAGCGCATCCACAGCCCATCGATGCCTTTCTGCCCTTGTGGGCTGCCAATTCAAAGAGCAGACACACCGCTGGCACACAGAATTTGTCGCGACATCGAGATTGCGCCGGAACTGCACGGCTTCCGGCCCATTCAAAACTTGCTCGAGACTCAGACCATTCACCGTTCCCACGGGACGATGGAAGAAACAGGGCCGAACCGTACCGCCCGCTTCCACGACGGCGGAAACCCATGGTGCATTGCAGTTGGGAGCAGCGGGAGCGCACAGGCCGACCTGCGCCTGATAATGCCGCACAATACGTTGGAGCTTCTCGCGGTTCTCGGCCACAAATTGAGCGCTGTCCGAGTCGCTTACCAGGTCGTCGAATTGACTCTCGAGCACGGCAATTTCGGATTGCGTAAGAGCGATCTTATTTTGTCGCGCGCCGTCCCATCCCCCAGGCCGGTTGAACGCCTCGGAGGTGAGATCCGCGGCGAGAAAGGAAATCGATTGTAATCCCAAGGCCTTGGCTGCTCTGGCGGTTTCGCAAACGAAAGCGTGGTTCTCCTTCTGGATAGTGCAGCGCGCCGAAACCGGAAATAGTGGATCGATCTCGTGGACGGCATGAACTCCCTGCGCGAGTTTTTCGAAGGCTCCCTGCACCCGCCGGATCCGGTCGTGTACGGCTTGCGGTCCGTCGAGCGAAACGATAACGTCGTCCACATGCTCGACCAGGCGTTGCGCGTTTCTCTCTAACAGTAGGCCAGTGCTCAAAATTGTGGTCCGGATTCCGAGCCCCCGCAACGTCGCGCAAAAGCGAAATAGATCGGAATGCATGAGCGGCTCCCCGCCCGAAAAAACCACCCACTGGACAGACAAACGCCGAATGTCCGCGACGTATCGCTCGAGTTCGCCCGCGCTGATCTCGGCTTCCTCGGTATTCTTCCAGATGTCGCACATCATGCATCGGCAGTTACATCGTCCGTGCGGAGACAGGATCAGAATTGGCAGCGACTCGATGAACGGACTCACACGCCGACCGCCTTCCCGGCCAAAGTAAATCTTGCGCCAAGTGTCTGCTCGACTGTGAATGTTAACTTAGAAATCTCGAACGGCATGCGAAAGCATCCCCGGCCCTCCACATTCAGCCGCTCGTAGCCCGCTGTATCGAGCGTGCCGAAACGGTCCGCGACGCCGTCCGACAGCATCCTGACTTTTCCGTTCACGAATACGGCCTCCGGCCGCAAATTGACGAGCGCTTCGGCGGCCGTCTGTCCCCGATCGCGGACCAACAGCAAATCCGCCATACCGCCATTCCTGATGTGCCCGGCGCCGGATTCCAGGCGCAAGATTCGCGCCGCGCCGCTGGTGACCATCCGATACAACCGCGCGCTGTCTACTCTTTCGGCCGCCGTGCGCAGCTCGTCGATCAAATCACCGTCCGCCGTTAGGGCGGAATCTGTTCCCAGAGCAATCGGTAGCTCCGACAAAAGAATGCTGGAGCACATCGTACATCCCAACGTAAAGAGATTCGAAGTAGGACACCAGATCAGAGATGCCTTACGGCAGCGCAGGACATCGAGATCCTCCGGTTGAAGCGCTACGGCGTGCACGAGCACGGTATAGGACGCAAGCGCCGCCGCCGCGTCCAGTTCATACAATTCCCGGCGCGAACGCTCATCCGTGCCCTCCGCCAAATGGATGATGAACGGATGGCGACGGGAGGCGCGTCGGAATCGGGTCGGCCAGTCAGGGGAAAAATGCAGCGAATGCGCCCAGCCGTAACGTCGCACCACCCGTACCGGGAATTTGCGGTTGAATACCTCCGGGTCATAAGGATTGTGGTGAGCCACGGTAGTGACGCCGGAAAGCAGATTCTTGATGCCTCCCCAAAACAGCCGGATCGCCTTCGGAACGCGTAGCTGTTCTTTCAGGGGCGACTCGTCGGGGCGATATATGTCGTCGGCCCACGCCTTGGCATTCTTGTAAGGACCGCGGCCAAGCCGCGGAAACAAGTTGAGATCCAAATGATCGTGCGAATTGATGAGACCCGGTAGAATCAGAAACCCGCTCAGGTCGAGTTTGTGCCTGTGTTGCGGCCCGCCGCCAAGGAACACGCGGCCCCGACGGATCAAAAGGTCGGTATGGAGCGATTCAGTCGCACTGTTCGCCACTCGGGCGCCCATTAACAGCATGGCTTTGTCCATATGCCGGCCCAGACCGCCGGTATTTTCCGTACCTGCGGGTAAAGATGCTGCTTACCGGCGCGCTCGAAGATCGCACGTTCCTCTTCGTCGAAAGACGCTTGCTCCTCTCGATCGAGCCGAAGCCCCTCCGCCTCCGCAGTGGTTCGTATCTCGTCCGGAGAACGATCGCAGTGCTCTAGCTCATAAACTGTCGCGCCGATTTTGAACGACCGCCGCCAGCCTGCTGCAGCCGCCAAGTGATGCATATCGCTCACCACCACGTTTCCGCCGCGAGCCGTGATTCTTGCGATCTCCCGCATTAGACAACCCAAATCGCTGGCGTAGGATGCAGCGAACGAGCAAATCACAAGATCGGCGATTTCATCTGCAAGCGGAATATTTTGCGCATCACCGAGAATGAGCCGATCGCGAAGAGCTTCATGCCGTATCGCTTGCGCAAGCATTTCTCGGCAGGCATCGATCCCTGCCACCGCAGCTCCGGCGTGATGGAAGTGAAGCATCCATCGTCCTGTGCCGCATGCGACGTCAACTACTCTTTTCGGCACTTTTTCCGAATGGCTCCCGCGGAGGAGCTCCTGCACTATCCTGCTCTCCAGAGCAAGCAGAGGATTGGGATTCAAATCGTAAATCGGCGCCCAAAGGCGGTGCCCTTCCGTAGCAGGGACAAGCATCACAGACTCTCGATGCGCGGCTTGCGCATGGCCAAAAATTTCTGCGCCCACTTCAGTTCAACCGGAGCGTTGTAAACGCCTAGCGCGTATCTCCAACTGCTCAGACCCGCCAGCGTTCTGCGCCCCCATTTCGGCAGATAAACGTCCTGAATAGTCGGCCAGCGGGAGCTGATTACTAGTTCGAAGTTGTCGATATGGCGTTTCAGTTTCCGCGGAAGCCACGCGACGTTCGGATCGTGCCGCGTGGTGAAATTGAACCAACGCTCGGTGGCCCATTCTTCGGGTGTCTGGGGGAACTCAATTTTTCCTTCTACTTTGCCGTACATTCCATCCGGATGAGGAGTGGGAATGTAGTGCTGAACGATAATTTCCGCGTCCGGATTTACTTGTTTGATTCGCCGTATAAACCGGATCGTGTCGCGCGTATCCCTTTGCGGATCCTCCGGATTTCCGACCACAAAAGAGAACTCCGGAACGATTCCGAAACGCCGGATACGGGCGGCAAGCTCCAGAGTTTGGTCCGTGCTCAGGCGTTTGTTCATCTGTTTCAGCGCCCAATCCGATCCGGATTCGGCGCCGAAGAAAATCATTGTGGCCCCGGCGCTCCGCAGCAAGCGAAACGTCTCGTCCGAGTAGCGCAGCACAGAGTCAATGCGTCCCTCGGACCACCAGTTCAGTTTCAGCGGGGCCAACTGAATGGCCAGTTCAGCGGTATGGCTTTCATTCAAGAAAAAATTGTTGTCATAGAACTGCACCGCGTCTATTTGAAATCTTTTTTTCAGAAACGACAGCACGCTAACTGTGCGTTCGGGCGCTTCGGTCCGCTGCCGGCCCTGATAAATCGGGACGACCCCGCAGAACGTGCAGCGGAACGGACATCCGATACTTGCCTGATGCACTGCCGTCCGGCGTCCCAGGAACGTCGGCACAATGTATTTCTCGGCATGCGGCAAACGATCGTAAGGAAGCCAGGGGAAGTCGTTCGGAGAGCGCAGCGGGCGCTCGGCATTATGTACATGCAGTCCGAAATCGTCCTTGTAAGACAATCCCCGGATGCCGTTGAATTTTCTCCCTTCGCGCAATGCCTCCACAAGATCGAGGAATGTTTCTTCGCCCTGCCCACGGATAGCAAAATCGACATACGGCGCATTCAGGCATGCGTCGGTATAGAGCGAGGGGAAGTAGCCGCCCCAGACAATGGGAACTTTGGGGCGCGTCGCACGGAATCCGCTGCAGAGTGCAATGGCCGCCTTCATTTGCGGGCCCGGCATTACGGACACAGCCAATAAAAAAACGGGCTTTTCACGTGTTATCCGATCGATCGTTGCCGCGGGTTGTGGATCGACATTGCCATCGACGATGCAATAGTCCTCCCTGCCTTCCAGCACGGCTGCCAACGACAGTGGGGCCAAAGGAAAGCGCCGGTTCTTCGGCTTGGTCGATTGCGGGTGAAGAAGAATGATCATCGGCGCTCGAATCTGCCAGCCAGAATCCAGAACCGCGAAGGCGGCCTTCGATTGGTCAGCCACGCTTTGTATGGGCGAATGTGCCAGCGCCAGCCATACCAGGGACGATAAATTCTCCAATCTATGCCCAGATCGCTGCTCAATTTCGCGAGTGCCGGTTCGGCCAGAAATTCAATGCTTGGAAGCGCATCCGAGCGGAAGCCATAGCGCCTTTCGAATTCTGCATGGCGCTCCTCCACCATACGTTCACCATGCTCCCGCCGGCGATAGACAGGAGAATCCAGAATGAGCAGCGCCCCACCAGGCCGGAGGCAGCGCCGCGCTTCGCTCAAGGTATGCGTATAGTCGATCGAGTAGTGTAGCGACGAGTTGTAGATGATGAGGTCGAAAGTCGCATCACCCAACGGCAGGCAATCGAAGTCCGCTTCGATGACTGGAAAAGAGTGTGGATAGTGGCGCGCCGCGCGCAGTCCATCCTGTTCATCGCTGAATATATCCAACGCGACCGGCCGATGCTTCCGCTCAGAAAGCCGGTAGGACAACCAGCAATTTCCAGCGCCCAGGTCGAGGATATCCAGCGGTCTGCGCGTCGATTCTTCGATTTCCGGCAGAATGTGGCGACGTAGATATTCATACGTTCGGGCCCGCATGGCCCACATAGACGAGTTTTGGCCCGAAACATCGGTATAAGGCAACGCCCTGTAATACGCGCTCTGATCCGATCCGCGGCCTTCTGCATGCCGGATATGTCGATACTCTTTGAGAAATCGCTCGCGGGCGCTCGCGTCGATGATCATAGCTTTTTAAAGATGAAGAGCCGATGATCGCCCATTGCGCGAAATGCGGGCAGGTGGGCCAAACCCCGGTCCAGGCGCGCCAAACGGCCTATCGTTTCGTCTCCGACGCCGTGAACATAGGATGGCGGCACGCATACACCGATGCCGTACCAGGCAACCAGTTCAAAACCATCACGGAAAGCGCGGGCAAACTGAATAGCGGAGGGGTACTGTACATCCACACCTAGCGATGTTCGGACTTTTCCGCGAACGAAGCGGCGAAACGCCTTTCTCGGTTTCCAGTGGACCAGAAAATGTAAGGTCTCGCGTAGGCAAAAAGGACTCAGGATGCAGACTGCCGCGAACCCTCCGCGCCTTACCAACCGGCTCAAATGCAATGCAACACCGCGGAGATCGTCGACACAATTCAGCACGCCGAAATTCGAGAGTGCGCCGTCGAATTCGCCTCTCAAGTTTCCCATCTCCTCCGCCGCCAATTGGTACGCATTCACTCCACGCTCACGCGCAATTCGAACCATAGCGGCGGATGCATCTACGCCATGCACATGGACGTCACGCGATTCGAAGTGGAGCGCATCTTCCCCAGTCCCGCAGCCTAGATCGAGAATCGAATCCCCTCGCCCAAAGAGCAGATCTATGTGGCTCCACACCGCCTGGCGCTGGCTCAATCCGATTGCGGTTCGGCTCCACAGGTCGTCGTAGGTCGTGGCGAGTGCATCGAACGCTGTTCCGGCGGCAACCATGAAGTCTCGCTAAGCCTCCACTTCGTCGTGAGTCGCGTACAAACCCTCTCGCGCAGCCAGTACCCGCGCAGGGTCGCGCTCTGGCGCCGTCTCACTTCGCAAAAGGTCGTCCGCATATTTATAGAAACGCCGGGAGTGGCGCCCCGCGATGCGGAAATCGCGGTCCGTGCTCTGCTCCCAATTCGCGAGACTCACTAATCGAGACGCAACGCGATCATAATAAGGAGTGCCTTTGATCGGGTAAGAAACCGTCGTAAAGCACACGTCGGGGCTGCACTGTTTTACATGATCGACCGTTGCTTCGATGTCTTCGATTTCCTCTCCTTCATACCCCCACATCAGAAACATTCCCGTTTCAATGCCATTCGTTTTGCAAAGCTTCACCGACGTGCGCACCTGCTCTACCGTGACACCTCGCTGCATGGCGTCCAGAATGCGCTGTGATCCGCTTTCGGAGCCAATCCAGACGCGGAAACAGCGCAGCTCGACCAGCGCCTCTATAACACGCTCGTTCAAGCGGTCCGCGCGTGTGATGCACTCAAATGGAGTCTCCAGCCGCCTGCGCTTCATCTCGGCGGCGTACTCCAATAGCCAACCATGGTGAATAGTGAATACATCGTCGGCAATCCACAGCATCTCCGGGTTGTAGCGCTCGAGCAGCCACTCGATCTCATCCACTACCGCTCCCGGCGATCGCCTGCGATGTGTTTTGCCGTAAACCGAATGGCTGCACCATGTGCATCGGTAGGGACAACCTCGCGCCGTGATCACTGAGACTGATCCCTTGCCATGATGCTTTCTCCACACATCCAGGTAGCGGTAAATATCGACGCGTTCACGGTCCGGCCACGGCTGCGCATCCAGATCCTTGATCAGAGGCGTTGAAGGCGTCCGCGCAACCCCGCCACCGGCGCTTTGAAACAACAGGCCGGGAATCTCTGAAAACCGCGCCGGATCGGCTTCTGCGCTCAAAATCCCTTCCAGGGACACCTCGCCTTCGCCCGCCACCACAACGTGCGCCCCGGCCGCCAGGTATTGCTCGGGGTAATTCGCCGGCTCCGGTCCGCCCAGAATCACGGTCCATCCCGCCTCGCGCGCGCAACAAACGATTTCGAGGACATTCGAGCGTGTCAGCAGATTTGCATAGATGCCGACGGCTTGCGGCGGTCCTGCACGGAGAATCGAGAACAGCTCCTGCTTCGAACCGAACGTGGAGTCGTAAATATCTACGTCATATCCTTTCTTTCGAAGATGCGAAGAGAGGTAAAGGATTCCTAAAGGAACATAGGGCTTCATGATTTGCTGCTCTTTGCTGTCTTCAAACAGAAAGTAGCCGTGCGTGAGCAGCAGCTTCATGATGCAACTCCAGCGAGCGCCGGCCTTACGTCTTTCAGTGCATGCACCTTGGCCCACGCATTTTGAATCGCCAGCTTTTCGTCCGGCTCACGAACCTCCAGGTGCAGGGCATCCGCGAGCGCGCGATACAACTCGCTCGAATACGTGCCCTGAAACATCATTGCCAGATCTCCGCTGTCCGACCAGTTTTTTTTGCTCCCCATTTGCGACGCGACGAGCTGATAGAACTTCGTACCTGCGATCGGATATGAAACCGAAACGCCGATGTCGTTGGGACGCATCTCCCGAACGATGCGAATCGTCGCCTCTATGTCCTCCCACTCCTCACTCGGATAACCAAATTGCAAAAACCACCCGGCTCGAATGCCATGCTGCGCAAGGTTTCTCCTGGCCTGGCAAATGTCGGCCACCCGAATCCCTTTTTCCATCGCATCCAGGATGCGCTGGGACCCCGATTCCGCGCCCATCCACACTTCCGCGCAGCCGGCTCGCTTTAATGCTGCTACGCTATCGCGCGTCATCAAATCGCAGCGCGATTGCATCTTAAACGGAATCTGCGCACCCAACCGTTCCACGGCACCTGAGAATTCGCGCGTCCACCGCGCCGACAAGGCAAAAATGTCGTCGGCAAACCAGATGTGGTCCGGCCGGTAAGTCTGCTTCAGATACAGCATCTCCTCGGCGACGCGAACCGCTGAGCGCGCGTGATAGCTGTTTCCGTAAATCGGCTTGGCGCACCAATTGCACTTGTAAGGGCAGCCTCGACTCGACACCACGTTCATCGAAAAGAACTCGTGCCGCGATAGCCACGCCGCACGATACTGCTCCACATCGACCAGATCCCAACCCGGCATGGGCAGCGAATCGAGATCGGTTCGAACCGGCCGGCGAGGATTATGGTGAAGACGCCCGCCCTCAGGCGAGAAATAGGCAAGACCTGAAATATCGACCGCCGCATGGCCCTGTACCAGATCTAGAAGCGCGTCCTCTACCTCCCCGGTAAGCACATAATCGAATCCGGCTTCCAAATACTCCTGCACATGATCGGAAGCATCTGATCCGTGCGCTGCTGTCCGGCAGCCTAAGGCTTTGGCCGTTTCGGCTATCCAGAACGCCAGTTGGCGATTTCGCCCGAGGCACATCTTAGTCAGAAAATTGAAGTCGTCCTCACAGACGACCACCCACTGGGGCGAGGACCTTCGGAGCGACTCTTCGATGGCCGTCTCCGGGTCCTGAAGCGTCACGTCACAAACAGCAACATCGATACCAGCGGCGCGAAGAACGGCTGCCGCAAGAATTGTCTGCAGCGGGACATAAGGCTGCATCTTCTGGACCTGTTTCTTATCGAAGAACAGGTGATTGCTGTGAGTGAGCAGTACGTCAGCCATTACCCGCCTGCCATCTCTTAATGAACTTCTTTCAACCGCCGGCTCAGAGCTTCTCCGGTTAGCAGCGATCGGCGCACAATCAGCCAGCGCTGCGCCCGGCTGAGCCAAAGTTCCACTGGCAGCGCAAAATAATGGTGCTTCAAACGCCAATTCAGCGGCTTCCGCATCAGGCGAAGGCCGAATCGATTCGCGCTCGTCCCCGATCTCCTCGATTTCTTCGACAGCTCGTTCGAGAGCAGGAAGTAAGACATGCTGAGCTGCAAATCTTTGCTCGCTTCCATGTCCAGCCAGGGGAGTTCCGCCCCGCCCAATCCCATCGACGCCCATTCTTGAAGCGAAGCAGGTTCATGCAGCCCTGCTTCGCGCAGTTCCGGCCAGATAGGAATGCCTGGATATGGCGTGAACAGATTGGGAGAAAAAGTTACATTCTCGTATCGCTCAGCGATCCGGCCCATTACCCGCAGCGTCTGTTTGCGGTGAAGCTCCTCTTCCCCGGGATATCCAAAGATTAGGTTATAGGTTACGCGGATTCCTGCTTGCGCGCACTTCTCCGCGGCTTCAAACATGTCATCAATGCTCTGATGGCGCTTGTTCATGCGCCGCAGGACTTCCGGCGATGCGGACTCGGTTCCAAAACCGATATGGCTGACGCCGCTCGCCGCCAGCAACCGGACTTCTTCGTCTGTCAGTCGGCACAAGAGATCGGTTGACGCTTGGAAGGTCCACCGAAACCGGACGCCGCTTTCGAGCAGCCCGCGTGCGATCCCGAGCGCCCGTCGCGTATCGACCAGGAAGTTGGAATCCACCAGCGAAATCTCTTCCAACCGGTGCCGCTTTGCCAGCGCCACCATGTTTTCAACTACTCCGCTAACTTCTAAGGGGTTGAAGCGCCGGTTGTAAAAAACCATGTCGGTGCAGTAATTGCATGCGTACGGGCAGCCGATGCTGGTGGCGAACGGCAGCTTTCTCGCTCCCGTAATGCGCGCATACGTCTCGAAATCCACCATGTCGTAAGCAGGCGGCGGAAAGGCCGTTAACGGAGAAGCGGGACGGTCCTGATTCGAGTAGATCTTTCCGTTTTTTTTGAACCAGCAGCCGGCGACCATTTCGAGCCCCGCTCCGGACATCTGGCGCTCCAGGATCTCAGTCAAGGTCTTCTCGCCCTGATGCCGCACCACAACGTCCACGAAATCTTCGCGAAGAGTTTCACCGGTGAGCAGCGTGGGATGCCAGCCTCCATAGATGATCGGGAGATCTGGCCTGATCTGCCGGACCAGCAGGCTGGCGGCAATCGCATCCCGGATCATCGGCCCCGTTAGCAGCGAAATCCCGAACGCGAAACAGCCGGCAGCTTTGCGCGCGATAGTATCTAGGAATTTTGCATCGGTTGCGCCATCGATCACAACCGGCTGAAATCCCGCGGCGCGCAGCGAGGAAGCCAGGCTCAAGACCCCGAGCGGCGGTCCAAATACCTTGCCCTCGTACGGAGGCGAGAACAACACAACCTTGCGTCCGGCCGGGTTGGCTAACACGAGACGACCTCCGCCGAAAGCTGGTGCGCGTCCACTTTGGGCTTCAATGGCGGGAACCACTTATTCGCTTTGTTCTTGAGCCACAATTCCCACGGCGCAGCGTAAAAATCGTGATCGAGCCGCCAGCGCGCGGGAACGCTGATGGCGCGGTGAACCAACCGGTTTAGCGGATGCTTTCGCGCCACCCCAATAGGAACGCGATTGAATGCAATTCGCATGTACTCCCGCATGGTCTGAACGCGCCTATGCTTCTTTCCTCTCAACCACGGCAAGACGGTGTAACGCGGAAAATAGTCAGCCCACCCCTCAAAGGTCTTCGGCACATCGATCCCGAGCTCAAACGCCCGCTTCATTACCGGCGCTCCCGGGTATGGCGTGAAAATGTTGGTCCAGAACTCCGCCGTCGGATAGCGGCGACAGACGTTCATCACCAGACGCATGGATTCGCGCCGCTCTGCATCTCCCTCGCCTGGAAAGCCGAAAATCATGTTGAAAGACGGGCGAATACCTGCCCGGCTCAGCAGATCGGCCGCTTCGTAGATCGTACTCAGCTTCTGAAAATCCTTGTTCATTAAATGCAGAACTTTGGGAGATCCGGAGTCCGCACCCTGTGCGATTTGCGAGAGACCCGCCCGCTGCAGTAACTTCAGCTCTTCCAAAGTCAGCCTGGTGACGAGGTTTGTCGAGGCCTGAATACTCCACTCGAATTTCACGCCGGAGCGCACCAGGCCCTCGCCAATCTTCACCGCACGGGTGCGGTCCACCAGGAAGTTGTCGTCTACCACCCACAGAAGTTTCAGCCGGTATCGGGTCACCAGGCCGGTCATTTCTTCCACCACCTGATCGGCGTCCAGCGCGTTCCATTGGCGTCCGTAGAGGCCCTCGTTCGTGCAGTAAGCGCAGTTGAACGGACAGGCCAGACTCGACGTGTACATCGCCCAGCGCCGCCCGCACACTTTTTCATAGGCGTCGAAATCCGCCAGATGATAGGCCTTGGAAGGCAGCTCCCGTATTGGCTTCAACGGGCGTGGCGTATTGAACACCAAGCCGCCCTGGTCTTTGTATCCGACACCTGCGATGCCTTTCAGGGACTCACCGGCTTCGATGTGCTGCACAACTTCGAGAAGGGCATCTTCTCCCTGTCCATTGACCACTACATCGACGTACTTGCAGGCAAGGGTCTGGTCCGGCAGGAGCGATGGATGCCAGCCGCCGAGAATCACCGGCTTTTCCGGATACAGAGCCTTTGCTGCCTTCGCGATTTGCACCGTCTCCCGGATCATAGGTCCGGTAACTAACGAAACGGCAAGGCAAAGTGAGTCTTTCAGCTCTTCCAATACGCGCTGCTGAAACCCGGGAGTAATCGTGGAATCGATAATTTTGACTTCGTAACCGGCTCTCAAAAGCGGAGTGGCGACGGCCAAAATACCTAGCGGCGCAGTGGCCTCCGTGCTCGAAAACGCGGGGAAGAAGAACAGGACTTTTTTGCTTTGCATCCGAACTATTGGACTCCGCTCCCGCACGCCTCTCGGCGGTTCACAGCCGAAGTATAGGGTTGATGCCGTTTATGACTTGTTGGAGGTCTGTAAACAAAGCGTAAATATCGACAATCGCCCAATGGGCCGTTCGATAAGCTTATGAAAAGACAACCACTGAAATGCAGGCGCCGCCGCAAATGAACATCCGCCAACTGGAAAAGCGGCTGCGCAGCCGCGAAATTTCCTGTGTCGAGCTGATCCGGCAAACCTGCGCGGACATCAAAAACCGCGACAAGTTCAATAGCCTGATCACGCTTACGGAGGAGCAGGCTATTGCCGAAGCGCACGAGCGCGACCGCGAGCTGGCCGAAGGACGCGATCGCGGGCCGTTGCATGGCGTGCCCATCGCTCATAAGGATCTGTTCTATACGCGTGGAATTCGCACGACCGCCGGTTCGCTTGTATTCAAGGATTTCGTTCCGGACCACGACGCCGCTGTAGTCGAGCGCCTGCGCGCCGCCGGGGCAATCTCGATCGGCAAGGCCAATCTGCACGAAATTGCCTATGGCATAACCTCGAAGAACCCACACTTTGGTTTCGTCTTGAACCCGCGCGATCCCAAGCGCCTTCCCGGCGGTTCGAGCGGCGGATCGGCGTCACTCGTAGCGGCCGGATTCCTACCGATGGCGCTTGGCACCGATACCGGCGGCTCGATTCGCATTCCGGCTTCTTACTGCGGTATTGCCGGTATCAAACCGACCTACGGTCGCGTGAGCCGCTATGGTGTTCTGCCGCTCGGCTTCAGCCTCGACCATGTCGGCCCGCTGGCTTCCTGTGTCGAAGACTGCGCGCTTACCATGAATGCCATTGCCGGGTTCGACGCGCGCGATCCCACCTCCTCGCGGCTTCCAGTACCGGAATTCAACTTACCCGCCCCTGCGAATCTAAAAGGACTGCGCGTGGGTGTCCCGAAAAATTTCTTTTTCGAAGGTGTGCAGGAGGAAGTGGCGGCCGCCGTGCACAACGGCATCGGTGCGCTAAGTCGCTTAGGGGCGACGCTCGTCGAAACCCAAATCCCCAACTTGGCCGAAGCAAACATCGTTGCCCGCACGATACTATTCGCCGAATCCGCCGCCGTCTACGCACAGCACAAAGATCGCTCACTCTTCGGCAGCGATGTTTGGGCGCTTCTCGAACAAGGCCGCATGATCGCCGGTTATAACTACGTCAACGCGCAACGCGTGCGGACGCTGTTCCGCCGTGAGTTCGACGCACTTTGGCAGAAGATCGACATTCTAGCCGCGCCTTCCACGCCGATCACCGCGCCGTTGTCGGACGCCGCTACGATACAGATCGGTGAAATCGAAGAAGACACGCGCATCGCCTCCACCCGTCTGGCCCGCGCCATCAATTTGGTCGGCGAACCGGCGCTCTCCTTACCCTGCGGCACAGATTCCGCTGGCCTGCCCATTGGTATGCAGTTGATCGGCGCGCCATTTACGGAACCAAAGCTCCTGCAAGTCGCAAAGGCGCTCGAATCCGCTTTCAATCAACGGAGCCGCGCACACAAGTAAGCGGGCAACGCGGCGCGGCTGTCTATCCCCAATTTTTTACAAATGCGTAAGCGAGCGGCCATCTACCGCTGGACCGCCCAGCCCGGCAACAGATTGCGTGGCGCTTGCGCCAGCGCGTCATCCAATGCCGCCTTGATCTTGCCGTTTGCCGGATCGCGGCGGAGAGCCTCGTGCAGTTCGTCGAGACCCTCGGTCCACTGTCCAAGACGCAGGAGAGCGATTGCGTAATTCACCCGAATGCCGACGTGTTCGGGGTATAGTTTGAGCGCCTCGCGATATTTCTCCAGAGCGCCACGCAAATTCCCGGCTTTCTCTAACGCTGCGCCTTCATTATTGATGCGAACGGCCTTCAGCGCATCCTGACTGAATTGGTCGCGCTTGCGAAGAATCTCCGCCAATTGCGCTTTCACCTTATCCGCCTCGGCTCCTTTCCCTGTCCGGCGAAGCGCAGTCTGTAGCGAATTCAGCGTCGACTGGTCTTCCGGGTTCCGCTTATATGCTGACTGCAGCGGACTAACAGCGGCGGCCGGCTTGTTCTGGCGAAGATATTCCGCCCCAAGCCGATATTGCGCGACCGTATCGTCAGGATCTTCTGCCACCGCACGCCGGAATGCCGCGAGCGCGCCGTTATCGTTCCCCAAAAGCTTCCGCGCCATACCCAGATCCGACCACGCCTCCGCAATCGAGGGATCGAGCGCCACGCTTTCTTCCAGCGCAGCCGCGGCTTTCTGGACCTGATTATCGTGGCTATATATCTTGGCGCGCAGGTAGAGAGGGTAAGCCGCCGCGGACTGGTGTCCTAGTAGCTTCAGCGCGCGATCGAGATATGAAACCGCCTCGTCTGGTTTAGATGCTTCTAGAAGCGCCTTGCTTTTGGCAACCAGATCATTGGCGCTTTCGGGTGCGGCTTGCCCCGCGAGTAGAAAGGTAACCAGCAGAAAAGCGCCGATCATCGCCATTTCTCTGTGCTCGTAATGCCGG
>JACZDD010050500.1_pt1 | contig 18881 bp, 19 predicted proteins | sample 8641771 | NCBI WGS metagenome assembly JACZDD01 (sample SAMN15324614, study PRJNA640507) | soil metagenome | isolation source: intercropping peanut in the second line | place: China: Luxin town, Laibin City, Guangxi Province | collected 2019-07-25 | depth 10cm m | reverse complement strand
GCCCTGGTTCACACGGTCGAGACCGGCACGGGCTCCCGCCGTCAGCCGCTCGTGATGATCATCACCACAGCTGACGACGGCACGCCGAACACCATCTACGACCAGCGCCGGACGCGCATCGAGCAGCTGGCCCAGGGCCTGATCGCCGATCCGACCACGTACGGGGTGGTTTGGGGCGGCGAGCCGGACGACCTCGACGGCGAGGCGCCGTTCCAGGAGTCGACGTGGGTCCGGACGAACCCCGGCTACGGTATCTCGCCGAGTCGCTCCTATATGGAGAGCGCCGCAGCCGAGGCGCGGCAGTCGCCGGCCCAGCTGGCCAACTTCGCCCGGCTGCACCTCGGGATCCGGACCAAGCTGGACAAGCGGTATCTCGATCTTGCGGCCTGGGATGCGAATGCAGCCTCGGTGGACGAGGAACGGCTGGTCGGACGCTCCTGCTGGGGCGGCCTCGACCTGGCGGCAACAAGTGACCTGACGGCGCTCTGCTGGGACTTCCCTGATCGAGCCGGCGGTCATGATGTCATCTGGCGAGCCTGGGTGCCCGAGGCCGCCTTGGACAGCCTCAACCGGCGTACGGCTGGGCAGGCATCCGTCTGGGCCCGCAGGGGCGTCCTCACGGTCACGGACGGCAACGTCGCCGACTACGGCCACATTGCGGAGCAGATCAAGCGTGACCTGCTCAAGTTCCGCGTCCAGCAAATCGCCTTCGACCCCTGGAACTCCTCCCAGCTGGTCACCGACCTCATGGGCGAGGGAGCGCCGATGATCGAGATGCGCCAAGGCTATGCCAGCATGTCGCCGCCCACCAAAGAGTTGCAGCGCCTGCTCCTGGCGGCGGTCGACGGCGAACCCCGCTACCGCCACGGTGGCAACCCGCTGGTTCGCTGGTGCGTGAGCAACTTCGCGGTGGCGATGGACCCATCGGGGAATGTGAAGCCCGACCGGGCCAGCGCCCGAGACAAGATCGACCCGGTCGTGGCCGGGATCATGGCCCTGGACCGGGTGATGCGGTACGAGAGCCGTGCGCCGGCCCTGCTGGGCTCGGCATAGGAGTCTGAATGGCCGCACTCCCCTCGATCGCGCAGATGCTCCGACGCCTGACGCGAACCAAGGAGACCGGAGTCGGGGTTTTCCCGGTCGGCCAGAGCGGTGGCGCCCAGGGCATCTTCTACGCCCAGTCCTGGGAGTTCGCGCGGATCTGGTCGACGGTCTATGGGAACCCGACCGGCTACCGCTGCGTGGAGGCCGTGGCCAGCAACCTCAGCCGGCCGCCGTGGATGATTCTGCCGGGGGGCGTGAAGTGGCCCCAGCACGGCCACGAGGATGCTCTGGATTCCCACCCGCTGCTCGACTTGCTGAACCAGCCCTCACCGGGTGTCAGCGGGACGGCGATGCAGCGGTCGATTGGTCGCGACCTGGAGCTGGCCGGCAAGGCATTCTGGATCAAGGTCCCGGACGCCTTCGGTCGCGGCCAGGTGGGCGGTCTCCGGCGGCTGCCACCGCAGCGGGTCACGGTGGTCGGCAACCAGGATGACGAGCTGCTGGGCTTCGTTTACACCGACCGAAGCGGGACGCGCGTGGGGATCCTGCCCGAGAACATGGTCTATCTGCGGTACCCACACCCGGACCGGATCTACGACGGCATCGCGCCGGCGCTTATCGCGGGCTTGCCCGCCGAGACCGATACTGCAAGCGCTCGCTTCAACCGCGATCTCCTCCACAACGACGCCGCCGTCCCTGGCTATCTGATCCTCAACGGCCTCACGCCACAGGACTTCGCCGACTGGAAGCGCGAGTGGGAGGCGGGTGCCCAGCCGGGGCGGACGCGCTTCCTGACCGGTGATCAGGCCACCTACGCCAAGGTCGGCCAGACGAACCAGGAACTCACGTACGGTGAGCTCCGGCGGTCCAGCCAGGACGACATCCTCCGCGCCTTCGGCGTGCCGCGGGCGGTCGCTTTCGACACAGCGGACACGACCTACGCCAACGCCGACGCTGAGCGCGCGATGTTCATGCAGCAGAACATTCTCCCCAAGTGGGTACTGATTGCCGACGAGCTCACGATCCAGTTGGGCCAGGATCAGAACGTCCGCATCGCCTGGGATCTGGCAGGCATCGACGAGCTCCAGGACAGCCGCGACGCCATCGTTGAGCGGGCCATCAAGCTCCTCAGTTATAAGGCTCAGACCATCAACGAGCTGCGCTCGAGCATGGGCTGGCAGCCGGTGGCATGGGGCGACGAGCCGGTCGCCCCAGAGCAACCAATGAGCGCCGTTCCGCTCCAGCCGGGCGGGGCCGATGCCGCGCCACCTCCATCGAAGGGTCCGGCGCCGCAGCCGCAGCCCGCAGCGAAGTCAACGCAGGAGTGATTCAGCCATGAAGCAGGTCGGCAGGTACGGAGGCCTGGAGCACGGCCTCGTCATGCGAGCGGAACTCGGCGATGACGGACTCGTGCGAGGCACGGCCTCGACGTACTGCAACGCCGACCGGATGGATCGCGTCATCCTGCCCGGTGCGGCGGGTCGTCCGGGGGACCAACTCCGGGTCCCCTTCCTGTTGAACCACAAGGACGACACGCCGCTGGGCGAGTCGGTGTTCACGCTAACCCGCGCCGGCGTGGACCACGCTACGGATATCGTCGGCGATCCAGTCCAACCGGGCACCGGAGTTCCCATCAAGGATCTCCTGCGCAAAGGCTACCCAGCCACGAGCATCGGGTGGATTCCCAAGAAGGCGCACTTCGGCTGGGGAAATGTGCTCAAGGCTGCGCGGACCGACGCAGCGCTCTCCGCCCAAATCGAGCAGGCGATGGCCATGGGCGTCGTTCAGGACGAGAACATGCGCTACTTCAGCGACATCGAGATCGTCGAGAACTCCCTGGTGCCGATTCCGGCAAATCCGCGGGCACTGCTCGAAGCGGCGAGCGTGCTGCCGCCGGATTCGGCCGGCCGTTACGAGTTGGAGGCGATGGTGGAGCTCGCTGCCGGCGCCCGCCACTCGCAGTCGGACTTGGCCGCAATTCAGCGAGCCCATGACGCCGTGGTCGAAGCGGGAGCCATGTGCACGATGCCGGAACCGCCGGGCGAAGGGCCATCGGCCGATGACCACACTCAGATGCCGGCCGACGGCGGCGTCAAGGGAGGCTGGCAGAACCACATGCGAAGCTCGTACGACGACGTGCTGCGGGTTCTCCAGGAGCACGAGAACGGCGAGGTGATTGCCGATGCTCTCCTAGATCTGGAGATCGCCGCCAAGTACTCGGCCGAGCAGCTCCGGACGATGCTGAAGAGTGGCGAGGCGATGGCGAACGCCAATGGCGACCCCTCGTACCCCATCGCCGACGAGGAGGACCTGGGCCGCGCCATTCGCCGAGTGGGCAGCGGCGGCGCCGAGCATGACGCCATTCGCCGTCACATCATGAAGCGAGCCCGCGCACTGAATCTCGCGGACCGCGTCCCCGACACATGGAACCCCGACGGCTCTCTCAAGGAGGCGGCTGGTGTGCAGCTGTCGGAGGCCGACGGGAGCGAGGAGGCGATCTCGGAGTCGGTGGATCCAGGCTTCCGGGACACCTCCGAGTTCATTCGGTTGGAAGCGGCCCTGCTGGCCGCAATCGAAGCTGGCGAGCGCGAGATCGCTGATCTGACGCCGTAGGGCGTCCCTCCCCGGCTGGAGCGCGAGCCTCGCGGACGCGCGCCCACTTCACTCCAAAGCAAGGAGCAGTACACGCATGTCCGTGGACACGCCCGCCGAGACCTGGCGCGAGAAGCAGCAGAGGGCGGCGCAGATCATCGAAACCGTCAAGAGGGACTGGAAGGCCATCCAGAGCGCCGAGGACGCGCAGAAGTGCCAGCGCATGGTGGCGGATGCGCGGGCCCTGATGGCCGAGGCAGGCAAGGAGCGCGCCGACATCGAGAAGGCGCGGCTCAACGAACTCCTGGAAGAGCACGACCGTCAGGAGCAGCTTCGCGTCAAGCAGGAGCGCGATGTCGCGAGCTGGAAGATGGAGCGGCCGACGACGCAGCCCTTCGCGCTGGGTTCCGACGCCGCCCGTCAGGGTTCGCTGTTCGACAGGATGCGTTCAGACGCGGTCCGGATGCTGGTCTCCGACCGCATGATCCGGGAGATCCCGGACCTCCAGAGGGCGGCTCTGGCTGAGGGCACCGGCTCGACCGGCGGCTATCTCGTGGTGCCCAGCTACCTGCAGGATCTCTTCGCCGAGACTCGCCGGCAGGGCAATGCGCTGCGCTCGTACGGGTGGCTCAACGTCCACCCCGTCGAGACCAACCAGATCTACATCCCGAAGGGCTCCGGCGCCGCGGCGGTGGCGTTCGTGAACGAGAACGCGACCAAGACGACCGCCGACCAGAGCTACACCCAGATCGCCGTGACGATCTACACCGTGGCCGGCATCTCGAAGCAGTCCAAGCAGCTGGCCATGGACTCCTCGCCGACGGTGCTCGATCTGAGCACCCGCGAGCTGGGCACCCTGATCGGCAACCTCGAGGAGCAGACCGCGATCAACGGGTCCGGCTCCTCGCAGCCGCTCGGCATCATCAACACCTCCGGCCTGGCGCAGTCGCCCACGACCTCGGACACCGCCGCCGGCGCGGTGGTGGCCGGCAACACCCAGCAGACGGTCGTGATCGATGCGATCCTGAGCGCGGTCGTGGCGGTGGAGACGAACTACTTCGCTCCACCGAACGGCGTCCTTATGCACCCGCGCCGGCTGGGCTGGCTGCTGAAGGGCAAGGACACCAGCAACAACTACCTGTTCAACCGGCAGGGGACGTTCCGCCAGCCGACGGCGACCCCGCTGACGAGCACCGTGACCTCTCAGAGCACCGGCTACTCGACGCCGCCCTACGACCTGTTCGGGCTCCCGATCGGGACCTCGGTCAACATCCCGACCACCCTGAACTTCGGGTCGACGGGCTCGTCGGACCAGGACATCATCATCGTCGGCAACTGGAACGAGGCCCACTGGTTCCAGCGGCAGGACGTGACGATGGACACCTCCGACGTCGCCGGCACCTCGTGGGAGACCAACCAGGTCTGGATCCGTGGCGAGGAGCGCTTCGGGTTCACCGCCGCGCGGTACCCGACGGCCTTCGCCTGCGTCTTCGGCAAGGGCCTGAACGGCACCACCAACACGTGAACCATGGGGAGCCGGGCCTGCGCCTGGCTCCCCACCCACTCAGGAGCCATCGCATGATCGACGACGCGCGCATCGGGGATGAACTGGCCATGGTCAATGACGCCCAGGTGCTCAGCGACGACCCCCGCGCGAAGCCGCCCTCCGATGCCCCGATGTCGGTCACGGCCGCCGACGAGACGGGGCAGGCGGTCACGCAATCGGCCGCAGCCATGGAGGTCGCGACCCAGCCGACTGGGTCCGTGACGACCAGCACTGTCAACCCTGAGCCGGAGGAGGCCGAGGGCCGCGCGGCGGCTGAGGCCAAGAAGGCGCGCAGCTCCAATCCCTACGACGGCCGCACCAGTCAGGGCAAGGCGTGGTACCGCGGCTATGACTCGGTGACGCAGTAGTGGCCGAAGGCGGCGTCGTCCTCGCCTACTGCCACTCGGACGAGGTCTCGCATTCATGGCACGCCTCGATGGAGGCTCTACGGGACTGGGACGATCGGCATGAGGGCAGGATCTGGCGTCGCGGTGGCCGGATCCATGCCCGCTGCGGCGCCGAGGGCCTGGTCAAGGGTCGCAACCAGCTCGCCCGCAAGTTCCTCGAGGAGGTGCCTGGGGACTGGCTGTTCTGGCTCGACACGGACATGGGCTTCGAGCCGGACACCGTCGACCGTCTGGTCGAGGTGGCTGATCCGGTCAAGCGGCCGATCGTGGGCGCGCTGTGCCTGGCCCAGAAGATGCCCTTCCTGGACACCATGGGCGGCTACCGGACGGTCCCCGTTCCGACCATCTACGAGTGGAGCGGAGAGAGGGGCTTCGACGTGATCTGGAGCTACCCGGCGGATGGCCTGGTCGCCTGCTCGGCTACCGGCGCCGCCTGCGTCCTGATCCATCGCTCCGTCCTCGAGCGCATCGCCGAGAAGTGGGGTCCGACGTGGTACACGCGCCTGCCAGACCCCCACAACGACGATCCGCTGGGCGAGGATCTTTCGTTCTGTCTGCGGGCCCGCGCGCTCGACATCCCAATCCACGTCCACACCGGCATCAAGACCACTCACCACAAGTCGATCTGGCTCAACGAGCAGGAGTACTGGAACCAGCTCGTTCCGCCACCGGCCACCGAAGAAGTGGCCGTGATCGTGCCCACGCGCGGCCGGCCATCGTCGGCAGTGCCCTTCATGGCCAGTCTGCGGGCATCATCGGGCCTGGCGCGCGCCTATGCGGTCATCCACGAGAAGGACGGGAGTGCGGCGGCTTGGCGCGCTGCTGGCGCCACGGTGGTGACCTGCAAGGCCGAGGGTTGGGCGGCGAAGTGCAACCATGGCCATCGGGCCACCAAGGAGCCCTGGCTGTACTTCGTGGGCGACGACGTCCGGTTCCACGCCGGCTGGCTGGATCACGCCCTCGCTGCAGCCGGGGATCGCTTCGAGGTGGTGGGGACCAATGATCTCGGAGACCCGCCGTCGTCACCCAGCGCGAACGCGCGGCACTGCCTGGTCTCGCGGCGCTACACCGACACCGTGGGGGCGAGTTGGGATGGACCCGGCGTCGTCTGTCACGAGGGCTACCGGACTCGGGAGGCGGCCGGGGAGATCATCATGGCCGCCCGCGAGCGAGGCGTCTGGGCGATGTCGCTGGGCTCTCTTGTCGAGCATCTGCATCCTCGCTGGGGCAAAGCCGAACCGGACGGCGTTCACCTGATGGCGACCAAGCGGGAACGGCAGGATGAAGAGTTGCTCGGTCGGCGCTGGCAGGCTCGTAGAGCCGAACCGGTGGCCATTGAGGCGTAGCCAGTGACCCAGGATTGGACCTACTGGCCGTCGGATCCGGTCTGGCTTGACTCGGGCTTCTGGGACTGGCGTCCACCGTGGGTCCGGCCTGCTCGGCCCGGGACGATGCGCTGGGCATTGCAGCGGACGGTCGAGCCGACGGCCGAGGCCGCCTCGCTGTCGCTGGCCAAGCGTCATCTGAAGATCGACTTCGACGATGACGACGAGCTGATCATCGAACTGATCCGGACGAGCCGGGACTACATCGAGCGGAGCACGGGCTATGCGATGCTCACCCAGACCTGGAAGCTCTATCTAGACCGCTTCCCGCGAGAAAATGCGTACGAGTCGTGGCCCTGGACGGCGCCTCCGGGAACGATCCTGATCCCGATCACCCCGATTCAGTCGATCACCAGCCTTCAGTGGTTTGACGTGAACGGCGGGACCAACACGGTCTCCAGCTCGGACTACATCACTGACTTCGCCTCGCGGCTGCCTCGCCTGACCCTGGCGGCGAACAAGAGCTGGCCGTCCACGCCGGCGCTGGTGCCTCAGAACGGCGTCGTGCTGACCTTCGCGGCTGGCCACACGTCAGCCGGCCTGGTGCCGCCGACCCTCCGGCATGCTCAGCTGCTCCTGATTGGCCACTGGTACGCCAACCGTGAGGACGTCGTCATCGACAACCGTGTGGCGGCCGTGGAGGTGCCAAGGGCGGCCAAGGATCTGCTCGGCCTGCACAATCCGGTGATGGTCGGATGACGGTCGGCGGCATCGGCCAGGCCGGCCGGCTCAACCGCCGAGTCAAGATCCTGAAGCGGACCAGCACCCAGGACAACGAGGGCAACACGATAGACACATGGCCGGTCGTCGCCACCGTGGATGCCTCCATCGAAGCTCTGGGGCTGGCTGAGCGCCTCCAGGCGGACCGGTTGGAACTCGACATCACCCACGTGGTGACGATGCGCTACCCCGCTCCGGTCACCCATTCCTCCCGGCTCCAGTACGGAGACCGCGTCTTCGAGGTGCGGACGGTGAACAACGTCGGCGAGGGCAACGCCCGGCTGGAGATCGTCTGCGTGGAAAGGCAGATCAGTGGCTGACGTCGCGATCGCCTACGTCCACTCGGCGGAGTGCTCGGTCTCCTGGGCCGAGAGCATGTGGGGTCTCCGCGAGTGGGACATGACCCACGATCAGCGGATCGGCGGTCGCATCCGAATCCGCTGTGGCTTTCAGGGCATCCCGGCCGCGCGCAACGAGGGCGTTCGTCGCTTCCTGGAGACGGGACTGCCGTGGCTGTTCTGGGTGGACACGGACATGGGCTTCAAGCCCGACACCCTGGACCGCCTGCTGGCGTCTGCGGACCCGGCGGAAAGGCCGGTGGTCGGCGCGCTCTGCTTCGCGCAGAAGTACACCGCCGATGATGGCTTCGACGGGTATGTGACCGAGAGCGTCCCCACTCTCTACGGCTGGATCAGCACGGACGAGGCAAAGGGCTTCGTCGGTCTCCGCGAGTACCCGGAAGACGAACTCGGCCAGTACGCCGGCACCGGCAGCGCGGCCATCCTCATCCACCGCAACGTCCTTCAGGTCATCGGGGCGACTCGCGGGCCGCACTGGTACGACCCAGCACTCAACCCGACGACTGGAGCGCCCTACGGCGAAGACCTGAGCTTCTGCCTGCGCTGCGCCATCGCCGGCTTCCCGGTCCATGTTCATACCGGAGTCCGAACCAACCACATGAAGTACGTCTGGCTCAGCAAGCCGAGCCCGGTACCGGCGCCGGCCCGATGAGCGACCTCCTGATGATCGTCCCTTCGCGCGAGCGGGCACAGAACGTGGCCGATCTCATCGCCGCCATGGCCGAGACGCGGACGATGAGTGCCCGGCTGCTGGTCGCAGTCGACAACGACGACTCTGAACTGGACGCCTATCGGCTCTGCGTGCCATCCGAGGGCGCGGAGTTGGTCGTAGGCCCGCGCGAGCGCCTCGGCCCGACCCTGAACCGGCTCGCCGTCCAGCACGCGCCAGACTACTTCGCTATCGGCTTCATGGGGGACGACCACCGTCCCCGCACGAAGGGCTGGGACGAGCGCATGGTGGCTGCGCTTCGCGAAATGGGCTCCGGCATCGTCTACGGGAACGACCTCTTCCAAGGCGCCAACCTGCCGACGGCGGTCGTGATGACCTCAGACATCGTCCGGGCGCTGGGTTGGTTCTGTCCGCCCGGCCTCGTCCACATGTACTTGGACAACTCGTGGAAGATGCTCGGCGAGGCCCTGGGCCGGCTGGCCTACCTGCCGGATGTGGTGATCGAGCACCTCCACCCGATCGCGGGGACCGCCGAATGGGATGACGGCTACCGTGAGGTCAACTCCCAGGAGATGTACGCCAGGGACCGAGAGACCTTCAACCGGTGGCTGGCGGAGGACTTCGAGTCCGACATCGAGCGAATCGAGGAGGCGATTGGTGCGCCATGCGGATGAGACTGCGCCCCTCCCCCACGTCGGCTCAGATGGCGGCGCTCTACCCACGTCCGCACGACCACACGATCTTCCCGGACCACCTCATCCGAGTAGACGAGACGATCAAGATGGCGGCGGCGATGTTGCCCCATCGTGGGACAGTGGCGGACCTGTCCTGTGGTGACGGGGCGATCGCGCGCAGTCTGGCCGAGACGCACGGCGCCAGCCTCATCCTCGGCGACTTCGCGCCCGGCTACCCGATCCGCGGCCTCATTGAGATGACCGCCTTCGAGGCCATCCCATCGGGCGCGCCCTCGGTCGATCTCTGGATCCTCTCCGAGACGCTGGAGCACCTCGACGACCCGGAGCTGGTCCTGCGCCTCATCCGCGAACGCGCGAAGGCGCTAGTGCTGTCCACGCCGGTCGGCGCCGATGGCGACACCAACCCTGAGCACCTCTGGTCCTGGTCGGCGGACGACGTGGCCGAGATGCTGGAGGCGGCGGGCTGGACGGGGCAGCTGCACAAGGTGCTGGAGCACCCGGCGGGCGGGATCTACAGCTTTGGGCTCTGGGGGTGCTCGTGAGCAAGACCACCCTGGCCTGGTTCGCCGGGTGTTTCGTGGGCTCGATCGTCGGATCCCTGCTCACCAACTATCTGGCTCATGTGAGATGGCCATGAAGGCACTCGTCACCGGCGACATGGGCTTCCTCGGCCGCCACTTCGCGCGCGAGCTGCTTCGGCGTGGCTGGAGCGTAGCCGGTGTGGACATAGCCGCCGCCGAGCCGTGGGACGCCCGCGACTTCTTCCGCTTCGGCACCACGCAGTTCGACCTCGCCATCCACTGTGCCGCAGTCGTCGGCGGTCGCCAGAAATTCGGCGGCGCGCCGCTGGACCTCGCCGTCGACCTGAGCCTCGACGCTGGGCTCTTCCAATGGGCGATGCGGACGCGACCCGGCCGGGTGGTCTACATCAGCAGCTCTGCGGCCTACCCGGTGAGCCTGCAGACTGACTGGTGTGCGCGCCGAGGCCGGCGGCTGGTCGAGTCCGACATCGACTTGGACAACGTCGAGACGCCGGACCTGCTCTACGGCTGGAGCAAGCTCACCGGCGAGCTGCTGGCGCGGCATACTCGTGAGGCTGGCGTCCCGGTCACCGTCATCCGGCCGTTCTCGGGCTACGGCGCCGACCAAGACGAGTGCTACCCGTTCCGCGCTTTCCTGGAGCGGGCCCGCCGGCGCGAGGACCCGTTCGTGGTCTGGGGGGACGGCGAGCAGGTGCGCGACTTCATCCACGTCAGCGACGTGGTCGGCGCCACGCTGGCGCTCGTCGAGGCGGGCGTGGACGGGCCGGTCAACCTCGGCACCGGCCGGCCGACCAGCTTCAACGAGCTTGCCGCCCTGGTGCCGCCCGCAGCCGGCTATCGGCCCGCGATCGCGCACCAAACCGCGCAGCCGGTAGGCGTCCGCTACCGGGTGGCGGATCCGTCGAAGATGCTGAACTCCTACCAGCCCAAGGTTGGCCTGGAGGAAGCCGTGAGGCAGGCGTTGGCGATGGAGGTCGCGGTCTGATGCCTGCTGAGCTGACGATCGATGATCGCGCCTTTCGTCAGGGTGTCGTGAACGCGGTCAGGGAGATGCGCGACCATGACGGTCTCGACTTCCTACGCGATCTCAGTGAGCGCGTCCTGGGTTACGCCCGAGCGAAGGCACCCCGCGGGGCCACGCTGGGGATCGTCGATGGCCTCGACATGCGCGGCGGCACCGATGCTGACGGCCCTTATTTCGATGTTGGCGTCCTGAATCCGCCTCCTCGCCGCGAGGACTTCTGGCAGGAGTTCGGGACCTTCAAGGACCGGCCCCAGCCCTTCATGCGCCCCGCGCTGGCCGCCATCGCTGGAGGGCTCGGCCTTGGTGGCGGCCGGGGCCGGCTGGTCCGTTCGGTGCGCTCGCGCGGCATCGCCCTGCGGTCCCGCAAGCGCGCTGCCATCTCGGCCGCGCTGCGTCGCGGCGATCTCTCGGCCGGCGCCGCTCAAGTTGTGAGTCGAGCCGTGAGTGCTCAATTTCGCCTGCGGCGCACGAGGGCGGGCCAGGAGTACATCCAGCAAACCAAGATCCGGAGCCGGAGGCCACGGCGCCGGCGGTGAGCAACTTCGACGCTGCGGCCGAGGAGTACCGCATCGCCTACCAGCAGCTGCGGCACGCCGAGAACGAGATGGACCGCATCATCGAGGGCCTGGAGCGGGACCACGCTCTTGCCGCCAAGCGCTACGAGGTGGCGCGTGAGGCGTACGTGACGCTGGCCCTGGGCGAGACGGACGAGTTCCTGAAACCGGAGGATTAGCCGTGGCGGCCACGACATCCGGCGCCCTCAAGGCCAAGATCGAGGGCCTCGGCCTGAGCCTGGCTGCCTACCGCGACCAGGCTGCCGAGGCGGCGACGTTGCCCTACGTGGTCGTCCGCGAGGCCATCAGCATGACCCCGGATCCGCTCGAGGATGGCCAACTCACGACCGGCGCCGAGCAGGTGCAGGTCGACCTCTTCGAGCAGCTCGGCTCTGAGAACTACACGCTCGCCCCCGGCATCGCGGCCGGACTGCACGGTCAGCGGCTGGCCTCGATCGGTTCCTCGCCGGCCAAGGTCGTCTATGTCTGCTTGGTCCGAAACCGGACGCGGGTCGTCGACCTTCAGTTCAGCCAGGTCCGACACATCTTTGATGTGGACGTGCTGAGGGAGTTGTGAGCAGCGCCTACTGGATCGTTTGCCGCCACTGCGAAGAAACGCTCGGGATGATCCGGCGCAGCGAAATTGGCATGAAGGACTATCGCTGGGTCTGGGTCATCCAACCCGGGTGGAACTGGCGCGATGGCGCCCTCGACCGTGGAGACGAGACATTCCGGCAGGAACGTCAGCTACTCCATGAAACGCTCGGCCGAACGAGGCCCATCGAGGGCATGAACGTCGGCCGTGAGGTTGACCTGCCCGTTCGCGTGCGGTGTCCGAAGTGCCACCGTGCCGCGATCATCGGCGAGCCTGCTCCCGGGCGGGCTCCTGCGAACGCTCGCTCGTCCGTTCGCGCCTAGCTGCTAGGCGAGCGACCAGCCCAGCCGGAAGCCCCGGCAAGGAGCTCTTTCATGACCCTCCCTCATGTCACACGCAATTTCGGCTGCAACGATGGCGCCGTCTACAAGCTCAATACCGACGTCTCGGGCACGGCGCCGACCTACGGCACCAAGGTGGATGTCGTCGGCGTCAAGAGCCTGGAGACCACGCTCGCGACCGACACCAAGACTCTTCGCGGCGACAACACGCTCCTTTCTGCGGATTCGGTCCTGAAGGAGATCAGCGGTAAGCTGGAGTACGCGAAGCACAACTTTGACGTCTGGACGGCCCTGACGTCCGCCCTCACGACCGACTCCGGCACCACGCCCAACCAGTCGTCCACCATGACGATCACGCAGACCACGCTGCCGGCCTTCTTCAAGACCGAGGTGCAGTCGAAGCAGGTCGATTACGTGGGCGGCGACATCCATGTGGTCCTCTGGAAGTGCATGCCGGGCAACCTTCCGACGGGCTTCATGGAGGAGGACTACCGGATCCAGTCCACCGACTTCATCGCGGTTCCGGTCATCGGCACGCCGGCGACGGCGCCGGCGACGGCGTGGATGACGATTACGGCGAACGAGACGGCCGTCGCGATCAGCTAGCGCGCGTACCTGTCCCCCGTCCAGTACTGCCCCATCCCGGGGGCCGGATCACTGGCCGAGAGGTAGATCACCTCGTCCTTCTTGGCCATGTACCAGAAGATGTAGACGAGGACGCCGACGCCGAAGACCAGAAACCAAGCCAACGCCCACAAGAGGCTGAACGTCTTCGGCCTCCTTAACTGGACCCCCTCTGCGGTCCGGTTGGTCACCTGCCAGCCGCGACTCGTGTAGACCCCGATGCGGGCGTCCATGTTGCCCATCGGCGACGGGACCCATCGATAGCCATCCCACTGCCACCGGCCGTCAGGGCTGAGGTAGGGCTGGATAGACTGGTTCATATCGGGGACCTCCATGCGGGTTTCCGGTCAAGGGGCGGCTGACGCAACAGCGCGCCCCATTCTTGCACCTAGGGAACGCTCGTGCGGGCGTTTCCGGCTTGGGCCTTTTGGCCCTCTCCCGCGGGGTCCTTTGTCCCAGGGCGCCCGCATCCATCCCTCTCGAAGCCCGAGGAGGATACCTGTGGCTCTCGATCCCCTTCCCGACGACCAGGCCGAAGAGGAGGCGCGGAAAGCTGAGAAGACGGCGGCAAACGTCCTCCGCCTGCTCGCCCGCGGCTCCGATGTCGAGCTCGCCGACGGCTCGACGGCTACCGTCGTCTTCGGCGCTCGCATCCTGGCCCTCATCGAGGCGGAGTACGGCAGCGTCAACGCGCTCCTAGACCGCCTCGGCGAAGGGCCCGGCGGGCCTCTGTATCAGACGCTCGCATTCGTCTTCAGCCTGGTCCTCCGCCAGCCCATCGACAAGATCTGGGATCTGATCGACACCAGGCAGGCCGACGACTATACCGAGGCGATCATCGCCGCCTACCTGGAGGCTGTGCCGAGGAAGAGCAACCAGGGAAACGGGCAGGGGCCGAAGACGGCCCCATCCCCTGGGCCGAACTCCTCTACGTCTTCGTCTCGCAGTTCCACTTCACCCCTGGCCAATTCTGGGAGCTGACGTTGGCGCAGATCGACGCCCTGCTGATCGAGCACGGCCGAGCCCTCCGGCAGGCGAGACGTAGCTGATGGCCGCCCAGGGTCGCGCCCTCCCGGACCTCATTGCCCGGCTGAAGCTGGAGACGACCGAGGCGACGAAGGACGCCGCGCAGGCGGGCCAGCAGATCGGCAAGGAGATCACGAAGGGCGCGAACAACGCGACGGCGGCGGTCCGCCGGATGACCTCGGCGTCCGCCGAGGCGCATCTCAGCATCTCGCGGCTCGGCCTCGGGATGGCGAGCACGGCGGCCAGCGTCGCGGGCGGCATCGTCGCCTATTCCGGCCTCAGCAACGCCTTCGGCTTCGTCACCGGCGCCATCCGGGACAGCATCTCGGCCGGCGTCTCCTACCAGGACGAGATGAACACGCTGAAGGCCGTCTCGGGCGCCACTACAGCCCAGATGGCCGCCCTCGGGAAGCGAGCCATCGACCTGGGCAACGACCTCAGCCTGCCCTCGACGTCGGCCAAGGACGCGGCCACCGCCATGACCGAGCTGGTCAAGGGCGGCCTGAGCGTCCAGGATGCCATGGACGCGGCGAAGGGTGTCCTCCAGCTGGCGGCAGCGGCCACCGTCGACGAGGGCACGGCGGCAACGTTCACTGCCGATGCCCTCAATGCCTTTCACCTGAAGGGCACGGACGCTGTCAAGGTCGCCGACCTGCTGGCCGGAGCCGCGAACGCCTCGTCGGGCGAGATCACCGACATGGCGCTGTCGCTCCAGCAGTCGGCGGCCGTATTCGCTGCTGCCCATGTGCCGATTCAGACGACCGTCGCCCTGATCGCGGAACTGGCGAACAACGGCATCCGCGGCTCGGACGCCGGGACCAGCCTCAAGACCATGATGCTGGCGCTTCAGACGCCGACCGACACCCAGGCGGCGCTGATGAAGAAGCTCAACATCTCCCTCTACGACGCGCAAGGCAACATGCGCGACTTCCGCGACATCATCAAGGATGCTCAGGGCCCGCTGAGCAAGCTGACGCAAGCACAGCGTGACCAAGCGCTCGGCACCATCTTCGGCAGCGACGCCGTGCGCGCCGCGAACATCGTGTTCGGATCCGGCGCCGAGGCCCTCGACAAGATGACGGCGGCAGTCAGCCGATCGAACTCGGCGGCAGATGTCGCAGCCGCCAAGTCCCAGGGCCTCGGCGGCGCCTGGCGGGGCCTCCAGTCCCAGATCGAGACCCTCGAGCTAGAGATGGAGCAGAAGGCATCGCCGGCCCTGGAGGGGTTCATCCGCGGCATCTCGGATGCGTTGCCCAAGGCAGCGGACGTGGCGCAGCGCGGCCTGGAAGGGCTGGCAGGGCAGGTGCAGAAGCTTGCTTCCGAGGCTGCGCCCACGGCCAAGCAGGCCACGGACACAGTGGGCGGCTGGAAGGACGAGTTCGTCAAGAACGTCGGGGATGCGGTCAAGCAGAGCGGTCCTCAGTTCGATGCCCTGAAGCGGGACTTCTCCGATCTTGAGGAGGAGATGGGGAAGTTCGGTAAGTCCGAGGCGTTCGCTCACATCGTGGCGACCTTCACGGTCCTGCTCCCATCGGCCATGCGCCCGACGATAGCCGGGCTCCAGCTCATGATCGACCAGACCAGGATCATGACCACCGCCATCTTCGGCGCGGTTCAGGTGATCTGGGACCTGTACCACGGCGACTGGAAGAAGGCGTGGGAGGACGCGTCGGCGACCGTCCAGACCCAGACCGAGAACGTCAAGCGATATGCCGCCGACGGAAACGAGTTCCTGATCGCCTCACAGAAGGCCACCAGCGGCGATGTCCTCGCCGAGTACAACCGAATGAAGGACCAAACGCTCGTCGCGATGAATGGCATCAAGCAGAACGAGCTGGCGGTCGCCCAGGAGACGCGCATCGCCATGGGCGTCCATGCCCACGAGGCGGGTGAGGTCTACTCGGCCGGCATGGAGGAGGGCATCCGCGCTGGCGGCACCCGGATTGCGGGGGCCGCCGTGGAATCAGTCACCGACGCGGTAGCCCTCGCTCGCGAGGAGGCGAAGGGCGGCTACGGCGTGGGCGCCTTCCTGGCCCAGGGCATGGCGCTCGGGCTGGCCGACAACTCGGGGTTTCTGTCGTCTGCCGCGGCGGCAGCGACCAGGAATGCGATCAAGGAAGCCAAGAACGCCGCTGCCGTTTCGGCTGCGGGCATCAGCGCCGGCGGTGGCGGCGCCGGCCTCGCGAGCGGCGGCATCATCCCGGGCTACGCGCCTGGCCACGACAGCGTGCCGGCGATGCTCAGCCCGGGTGAGGCGGTGCTGCGGCCAGAGGCCGCGCGCGTCCTCGGCCCGCAGATGATCAATCGCCTGAACGCCATTCGGTTCGCGGACGGCGGTCCGGTCCCGAGCTCAGCGCCGGCACAGCCGGCCAGCGTCACCGTCAACATCTACGGCGCCGGCCTGAACCCAGAGCAGATCGCCATGTCGGTGGATCGGCGCCTATCCCGGCTGCTGCTGGCGACATGAAGCTCAGCGCCATCGATTTGGGAGGACGGCCAGCGCACCTGGCGACCGGAGGTGGCCAGGCCGTCACAGCCACCCCCGTCCCCGGGGGGCGTGCGATTAGCTGGTCTCAGGGCGGCGCCGTAGACAAGCTCGATATCGACTTCAGCATCGAAGCCTGGCAGGCGCTCGGCGGCCAATCGGCGAACAGCATTGGCGCGCTGCGGCTCCTGGAGGCCCAGCTCGAGGAACTGCTGGGCAATCCGGACATGCAGCCGGTCTACCTAGAGCCATTTCAGACTGATGCCTCCAGCCCTTCCTATCCGGCTCGCAGCGATCCACACGATGGCTGGTACTGGTTCGAGGCGCTGAGTTGGGACCAGGAATCGTACAACCAGCGGGGAGCAGTCGACGCTAGGGCCACATTCACGAAGGTGGCGGAGCCCTTTGACACACTCGGCTTCCGCTGGGTAGGCGGCGGCCTGAACAGCACCTACACGAGCGTTCCGGTGCCGCTCATCGCGTACCCGGTGGGGGCCACCCAGCAGCCAGCGACGCAGCTCTCCCGCGTCGGCGGCGAAGGCACGATCCCGCTCTCGGTGCTCGCATCGGGCTCAACCGTCAATCCGCTGTACTTCGCGCGCCCCGGCACCGTCGCGGCGCTGTTCACGGGCGGGGTCAAGGTCTACGACACCGTGACGGCCGGCGGCAACGCCGTGCCGAGCGCTGGCAGCGGGTTCGCCAATGCCAACTGGGTGCAGGTCTACGGCACGCAGCACGACTTCACTGGCGACGCCGTCGTGACGAACGGGCTGCTGCTGCTGCGGATGAACCAGGGCGGCACCGGTGCGCCCGACGTGTACCTGTGGAACACGAACGGCACCGCCGGTTGGCAGCAGGTCGCCTCGCTCCAGTACAAGGACTCCCCCAGCTTCAACGTCGGCAACATCCGCGGCATCGACCTGCTGTCCGTGGGCTACCAGGCGGCGTCGGTGTGGCTCACGCTCGGGACGTCCGCCGGCAACTACGCGCGCTTCCGCATCAGCCTGGACGCCGGCCAGTACGGCGCCACGGTGGTGCCGGACCTCCGGACCCAGGCCAACAGCGTCGCCTACGGCCTGGACCTGATCCTCACGACCTCCATCAAGATCGTCGCCAACGAGGGAGGCGTGGCCGACATCGTCACGCAGGGCACCACGAACCTGGCCCCCACGGCCGGCGCCGGCTGGAGCGTGGCCATCTCGTCGACCGCCAACCAGCCGCTCGTCGGACTCTGGTGGGCGACTCCGCCCAACAACGCGCAGCCGGCCGGCGGCAGCACCACGGACATCGGGTTCGGCGAGACCACCGGGCCCGCGCAAGGTTCGCTCCGCACGTACGGGATCTGGGCGGTGCCGTTCACGGGCACACCGGCCAACTTCATGGCCGAGGCCGAGAGCGGCACGTTGAATACCGGGTGGTCCTCGACCGCCGACGCCGGCAGCTCCGGCGGGAACGCGGCCAAATGCGCCAGCGGCACCGCAGCCACCAACGCCGACCTCTGGGGTACGGCTTGGGTGCCGCCGGCGGGCAAGTACGACGTGTGGGTGCGGCTGCGCGTCGCGAGCACGGCCTCGTCCACGTCTCAGATGCAGGTCGGGCTCTGGAACTCGACGGACGCGACGTTCGTCGCCAGCTCGACGTACGCGCCGAACACCGCCGGCTTGAGCACGAGCTATGTCTGGGTCCGCGTTGCCCAAGCCATCACGCCGACGGCTACTAAGAGCATGCGCTTCCGGGCGACCACGACGGCGACCACGACGACGGATTGGTTCTTCGATCAGGCCGCCCTGGTCCCCGTCCAGAGCGCGACGCTCGGCCAGGGCGACTTCCCCGCTGACATCTGGGCTCAGGTGATGTTCGCGAAGTCGACCCGGCTGGTGAGGGGCTGATGGCCGAAGGCGTCCCCGGCTACCTCAAGTACCGCATCGTCGACGCGAACACCGGCGCCGTGGTGATCGACGACCTGCCGCACCTGCATCAGAGCTCGTGGACGGTGTACGCGCTCCAGAAGGGCTTCCCGGCGGCGGCGCAGATCGGGGGGTTCAGCATCCCGCTCCCGCCGCCTCTTTCGGATCTGCACCAGGCGAACCGCGGCCTCTACGACCAGCTCGCCGAAGGGCAGAAGGTCGAGGGGTTCCTCGGTGACGCCAAGGACTTCCTCATCGCCGGCACGCCGCGCTTCACGGGCGTGATCACCAAGCTCACGAAGAACGTCAAGGACCCCTGGGTCATCGAGGGCAACGACACGCTCTGGTGGCTCCAGCAGAGCCAG
>JACZDD010093857.1_pt1 | contig 18964 bp, 14 predicted proteins | sample 8641771 | NCBI WGS metagenome assembly JACZDD01 (sample SAMN15324614, study PRJNA640507) | soil metagenome | isolation source: intercropping peanut in the second line | place: China: Luxin town, Laibin City, Guangxi Province | collected 2019-07-25 | depth 10cm m | reverse complement strand
GGCCACGTCTTCGCCCGGCGCCAGTGCCGGCAGGCCGAAGTGATCAATGGCTGCGCGGCGCACCACCATCAGGCGGTTCAATTCGGCGGTGGCATCCGCACCGTCGTCCCACAGCGAGGCCCAGGGTTGCCCGGTGTCGTCGGCCCGCGCGTCGGCATCCTCGATGTAGCGCAGGCCGGAATCGACGATGCTTTTGGCCTCCGCGTCAGCCCAGGCGTTGGCGTCCTGGCCCGGCGGCGGCTCACCGTACAACCATTTCACGGTGGCCATGTCCCACTTGCCGACGCCGACGCCATAGGCATCGGTCAGGTGCAATTGCCCGTTCACCAGGTTGATCCGCGGTGCGGGGTAGTCCATCACCGAGGCGCGATCCTGCGTACTGGCCGCGAAGTTGTGCGCGAAGCCCAGCGTGTGGCCGACCTCGTGCGCGCCGAGTTGGCGGATGCGCGCCAGCGCGGCTTGCACCGGGTCGTCGGGACCGCCCGTGCCGACCTTGCCGGCGCCCACCAGGCCTTCGAAGATCTGGATGTCCTGGCGCGTGCGCAGGGATCCGATCACTACCATGCCCTTGACGATCTCGCCGGTGCGCGGATCGGCGATTTCCTGTCCGTACGACCAGCCACGGGTGGCGCGATCGACCCAGTTGACGACGTTGTAGCGCACGTCCATCGGGTCGATGTTCTTCGGCAGCACTTTGACCTGGAACGCGTCGATGTAGCCGGCGGCGTCGAACGCCTTGGCCCACCAGCCTATGCCTTCGACGAGCGCCGAGCGGATGGGCTCGGGCGCGTGCCAGTCGACGTAATAGACGATGGGTTTCTTGACGCGCGAGCGCGCCGCGGAGGGATCGATCTTTTCCAGGCGGAAACGGTTGGCGTAGTCGCGCACCACGTCCTGTCCCAGCGGCGCGCCGTAATCGACGGCCTGGGTGGCGAAGCCGCCGACGCGCGGGTCGAAGGCGCGCGGATGGAAGCCGGGGCCGGGCAACTTCACGAAGCTGTGGTGCACCGTGAAGGTGACCTTTTCGGCATCCGGGGCGATGTTGGACACTTCGGCGCCCGGTGTTTTCGACGTGTACGTTTGCACCGCGTCGATTTCCAGGTTGTCCGGAAAGTCCTTCACCGATTCCGGATCCGCCGCGCTCAGTTTTGCGTCACGCGCAAAGCCCTTGCCGGCGCCCTGGGCGGCGTCGCCGGTGCCCATCGTGTCGCTGTTTTGATCCAGCGCATCGGCGATGCCGATCACGTCGGACGCCAGGAAATCGGACAGGTCCACCACCATGCGTCCATCGGGCAGGGTGGCGGCGATGTCGCCCGTCCACACGATGGACGTGGCGAAATCGGGGCTGGCCTCGCCGCCGGTTTCCGCGCCGCGGAAACGCGGGTTCTCGAATACCGCCGCGATCTTCTTGCCGTAGCGGCGGAACGCGATGATCTGCGTTTTGCCAATGCGGCCGCGATCCAGGAACGTTGGCGCGGCGCCCAGGCCGGTGCGCAGGGACGAGGTATACAGGAAGCGTGCGGAGACGCCATCCGCTTGCGGCGCCGGCAACGTGATCAGGATGCGGCCGTCGCGCTTATCGACGTTGACCGGTAGCAGGGCCTGCAGGGCCTGGCTGTGCGCCGGGACCTGGCTGGGGCTTTCAGTGTGGGGGGCCGTGGCGGGCGCGCCGTATGCCACGGACAGCCCAGGCCCCGCAGTCAGCAGCAGCGAGAAGATGACGGCAAGGCCGCCCGCACGATCCAGCATGGTGATTCCCCTTCGCAACCCGTACGCAAACCGCGACGCGGCAAGCCGTTGCGGCAGGCCGGCCACGTTAGCGCGAGCGATGGTTGTAGCAAACCGCCATTGCGCACGCAACGGCGGAAAGTCACCCGTGCGGCCGAGGTTCGTCGCGCCTACAGGCCTGCGGCCTCGCCGGCCGCCGTGTTGCCTGCGGTAGTGGTGCGATCCATGTCGATCGTTGCATGTGACGGACCTTCCTGCGCCTGCAGGCGCGCGGCCACCTGCTCCGCCGCGCGCATCACGCGCAGCAGGTTGCGGCCGGCAAGGTCGGCCAGTTCGTCGTCGGTCCAGCCGCGGCGCGCGAGCTCAGCGAACAGGGCAGGGTACTTGTCCACGCCGTCGAGGCCCACGGGCGTGGTTTCGATGCCGTCGAAGTCGCTGCCGATGCCCACGCTTTCGACGCCTGCGGTCTTGCGGATGTGGTCGATGTGGTCGGCCACCTGGGCGAGCGTGGCCTTGGGGCGCGGGTGCGCCTCGGCCCATTGCGCCAGCGCGGCCTTGGCGCGGCCGGGCTGACCCACGTACAGCGTGTCGAATTTCGCCGCCGCGCCCGCGCGCTCGGCGCTCCACCGCGCGACCGCCTGCGAGACGAAGGTGGGGTAGAAATTCGCCATCACGATGCCGTGGTTCTGCTTGACCAGGCGCAGCACGTCATCGGGCACGTCGCGCGGATGGTCAACCAGGGCGCGTGCGCTGGAGTGCGAAAACATCACCGGCGCCTGCGAAGCCGCGATTGCGGCTTTCATCGTGTCGGGCGACACGTGCGAAAGGTCCACCAGCATGCCCAGCCGATTCATCTCGTGCACGACGGCGCGGCCGAACGCGGTCAGGCCGTGGTGCGCCGGCTTGTCGTTGGCCGAATCGGCCCAGTCGGTCGTCCGGGTGTGGGTCAGCGTCATGTAGCGCGCGCCGAGCGCGTAGTACGCGCGCAGCACCGGCAGCGAGTTGTTGATCTGCTCGCCGCCTTCGACGCCGACCAGGCTGGCGATGCGGCCGGATTTTTCGATGCGCTGGATGTCGTCGGCGGTACCTGCCAGCTCGAACGTCTGCGGGTATTTGGCGACCATCGTGCGCGCGATGTCGATCTGCTCCAGTGTCATCTGCACGGCTTCGGGGCCGGTGGTGGATGCGGGAATCCACACCGACCAGAACTGTGCACCAACGTGGCCACGGCGCAGGCGCGGAATGTCGGTCATCAGGTGCACGACCTGGTCACCGGTGTGGCTGCGCAGGTTGGAGGTGTCGGCGTCCAGGTCAAGGTTGCCGACGTGGCCGAATTCGGTGCGGATTTCCCACGGCAGGTCGTTGTGGCCGTCTATCACGGGCGTGGCGGTCAACACGCGCTCCACCCGCGCGGCAACGTTTTCGGGTTGTGCGGATGGCGTTGCAGCGAGCGTGAGACAGGGCAACGCGACAAGCGCGCAGGCGAGCATTCGAAGGTACTTGGTCATGGTTTCCCCGGTGGTGGCGTGAGAACAGACGCCGATGCCGCTCCGCGTGCGGTATCGCCCTGCGAGCCTAACAGATGAGTCGGTATGCCCGCCCCACCGCCGTTGCGCGGCGGGTACAAAGTGCTACGTTGTCCGGCATGGGCAAGTGCGAACCATGGACGCTCGACGGCCGTGCCGCGGATGCCGGCCGCGCCGACACCCCGTTGCGTCTGCCGGGCCTGAAGCTGTGGCCACGGATGCTGCGACGGCGACTGCGACGCAAGGTGCTGGCGGTCCTGAGTCATGACGGGCCGGCGCCGGATTACGATGCGCCGCCGGGTGACCCGGGCCTGTTCGGACCGGGCACCGTCACGTGGAAGGTGCACGCTGATTTCCCCAGCATGATGGTTGGCGGCCTGGCGGCCTTGATGCTGCAGGCGCTGCATCCATTGGCACTGGCGGGCGTGTGGGACCACTCCACGTTCCGCACCAACACGCTGGGCCGCTTGCGCAACACCACGGCGTTCGTCGGCCGCACCACGTACGCGCCACGCGCGCCGGCCGCAGCGGCCATTGCGCACGTCCTGAAAATCCACCACGCGGTGCGCGGCACCACGCCGGATGGCCGATCGTACAGCGCGGACGATCCGCATCTGCTCACCTGGGTGCATTGCGCGGAGTGTGTGTGTTTCCTTGCGGCGTACCAGGCGTATTGCCGCGTCAGCATTCCGCGCGCGCTGCAGGATCGCTACCTCGCGGAGATGGCGCAGATCGCCGAAGCGCTGGGTGCGATGGGCGTGCCGCGCGACGTGGAGCAGCTCGACGCGTTTTTGGCGGCCGTGCGCCCCGAACTTGCGTTCGATGACCGCACGCGCGAAACGTTTCGCGTGCTGCATGCCATCCGCTTGCCGATTCCGCTGGCCGGCTTGAGCCGCGAGGCCTTCCTGGGCGCGGCCGCGGCGCTGTTGCCGGGCTGGGCGCTGGATTTGATGGAACGCACGCGGCGCGAGCGGCTGCAGGACCGTGCAGCATCAAGCGTGCTGCGCCTGCTGGCGCCCAGTGTGCGCGACGCGATGGCCGAAGGCGGGCTGGCGTGGCGTGCCTGCCGGCGCACCGGCGCCGATTACGCCGCGCTGTTCCGCTGGACATGAAGCGCGCGGTTTGATCTGGCGGCTGGACAGCACCCGACGCCGGGCGGAAACTCGGCCGACTTTTCCGTGAGGAGCGTGATGTGATCCACCTGCCTGACCTGGTGATCCTGCTGACAGTGTTGCTGCTGTTCGCGGTGACGATCCTGACCGGACGCGCGCGCGGCAAGTACGGCATCAGGGCGCCCGCAACCAGTGGGCACCCGATGTTCGAACGCGCCTACCGCATCCAGATGAACACGCTGGAGCAATCGGTGATGTTCCTGCCGGCCCTGTGGTTGGCGGCGCGCTGGGGCAATCCGACCTGGGCCGGCGTCCTGGGCCTGGTGTGGCTGGCGGGCCGCGTGTGGTATGTCCAGGCTTACCTGCACGAGCCGGCGTCGCGCGGCAAACCGTTCGGGCTGGCGATGCTGGCGCTGGTGTTGTTGATCGTGCTGGCGATCTGGGGCGTGGTGCGTCTGCTGGTACTGCAGCCCGCGTGATGTTTGCGGGTTGGCGTGCCGTCAGCCGCGCACCTGCGCGATCAACGCATCCAGCCACGCCAGCATGGTGTCGATCTCGCCGGCGGTGACGGTGAGTGCGGGCATGAAGCGCAGCAGGTTGGGGCGGGGCGCGTTCAGCAGCAGGCCTTCGGGTACGCGTTGGCGCGCGGCCTTGACCAGTACCGGGCCGTCGTCGCGATCCATCACCAGTGCCCGCAGCAGGCCGACGCCACGCTCGCCGTGCATGCCCCATTTGCGCGACAGTGCTTCCAGACCGGCCTTGAGCTGGCGCGAACGTGCGTGCACGGCATCCATGAATGACGGTGCCGAAACGATGTCGAACACCGCGACACCGACCGCCGCCATCAGCGGGTTGCCGTTGAAGGTGCCACCCTGGTCGCCGGGCTCGAAGCAGCTGACGGCTTCGGTCGCGCACAGCGCCGCCAGCGGCACGCCGCCGCCAATGCCCTTGGCCAGCGTCATGATGTCGGGTTCGATGCCGGCGTGCTGGTAGGCAAACAGCAGGCCGGTGCGGCACATCCCGGTCTGCACTTCGTCCACGATCAACAGCAGTCTGCGTTCGCGGGTGAGGGCGCGGAGATCCTGCAGGAACTGGTGCGTGGCGGGCAGCACGCCCGCTTCGCCCTGCACCGGTTCCAGCATTACTGCAACGGTGTCGTCGTCGATCAGCGCGCGCACCGATTCGAGGTCATTGAGGTCGGCCTTGGGAAACCCATCCACCTGCGGCGCGAATTTCCGATCCCAGCCCGGCTTGCCAGACGCCGACATGGTGGCCAGCGTGCGACCGTGGAAGGCGTGGTCGAAGGTGATGATCCTGTACGCGCCGTGGCGGTGCAGTTGGCCCCACTTGCGCGCCAGCTTGATGGCGCCCTCGTTGGCCTCGGCGCCGCTGTTGGCGAAAAACACGCGGTCAAAGCACGAGGCGGCAACGATGCGCCGCGCCAGTTCGATGGCTGGCTGGTTGTAGAACGCGGGCGACGGGTTGATGAGCTGCCGCGACTGGCGTGCCAGGGCCTCGATGATGGCCGGGTGGCAGTGGCCCAGACTGTTCACCGCCCAGCCCTGGATGAAGTCGAGGTAGCGTTTGCCGGCGGCGTCTTCCAGCCACGACCCTTCGCCACGCACGAAAACCACGTCCGGCCGGCTGGTGATTTCCATCAGGGCCTGGGTTCCGGCGGCGGGCGTGGGCATGGGTTGGTTCCGTGATGGTGGGTGGGCGACCAATGAAGCATCGCGACCCGCCATGATAATGAGCTGCGCCTACGCCGCGAATGCACCTGCGCTGGCGTTACCATGGCCGCATGGCTCCTGATGGTCCTTACATGGGCAGTGGCTGGGCGCCCGCGCATCGCATGGACGGCGGTGCACGATGAGCGTGGCATGGCCGCCGGCCGGCACGGTGCCACTGCCGATTGGTGTTGTATCCATCCAGTCGCAGGTGATCTACGGTCGCGTGGGCAACAACGTGGCGGTGCCCACGCTGCGTGCGCTGGGACACTCGGTGGCGGTGGTGCCGACGGTGCTGCTGAGCAACACGCCGCACTATCCGTCCATGCACGGCGGCGCGATTCCCGACGAGTGGTTTTCAGGCTGGCTGGACGACCTGGTGGCGCGCGGCGCGCTGCAATCCTTGCAAGCCGTGCAGTCGGGCTACCTGGGCAGTGCCTCGCAAGCCAGCTTGTTGGCGCTGTGGCTGCGCGCGCGCGCGGCGGAAAAACCGGGACTGCGCGTGATTGTCGATCCGGTCATGGGCGACCACGACCACGGCGTGTACGTGGATCCCGAGCTGGTGGACGCGGTGCGCCGTTATCTGTTGCCGCTGGCCGACGGCCTGACGCCCAATGATTTCGAGCTGGCGCACCTGACGGGGCGCGACGTGGTGGACACCGCCGGCGTGATTGCCGCGGCGCGTTCGCTGCTGACCGAGCGGACGCAATGGGTGATCGTGACCAGCGCCGCGCCGGCCACCTGGCCGCAGGGTGGGATGCGCCTGATCGTCGTCACGCGGGATGCCACACACATCGTCACGCATCCGCGCATCGACATCGCGCCCAAGGGTACCGGTGACCTGTTCACGGCCAGCCTGACCGGTTACTGGCTGCGCGGCGAAGCGCTGCAGGCGGCGGTACTGCACGCGTGTCGCCGCGTCCTGCGGGCCATGCGGTTGACCGCGCAAGCGCATTGTGCGGAGCTGTTGTTGCCACCATCCGAAGGCCAGCATGCCGACGACGCGGAGATCGTGGTGAAGACCTTGCCGGCTGCGTGAACCGACCGTTGGCGCGTTGGCGGCTCAGCCCGCCGCAACCTTGGCGGCGATCTGGCGCAACGCGTTCTCGAACACCTCCGGCGGCTGGCCGCCCGAGATCACATACGCGTTGTTGACGATCGCGGCCGGCACTGAATGGATGCCGGCCTGCTGGTAGTGTTGTTCCTGCGCGCGCACTTTGTTGGCGTAGTCGTCGCTGTCCAGCGCGCGGCGCGCGGCCTCGGCGTCCAGACCCACGCGGGTTGCCAGACGCACCAGCACCACGTGGTCGGCCACGTTCTCGTTGTCGGTGAAGTAGGCGCGAAACAATGCCTGCTTCAGCACCACGGCTTTCGCACGGTCCTGCAGCGCGGCCCAGTGCAGCAGGCGGTGCGCGTCGAAGGTATTCCACACCCGGCTGCCGCACTGCATGTTGTAGGTGAAGCCAACCGCTTCGGCGCGTTCGCGCAGGGTCGCGCGGTTCGCTTCCGACTGCGCTTCGCTGATGCCATATTTGTGCATGATGTGGTCGACCGCGTCCTCGCCTTCGAACGGCATGTCGGGACTCAGCTCGAAGGGCTGCAGGTGGATTTCGGCCTGCACGTCGCCTTCAAGTTTGTCGAGTGCGCGCTGCAGGCCAGCCAGGCCGATGGCGCACCACGGGCAGGCAACGTCGGAAACGAAATCGATACGCAGGGGAGCGGTCTGGTTCATGGCGTGGGCACCGGTAGGGTCGCTACCAAAGTGGTGGCGGTTTCGCGCATGTCAATGCATGGTGCCGTGCGGCGCACTGGCTCGGGAGTACGCTGCGCAGGTGGCGTGCAAGGCAAAGGCGCGGCATGCGGACGCCGGCTCGCAAAGCTGGACAGTGGCGATGGCCACTGGAACAGTCCCGTCGCCGTTGACGGCCGCATCGCGCTGCCGGAGGGCAACGCCCACGACCACGCCACACGCGGCTTGTTGAACACCTGGCGGGTGGTGACGAACTGATGGGATGCGCTGCTACAGTGGCCGCGCCATCTTCTTCGCCCGCGGAGGGGACCACAGGATGACAACCGGGTTTTATCCGATCGGCGCGCCTGGCCGACCGTGGGGCGATGCGGAAAAGGCGGCATGGCTGGCGCGCCAACGCAAGCAACGCAGTTACGCCGACGAAGTCCTGGCCGTTGTCGATCGCTTGCGCGCGCGCTTCGATGTCGTGCAGTACGGCGAGCTTGATTACGCGCCCGAACACTACCCGCTGTTTGCCCTGAAAAGCCGTGACTGGAGTCCGATGCAATCCACGCTGCTGGTCACCGGCGGCGTGCATGGCTACGAAACCAGTGGTGTGCATGGTGCACTGCAATTCGCGGACCGGCACGCCGACGCCTATGCCGGACGCGCCAACGTCGTGGTCGTACCGTGCGTCAGCCCCTGGGGCTACGAGCGCATCCACCGCTGGGATCCCTATGCATTGGATCCGAACCGCAACTTCATTCCGCGCAGTCCCGCGCCTGAGTCCGCGGCGTTGATGCGCTTTGTCGCACCGTTTCGCCCGCAGGTGCTCATGCACATCGACTTGCATGAAACCACCGACACCGACGAGTCGGAGTTCCGTCCGGCGCTGGCGGCGCGCGACGGCAAGCCGTACGGGCCCGGTACGATTCCGGGCGGTTTCTACCTGTGTGCCGATAGTGAGAACCCACAACCCGGGTTCCAGCAGGCGGTGATCGCGGCCGTGGCGAAAGTGACCCACATCGCGCCCGCGGATCCCGATGGCACCATCATCGGCTCGCGGGTGGTGGCGCCTGGCGTGATCGAATACCCGCTGGTCGCCTGGGGTTTGTGTGCCGGCATTACCCCCGCGCGCTGGCGTACCACGACCGAGGTTTATCCGGACAGCCCGCGCGCGACACCCGCCCAGTGCAACGATGCGCAGGCGACGGCGGCCTGCGCTGCGGCGGATTACGCGTTGGCACACGCGTAGTCTTCGTAGCCTTCGCCAGGGGCCATCGCGGACTGTTTGCACGGCACGGCGTCGTGCTTTCGTCTTGTTCCGAATATATATATATTCATATAAAACATGGGTATATATCGTTGTGTGCATGCTGAATCTGATAATTTCGACCCATAACGAGCGGTTGCAGGCGATGGAGCGTCGAAAAGATATCGAATTGTAAAAATTTGTGATGGATTTTCGTTTGGCATGGCGTAAAGTAGGCCGTGCCGAAACACCGGTTAGCACGTTTTTTGGGGGAAGCATGACATTGGGCATCAGCCTGTTAGCCGATGTTTTGCATGTTTTTTTTGTAATCTGCTGACAGGTGGTGCCCAAGCATGCGTGTGAACCCGGACCCGGTGGCCGGCAGAGCCTTTCCGACCTGATCCGAGGAGAACATCATGAGTGTGCGTTTCGAACGTAGTGGCCCCTTGACTGAACTGAGCAGCTACCCGCAATGGGCGCAGGACGTGGTTGGCGAATGCAACATCGTCAAGAAGACCGTCGTGGAGCACGAGCTGTGGACCAAGATGTGCACCGGCGAAGATCCGACGATCACGCCCAGGTTCGTGGTCGGCGCGTGGCCGGCCATTGAACGGTTCCCCTGCTACATGGCTCGCAGCCTGTTGAAGACGCGCTACGGCCGTAGCGCGGGGGAAGATCTCGCACGGCGCTGGCTGGTCCGCAACATCCGCGTCGAGCAGAACCACGCCGAGTACTGGCTGAACTGGGCCGAGGGCGCTGGCGTGCCGCGCGAACAGGTCATGCAGGGGCAGCTGCCGCCTGGTACGCAGGCGCTTGCGGACTGGTGTGAGGAAGTGAGCAGCAGCGATTCGCTGGCGGCGAGCCTCGCAGCGGTCAACTACGGCGTCGAAGGCGCCACCGGTGAATGGTCCCGCATTCTCTACGAAAGTGAAAGTTTCGCGGCCCAGTACCCTGAGCAGCGGCGGCGCGGCAGTTTGCGTTGGTTGCAACTGCACGCGGCGTATGACGACGAACACCCCTGGGAGGCACTCGAAATCGTCTGCTCGATCATGGGCACGGCACCGAAAGCGGTGGAAGTTGCCCATGTCGCCGAGTGCATCAAGCGCACTTATGTCGCCATGCGAATCCTTGGCGACCGCTCAGTGCATCCGGGGTTTACTCTCCAGACCGGGGCGGCCTACGAGGTCGCAGCGGCGTGAGCACTGCGGGCTGGTACGAAAAATGCTTTAAATGGAGGCACCGACGTGAAAAACGACGTTGCCCATGCGCCGTGGCTCCATCCAGCTCCTGCAGAGGTCCATGAACAGGCGCCTATTGCCGCTCGTCTATGCGTTGCTGGCGGTGGTAATGCTGATCCTGTTGTTTACGTGGCTCACGGTACAGGCCCAGATCGCCCTCGCCGGTTATCTCAACGGCGAGAGCATCTGGTCCAAGGCCCAGAAGCAGGCCACGGTGGATCTGCTGCACTACGTCGCCACGGGCGATGCCAAGGATTACGCCGACTTCCAGGAAAATTACGCGGTCCTGAAGTCGCTGCGCACGGCGCGCGAGATGGTCTTGTCGGGACATTTCGAATACCAGTCCGTCGAAGACGAGATGCGCCGGGGGCACGCGATGACGGTGGCCATCCCTGGCGCGATCTTCATCCTGCACCACTTTGCGGGCGCGCCCTACATGAGCGACGCGCTGCGGCAATGGCAATCCACGGACGGCGCGATCGCGGAACTCGGATCGATTGCGGACGCGCTGCATCGCACGTTCGCCGATCAGGCCATGACTGCGGCGGAGGTGGTTCGCCAACGTAGCCGCATCACGGCTCTCAACGCGTTCATCGAGCCGCGCGCGAACCGCTTTTCATTGAGCATCGCCCGCGGCGCCGTATGGACCGGCAGGGTATTGTTTGCCGGCATCATGTTTTCGTCCGCCATCGCGATCGGCCTCTGGCTTTGGATGGCGCGACGCGTGCTGGCGCGCATCCGCGGCAGCGAGGAACGCTATCGCGTGCTGTTCGACAGTGCGCCCGACGCGATCGTGATGGTGGACGAGGGCGATGGTCGGATTCTCGATGCCAACCGCACCGCAGGCAACTGGTCTGGGCGCAAGCCGCAGGAGCTGCTGGGCGTGCAGTATCTCGAACTGTTCGAGCCGGGCCTGGTGCGCAAGGGTGCAGCCGGCAGTGGACAGATGCGCAATGCCGGTACCGTGCGGCCCGTTGAAATGCAGAGCAGCAAGGCCATGTGGGGCGAGCGCATCGTACGCCAGGTCATCGTGCGCGACGTGACCGAACGGATGGAGAGCGAACGGGAGCGCCGGATCGCTGCCGAGGCGCTGGCCAACATCGCCGAAGGCGTGATCATTGCCGACGCCGACCGCTGCGTGCTGTCGATGAATGCCGCCGCCACGCAACTCACGGGCTTTACGGCCGAAAATCTGTCCGGTTTGCGCCTCGATGCCACGCGTACCCTGGCCGATGGTGGTCCGTTGCCGGATACGGTCTGGGACGAAATCGTGGCCACGCACCACTGGTCCGGTGAGGTCCAGAGCCGGCGCCGCGATGGCAGCAGTTATACCGAGGAACTCAGCGTCAGTACCATCCGCGACCCGGCGCAGCGCGTGCTGCATTACGTTGCGGTGTTCGGTGACGTTTCGGCAGCCAGGGCCGACCGCAACCGGCTGGAGCACCTGGCCGCGCACGACGTGCTGACCGGCATGGTCAACCGCGCGCAGTTCCAGCTGCGTTGCGAGGAAACCATCAAGCGCGCGGCCCGCGAGCGCAGCGCCGCGGCGGTGCTGTTCATCGACCTGGACGCATTCAAGTTCGTCAACGACAGCTACAGCCACGCGGTGGGCGACCGGTTGCTGAAGCTCGTGGGCGAGCGGATCCAGCGGCAGCTGGGTGAGCGCGACGTGGCTGGGCGCATCGGTGGCGACGAGTTCACCGTGCTGCTGCCTGGCCTGACGCTGCGTGAGGACGCGGCCGGCATTGCCACGCGCATGCTGTCGGCGTTGTCCGAGCCCTTCCATGTGGACAACTATGAAATCGTGGTCAGCGCCAGCATCGGCATCGCCGGCTACCCGCTGGATGGCGAGGATGCCAAGACCCTGATCGCGAACGCCGACGCCGCGATGTACGCGGCCAAGAACGAAGAGCGCAACGCGTGGCGTTTTTACGTGCCGATGATGCAGGCCGACGTAAGCCAGCGCATGCAGGTGGCGAACGAACTGCGCCAGGCGCTGCTGGACCAGGAATTCCGGCTGGTGTACCAGCCCAGCGTGGAATTGAAGACCGAGCGTGTCGTCGCCGTCGAGGCCTTGCTGCGCTGGCAGCATCCACAGCGTGGCGAGGTGATGCCGGGCGACTTCATCCCGGTGGCCGAAAGCATCGGCCTGATCCATCGCATTGACGAGTGGGTGATGCATGCCGTCTGCGCGCAGATCCATGCCTGGGACGCGTTGAACGTGCCGCGTATCCGCGTGGCAATCAACGTATCCGCGCGCTGGTTTGGGCACCCTGGTTTCATCGACAGCGTGCGGCGCGCATTGCGCATCAACGAGGTCGACTCCGAGCGCATCGTGCTGGAGGTCACCGAGGGCGCGATGCTGCGTCTGGGCGAGGAAACCGAACGCACGATGCGGGCCTTGCAGGCGCTGGGTATTGGCGTTGCGATCGACGATTTCGGCACCGGCTACGCGTCGATGGCGTACCTGAAGTTGCCTGCGGTGGCGTACCTGAAGATCGACCGCTCGTTCGTGACCGGGTTGCCCGGCAACGTGAACGACACCGCGATCACCAGCGCCATGCTGGCCATGGCGGCCAGCCTGGGCTTGACGACGATCGCCGAAGGCGTCGAGACGGAACCGCAACACGAGTTCCTGTTGCAGGCCGGTTGCGCCGAGGGGCAGGGGTACCTGTATTCGTATCCGCTGCCAGCGGCCGCGTTGGAACACATGCTGCGGCCCAAGCGCCAGCCCGGCAGCACGAAGTTGAAGCTGGTGCCGCCGGCGCGCGGCTGACGCCCGCGCGGCTAGGCAACGGGGAACTCCACGCCGCACCTGAATATCCGTTCGGCCCCAGCCGGAAGGCAGATGGCCGCCGCGCACTCCGGGCGGTTGAAGGCGTCGGCCATGCACTCCATGGGTTCCAGGGCGGTTGTGCTGCGCGCGCCTGCGCCCAGCGTGTCGCCGGTAAAGGCGTGCATGATCCCGCGCTGCTGCCACACGTCGATGGCCAGGCCGGATGCCGGGTCGGCCAGCCGTGTGCGCATGCGCCCATCGCCATCAGCGGCGAGGCCGGCGTAGCCGGTGTCGAGCACCGTGGCGCCGATTTTGCGCGGCGTCCGGAAATCCAGCGCGGGCAGGGCATCCAGCGCGGCGTACGCGGCCTCGCCCGGCAGCGCGATCAGGTGCGCATCGGTGCGGACCGCGGCACGTGCAGGAATCTGCAGTGACCAGTCGTCGGCCACGCCCGTACCGACCCTGAAGTACGCGTGCCAGCCAAAGAAGCAGGGCGCGGCATGGGTGCCGACGTTGCGCATGTGTGCCTCAAGCGTGAGGCCGGTGGCATCCAGCGTAAAGCGGACCACAAGGTCGATGGCAAACGGATAGCCGGGCCGGGGCCGGATCGCGTCGGTGGTCAGCGACACGGTGGCCGCCGCGTCGCTGGCATCCAGCGCGGCGACCACAAAGTCCGCGTCGCGCACAAAGCCGTGCCGATACTCGCGGGCTGCGCCCGTCACGCCGGGTTGCAGATCATGCGTGGCGCCGTCGAAGTCATAACGTGCGTCGCCGACGCGGCCGCCAAAGGGCGCGAGGATCGCGAAGTGCGAAGCAGCGCGCGCGACGATTTCGTCCGCAGTGTGGTAACCCCAGGCGACGTCGAATGGCGCCCCGTTGCAGGGTGTCTCGAGACTGAGTAGCGCGGCGCCGCAGCAGGCGATCTGCATGCGGCGACTGGCCGCGGCGTCGGCCAGCACCACAGTGGACTGGTTGCCAAGGCTGGCGCGTTCGGCGGTGTAGCGTGGCATGGTGGTCTCCCGGATGTGAAACCCGCACATGGTACGCACTTGTGGCCGCGGGACGCTGGCGGGGTGGCGTTACCATGCGCGCATGCGACACCCACCGTGTACCACTTGCGTCCATGATGACCACGCCTGACTGCAATACCGATGCCGTACCGGCAAGCCACGACACCACCGTCGTCAACCGCACGCGCCAGGACTTCACCGGCGTCGAGAGCGTATGGCTGTTTGGCTACGGCTCGCTGATCTACAAGGCGGATTTCCCGTACAGCGAGCGCCGGCCCGCGGCGCTTCACGGCTGGTCGCGGCGGCTGTGGCAAGGTTCGCACGATCACCGCGGTACGCCGGACCATCCAGGGCGCGTGGCGACGCTGGTGGCTGACCCGGCTGCAACCTGCGCGGGCATGGCCTACCGCGTCGTGCCGGCGACGTTCCGGCAAATCGATTTCCGCGAGAAGAACGGCTACCTGCGCCACGCGGTCGATATCGAACTGGATGCCGGTCCGCGGGTCAACGGCGTGGCGTACATCGCGGCGCCCGGCAATGCCGCATGGCTGGGTCCGGCCAGCGAGATGGCGATTGCGCGCCACGTGGCCGGTGCGCGCGGACCCAGCGGCCGCAATCGCGACTACGTGCTGAAGCTTGCCGATGCGCTGCGCGCGCTGGGTGCCGACGATCCACACGTGTTTGCCGTGGCCGACGCGCTGCGTGGTTTGCCGGCGCAGGGCTGATGCTCAGGCCTGTGCGCGCAGCCGCAGGCCACGCGGCGTCAACACGCGTTCGATGATCTCGAACACGCCCTGCATCACCAGGGCCAGCAAGGCCGCCGGGATCGCGCCTTCCATGATCAGGCCGATGTCGTCGAGACGGATACCGGTCAGGATGGGCTGGCCGTAGCCGCCGGCGCCGATCAGCGCGCCCAGCGTTGCGGTGCCGACGTTGATGACCGCGGCGATCTTCACGCCGGCGAGGATCGAACGCAGGGCCAGCGGCAGTTCCACCCGCCACAGTCGCACGCGCGCCGGCAGGCCCAGGGCCGCCGCCGACTCCAGCAACGACGGTTCGATGCCGGCGAGGCCCGCGTGGGTGTTGCGCACGATCGGCAGTAGGCTGTAGAGGAACAGTGCCGCGATCGCGGGCTTGGCGCCGATGCCGAACAACGGAATCATGAACACGAACAGCGCGAGTGACGGGACGGTCTGCAGGATTCCGGTCAGACCCAGCACCAGTTGGCCCAGGCGCCGGCGTCGCGCCGCGAACACGCCCAGCGGCACCGCGATCACGATGGCCAGCGACAGCGAGATGCCGACCAGCGCCAGGTGCTCCAGCGTGTAGCGCGCCAGGCGCGGCCAGAACTTTCCGGATTGGCTGGGTCCGGCGTCCACGCCCAGGAAGGCTGCCGCCACGCTGCCGGGATCCTTACCGTCGAGCTTTACCGCCTTGTTCATCGCGCGCATTTGCGCGGCATCGATGCTGCCGGCCAGGCTGTCCAGGGCGGCGACGAACTGCGGCGCGCGTCGGGCGAGCGACAGGCGGTACAGGTACACGGCCTGGTAGCGGGGGAAGTAATTCAGGTTGTCCGTGAGCACGCGCAGGTGGTAGTAGGCGATTTCGGCATCGGTGCTGTACAGGTCGATCGCATCGACCGAACCCGCGGCCAGCGCGCGGTAGGCCAGGTCGTGGTCCATGCCGCGCGCGGTCTGCGGCAGGTGGTAAGCGGCCTTCAGGCCGGGCCAGCCATCGGCGCGGTTCATGAATTCATTGGAGAACGCCAGGCGCAGGTCCGGGTGTTGTGCCAGGTCGGCGATGCTGCGGATGTGCAGCTTCGCGGCTTCGGCGGCGCGCATGCCGATGGCATAGGTGTTGTTGAAGCCCAGTGGGTCGGTGATGCCGATGCCCAGTGGTTTCAGGCGCGCGCGCAGTACGTCGATGCCGGCGTTGGCGGGAACGCCGTGCAACAACTCGTGGGTGAGCGTGCCGGTGTACTCGGGGTAGGCGTCGATGTCGCCGTTCTCCAGCGCGCGCCACAGGATGCGCGTGCCGCCCAGGGCACTACGATGCTGCACATCCACGCCACGTTCGCGGGCCGCGAGGCGCGCGATTTCCCCCAGCACGACGGACTCGGTGAAGTTCTTGGAACCGACCACCACGACGGGTTCTGCGGGCTGGCCCGGATCGGCCGCATGCGTGAGTGGCGCTAGCAACACCAGCGGCAGCCAGGCGGCGCTCAGCACGGCCAGCCAGCGTGTCACGCGCGGCCGTCCGGAAGGTTGCGATGCGCCGCCAGGAATTCGCTGACGAAGGCACTGGCGGGCGCGCTGCGGAATGCATCCAGGCTGCCGTCCTGGACCACTTTGCCGTGGCGCATCAGGATCAACCGGTCGCTGAAGAACACGGCTTCGGCCATGTCGTGCGTCACCATGATCACGGTCTTGGCAAGGCGCGCAAAAATGTCCCGCAGTTCCTCTTGCAGGCCGTGGCGTACCAGAGGATCCAGCGCACCCAGTGGTTCGTCCAGCAGCAACGTGGGCGGGTCCAGCATCAGCGCACGCATCAGCGCCACGCGCTGGCGCTGGCCGCCGGAAAGTTCGGCCGGAAAACGCTGCAACAGGTTGACATGCAGGTGTGCCAGCGATGCAAGCTCGCGTGCCCGCTCCAGTACGCGCGCGCGGTTCCAGTTGAGGTGTCGGGGCAGCAGGCCGAGGTTGCCCAATACCGTGAGGTGCGGAAACAGGCCGCCGTCCTGGATGACGTAACCCACCCGGCGCCGGATTTGCAGCAGGCGTTCGCGCTGCAGGGGCTCGCCCTCGCACCGCAACGTGCCGGCATCCGGCCATTCCAGCCCGATCAACAGCCGCAGCAGCGTGGATTTGCCCGAGCCGCTGCTGCCGATCAGGACGCTGGTGCGCCCGCACGGGAACCGCAGGCTGACTGCATCGACCGCGCGCACGGCCCCGAAGGCACGGGTTACGCCCGTCAGTTCAAACGCATCAGAGTCCTGCGAGGCAGGCATCGTCGATGTCACGCCGCTTGCGGCCGACCACGGCGTAGTAATACAGCATATGGCCCTCGATGGACAGACGGTGGCGGTAACGTTCCAGCCGGTGCAGCTTCAGGTAATCGTCGTGCACCATGCGCTTCACCAGCTGCGAGAAACCGCTGGTGTCGCTGCTGTCAAGGAACGTTTCCTTGATGTTGAAGGCCACCCAGCCGTCACGTTTGACCAAATTGTAGGCGGCGGCAAACGCGGGCACCGGGATGTCGCCGAAGCCCAGCGCAGCCACGGTGGTCATGGCGTCGAAATTCCAGCCCTCGAGTTCGGCCAGCAAGTCGGGTGACAGGTCGGTAAGGTCGGCCACGTAGTAGGCGTCGTAGGCGCCGGGACGGTCACGGTTGGCGGCGCGTTCGGCTTCCTCGATGTTGTCGATGCCGACCACGCGCGCGGCGCCGTGCTGCACCAGCAGTTCGCCCACCATGCCGTTGCCCGCGCCGACGTCCAGTACTCGCATCTGGGTGGGATCGTCGCCGGCCTTGAGCGCCGCGTCGCGCAGCAGGTCGGTCAGCTTGGCGGGCGAAGTGCACTTCAGGCGCTGGTAGAACAGTTGCTCGTACAGGCCGGGGTGGTTGTAGATGTCCGCATAGTCGTGGAACAGGATGCGGCGATCCTGCCCGTCTTCCGCGATGGTGAAGTACGCCTCGTTCTGCTTTGCGCTGGTGAGGTTGTCGGCGGGAAAACGAATGTGATAGCGCGGCGCTTGCATGCCAGTCCTGTGCAGTCGGGGAGGGGCTACGCCGGAAGCGCGGCAGCGCAGAGGCACTGGACCGGCGCTTTCGTTCTGCACGCAATGCGCGCCAGGCGAAGCTGTCTTTTTACCGTAGGGCATGCGCACGTCGATTGCAAATCGTGCCGCGGCCTGCATTGACGCGTGCGCGCCGCCACCGCATTCTTTGGTCCATGCCCGATTCACTTCCACCCGCGGCGAAGGCGCAGCACGCCGACTCGCGGCGCTGGGTGCTGGCCGCGTTGATGTGCACCATGATGCTGGCCGCGATGGACACCACCATCGTGTCCACCGCGATCCCGCAGATCGTGGGCGACCTTGGCGGCTTCCGCCTGTTCAGCTGGGTGTTTTCCATCTACCTGCTGGCGCAGACCGTGACCATTCCCGTGTACGGCAAGCTGTGTGACCTGTTTGGCCGCAAGCCCGTGCTGGTGGTCGGCACCCTGATCTTCCTGGCCGGTTCCACCGCGTCGTCGCTGGCGTGGAACATGCCGGCGCTGATCGTGTTCCGCGGTTTCCAGGGTCTGGGCGCCGGCGCAATCATGGCCACCGTCGCAACCCTGGCCGGCGACCTGTACTCGGTACGCGAGCGCGCGGCGGTGCAGGGTTGGCTGTCCAGTGTGTGGGGCATCGCGGCGATCGCCGGGCCGCTGCTGGGCGGTGCGTTTGCGGAGTACGCGTCGTGGCGCTGGATTTTCCTGGTCAACCTGCCGATCGGTGTGCTGGCGCTGGGGCTGATCGGTGCGTTCCTGCACGAGTCGTTCGAACGCCGCCATCCGCACATCGACTGCGCGGGCGCGATGCTGCTGCTGGCCACGCTCGGCACCTTCATCTTCGGCCTGTTGCAGGGTGGCCAGGCATGGCCGTGGTGGTCGTTGCCCGGCGTCGCGGTGTTCGCGGCTGCACTGGTGTTGTTGGTCCTGGCGGTGTGGGTGGAACGGCACGCCGCCGAGCCCGTGATGCCGGGCTGGTTGTGGCGGCGACGCGTGCTGGCGGGGTCCACCCTCGCGACGGTTGGCATGGGCATCGCAATGATGGCGCCCAGCGCAATCTGGTCCAGCGTCACGGCCCACACCGGTTGCGGTTCAGG
>JACZDD010294492.1_pt1 | contig 19124 bp, 16 predicted proteins | sample 8641771 | NCBI WGS metagenome assembly JACZDD01 (sample SAMN15324614, study PRJNA640507) | soil metagenome | isolation source: intercropping peanut in the second line | place: China: Luxin town, Laibin City, Guangxi Province | collected 2019-07-25 | depth 10cm m | reverse complement strand
GGAAGGCTTGGAAGAAGAGCGGACGATGGGCGCGTTGTTATTTGACTCGTATTCTCTGGGATTGCTGGCAGATGCATGCATAAAGAACAAACAATACAAGCGAGCGGTCGACTTTCTGGTTGAAGCGCAATCGAAGCTAGACGAAGTGAACTCCTCGCGCTTCTACGCGGCTGAGATATTTCGCTTGCTGGGTGAAGTACATTTGCGATCGGACAGCAATCTGGATCAGGCGGAGCATTTTTTTTCCAAGGGTCTTAAGGTTGCCCGCGAACAGGGTGCCAAATCCCTTGAACTCAGACTTTGCTTGAGCATGTGTGACTTGCATGGTGTCGGACCAAGCGCCGGCAAGTGCCGGGTACAACTTGGCAAGGTCTATGACTCTTTTACTGAGGGCTATGACACCGCCGACCTCATGAGAGCCAAGGAAAGACTGGAAACCGTTGCTAAATAGCCTCGGCCTTGTTCATTGAATTACCAGGTTTGCGAATTCATTGTTGATCGTATCCAGGATGTAACCTCCATCTTCCGCCATTAAAAAATGTGAACCTGTGCGGACATGATTGGTGAAGCCGCCGCGAGTGAGTTCGCCCCAGCCGGCGGAATCTTCTTCCGAAACCCACGGGTCTGACTGACCGACGAAACTGCTGATCGGAAATGAAAAGAGCTCGACTGGCTCGTACTTATAATTATAGGCCATGCGGAACTCGGCGCGGATCGTCGGCAGCAAAACTTCCCGCAACTTTGGTATCTCCAACATCCTGTTGGCAGCCGGGGTATCGAATTGCCGTATGATATTCGCGAAGATCTCGTCAGTTTGGGCGAAAGGAGGAAGCTTCGCGTCAAACTCCCGATGCAGCATCATGTCGTAAGCCAAGTTGTCCTCAAACTCTCCCCTGCGCTTCAACAGATGCGGCGGTCTTACACCGCAAGCAAATGCGTACTTGATGAAGCGAGTACATGCTTCCGGTAGCGCGTGAAGCGTCGCAAACATGGTAAGGCCGCCCAGGCAGTGGCCAAAAAAGGCGGACGGCTTATCCAGCCAGTCAACCATCTCCGGCAGCAAACCTTCGACGAACGTATCCATGTCATCGATCGCTGTTTCATTAATACGTGTCCCGCGTCCGGGCGCCTCGACTGCAACCACCTCCACAGCGGGGTCGAACAGTTGTGCCCAGGCCCGAAACGATACAAGGCCACCGCCAGCGAAGGGAAAGCAGAATATGCGGGCCTTGGCAGCCGGATTTGGTCGCGGCGCGATCAGCCATTTTCCGGCATCTTGCGACACGCTTGCTCCGTTGGCACGAAGCTGCCTCGTTGCCAGATTCTGCGCTCCGGTCCCGTTGGTTGACCCGATGCCACGCGGCATATTTTCGTTTAGCCCGGCACTCGGATAGGCCTCTTGGTTACTTCGATCGTCGGAATCTGTTGATTCCTCGTCCGCGGCGAAGCCAATGGCGTCTTGGGCCACCCGATTTGGGAATTGCTCTCTTCCATTTTGAGGCGCCACCAATCCGGCCTCTGTTTCCGCGGTTCCTGCAGGCAGATTGGCCAAATGGTCGGCAAGCTGGTTGATGGTCGGTCCACTGATGAGCTGCGAAATCGAAATCAGCACGCCGAATTCATCTTCCAGGTTGTTCGCGAGCGTGACCGACCTCAACGAATCCAGACCAACTTCATTCAAAGGCTGATCCGGATCAATGGGATCTACGAAGCCGAGCTCCGCCATTATGCGCTGCTGCAATCGGCTTAAAAATTCTTCGCGCACGCCGTGATTCACCCGTGCAACATTCGCCGGGCCCGTGTTTGGGCGCGCGGGCTTGGGGGCCCCGAGAGCCGCATGCCCGTTGAGGAGCTCCGCCAGGAACGGTGGATTACCGACCTTTCCGGCGTAAGTCGGCCAATCAGCAATTGCGACCGCAATCTGATCCAGATCGCGGTGCATCAACTTGTCAAAGCTTTCCATCGCGAGCTCGGGAGAAACAAATTTGACGCCCAGCGATGACCACATTGCTTCACCACGAGCGCCGGAAGCGGTAGCCAAGCCGCCGCCCGACCACGCGGACCAGTTGATCGCCGTAGCCGGCAAGCCGACGACGCAGCGATGCGCGGCCAGGGAATCCGCAAACGTGTTGCTGGCGCTGTAGTTGGCCTGTCCGGCAGAACCCAGAAGGCTCAATAGAGAAGATTGCAAAATAAAGAAGTCCAGCTCGAGCGATTTCGTATGCTCGTGCAGAAGCCAGCTTCCATACACCTTAGGCTCGAATACGCGCGCAAATCTGTCCCAATCAAGTTGTGCCAGTATTCCATCGTCGAGGACGCCAACCGAGTGTACCACGCCCTTCAGTGGCGGAAATTTCTTGCTAATCGTTCGCATAAGACGGCGTACGTCATCATCACGGCTGATGTCACACGCCACGGTCCCGATCGATGCGTCGTCAAATTCTTTCGCGCTGAATAGTTCTCTTGCCGCGTCGATGCTTGCTTTCCGGCCCGTCAGGACAAGATGTTTGGCGCCCTTACCAATGAGCCATTTGGCGACACTGCGTCCCAACATTCCCAAACCGCCCGTTACCAAATACGTTGCATCTCGCTGCACCGGCGGAGATTGCTCCGCAAGGTCCGAAAGGGATTGTCTGACGAAGCGTGAAACAAGGCGCTGTTTGCCGGCGGAGATGACAATCTGGCTCTCACCATCCGGATGAAGCAACTCAGCGGCCAAGGCATCGATGTTGGGGCTGTGTTCTCCGTTCACTTCCAGATCAATCAATCCACCCCAGATGCCGGGATATTCGATCGCAGCAGTCCGGCCCAAACCCCACAGACAGGCCTGCACCGGGTCCACATGCCCCTGACCTTCCGTCTTTTGCGTATTCGTGGTCACAAACCAAAGCCGCCTGCCACCCGGATTAGTCGATCGTTGTTCGGAAAGAGCATGCAGGATTGCCAGCGCGCCGCGACACATCATTTCGCTGCCGCCCTTCAACCCTGCGAGGGTCAGGTCGTCTATCGACGGAGCATCCAATCCCCACAGGTAAACGACGCCATCGCAATGCAGACTTTCGCTCGCAGTGAGCTCCGACAGCAATTCTCGAAAATCCTGAGGCCGCCGTTCGTTCACGGTCCACGCTCGGGCAGCGTGTCGGGCAAATGCATCGCCTCTGCAAACAATGTGGCAATGATGGCCGGCGGCTTCCAGTTTGCCGGCCAAGGTTGAGGCGAAACCTCTTGCATCGGCGAAAAGAATCCAGCTTGCCGGGGCGCGATCCCTTTCGTGACTGCCCGCCTGCCTAACGCTCTTCCGCCAGACGGGCCGATAAAATAGCTCATCGGTGCCGCTGGCTTGCGGCTGCTGCACTCTACCGAGCGGCAACCGGCGCAAACTCAGACCCGCGAGATCGGCGACCGGACGCTCCGCGTCGTCGTAAACCTGAATGTCGACTACCTGCGTATCATCTTTCTCGACGCTCCGTAGCTTCGTGTGCACCCACGCTTTGTCGATTCCATCCTGATAGCAGCGAAATCCTTCCAGTGAGATCGGCAGGTAGGATTCGTGGCGGTCGCCCGCGGTGTTCTCCGCACCATCGAGCACGAGAGGATAAGCATGCAGGCACGCATCCAGAAACGCCGGATGCATCAGATATTGCGTACTCGCCAGGCCTTCCGGAAGGCTGACTTTCGTGAGCGTTTCATTCTGGCCGACATACAACTCGCGGACGCCCCGAAAGCCCGGTCCGTACTGAAGCCCGAGCTCATTCAGCCGGTCATAGAAATCGGCGACAGAGAGCGTTTGTTGGCAACGCTCGCGGACCAATTTCGTCGAGAATGCCGATTGGTCTGTCGGCTTGGACTTGCGCAAGGTGCCCGTCATGTGAGTATGCCAGACGGTCGGATCGTCGGTGTCTTTGCTAACGAGTTTAAAGCTCGCCCTCTCGGAGTTCATCGGAGCTACCAGCAACCGCACGGTCCGATCTTCCCCGTTAGCGAACGACATCGCCTTATGATGCATCGCATTTTCAAAACTGATCCGCGATGTCCCGAAGTGCATCCGCCCAACGACCGTGGCCGCCTCCAGTTCGGCAGTGGTCGGCAGGACTACCGTTCCCCCAACTTTGTGATCGAAGAGGAAGCCAGTGTGATGTGTGCCGTAATGCGCTTCATAGCACGCATCATTGGAAGCAGAATTTGTCCGCGCGCCAACCAGCGGATGGATCCGTTCGCCGATTTTGTGTTTTCGTTCGGTTTGGATCGTATCGTCCTCCAGCCAGTAGCGCTTGCGCTGGAACGGATATGTAGGCAACGGGAGTCGACGCCATGACGAGTCAGCATGTACGGCCGCCCAATTTATGTTGTGCCCGGCGACATAGAGCGCGACGAGCATTTCGGTGATCGAGTCGGCATCCGGTTTTTGACGGTTTAGTGTCGCAACCCACGTTGTCGGCCTACCCGTTGCACCGAGGCAAGCCTGCGCAATCGGCAACAGCACCGGGTGAGGTCCGATTTCGAGAAAGGACCGGCATCCGAGCTCGGCCAGCGCAAGCATGCCGTCTCCGAACCGCACCGCTTCCCGAAGTTGCCGGCGCCAATAACTTTTGTCGGGCGCGCCCACCATTAGCTCGCCTGTAACGTTGGAGATTAGAGGCAGTTTCGGTGGGTGATATGTGATCTCGCCGGCGACTTTCTGCAGGTCCTCCAGGATCGGCTCGGTGCGGGATGAGTGAAAGGCATTGGACACGTGCAATTCGCGATAGCTGATACGTTGCCGATCCAGTTCTTCCAACACCGCCCGCAACGCATCCCGATCACCAGATACGACCGTATTCAGCGGTCCATTCATCGCGGCTACGGCGAGTTCGGGGGCAATCTTGTCGATCAGCGCGCGTACGTCGGATTCCGAGGCGAATATCGCTGCCATGGACCCGCCGCCTGGCATTCGGTGCATCAACGCGCCGCGAGCAGCGACGAGACGCACTGCGTCTTCAAGCGTCATGACTCCGGCCATACAGGCGGCGACAAATTCCCCGAGGCTGTGCCCAATCACAGCGTCAGGTGCGATACCCCAGGATTTCAAAAGCTCGGCCAAAGCAAATTCGACCGCGAATAGCGCCGGCTGCGTGTAATCCGTGCGGTTGACCAGCCCATCCTGGCCTTCGCTCGCGAAAATCACGTCGAGCAAGCCGCGTTCAAGATGCGGCTGTGCCAAGAGATGACAACGATCCATGGCGTTCCGAAAGACGGAATGCGTGCGATACAACTGCGCGGCCATACCGGCCCCCTGCGCGCCCTGACCGGAAAACATGAAAGCGATCGGCGCGCTGCTGGTGCGCAGCAAGCTTGAAGGAGTCTTGGATCTGGTTTGCAGCCATTTCGCAAGGTGCTTTTTCAGCTCTGCCAGAGAGCGGGCGGGTGCGGCGAAGCGGAAAGCAAATTGGCTTCTGCTGATGTTTGTTGTGTAGCAGACGTCACCGATCGGTGCCTCGGGATGGTCGTCTAACCACTTCAGCAGTTGCTCGACATGCGCCACCAGCGCCTCGGCGCTTTTGGCGGAAAGCGTAATCAGGCATGGAGAATCCACTTGCGTCTTGTTTTCGGTCGCGGGCGGCGCCTCCTCGAGAACCGCGAAGGAATTCGTACCGCCAATCCCCAAGCTGTTTAGCGCCGCTCGCCGCGGAGTACCCTCGACCGGAAAATCACAGAGCTTGGTATTTACGTAAAAAGGAGATGAAGCAAAGTCGATTGCGGGGTTAGGCATTTCGTAGTTGATGTTCGGCGGAATTTGTTTGTGATGAAGCGCAAGCGCGGTTTTGATCAGGCCCGCAATTCCCGCCACCTGTTCCGGATGTCCAATATTGGCTTTCACCGAACCAACGGCACAGTATTGGTTCCGCTTGGTCTGCTTGCGAAAAGCCATGCTCAGCGCTTCGACCTCGAGCGGGTCGCCGACTATGGTGCCGGTCGCGTGACATTCGATGTAGCCAACGCTGTCTGCGCTTACTCCCGCCGCCTCCAACGCATCCCTCATCGCCTGGGCCTGCTGGCCGAGACTCGGGGCGGTGTAGCTGTTCTTGGCCGAACCGTCGTTATTCGCGGCAGTCCCTTTGATGACTGCAAAGATGTGGTCGCGATCGGCAACAGCTTGCTGCAAGGGCTTGAGCAACACGGCACCGACACCGCTGCCGAAAATAGTCCCCTGGCCAATTGAGTCGAAGGGACGGCAGTGCCCGTCGAGGGAATGAACGTTGCGCTTTTCCGCCAGGTATCCCTCGACTTGCGGTATGCGCACGACCGCCCCTCCCACGAGCATCATGTCGCACTCGTCGAGCCTCAGGGTCTGGCACGCCTGATGGATCGCCAGCAGTGACGAGGAGCACGCCGACTGAATCGTGAAGCTCGGGCCTTTGAGGTTGAACTTGTAGGAAACGCGGGTGCTCAGGAAATCTTTGTCGTTGTTGATATGCGATATGCTTGCGGTCTGACCGGGAAGATCGGCATGGTGCAGCTTTGCCAGCAGATAGCTGGTGACGACTCCGCCGCAGGTTGAGAGGACGCCGACTTTCCCTGGGCAGTTCGCCGGGTCATAGCCCGCATTTTCGAAAGCCTCCCAGCACACCTCCAGAAACATGCGATGCTGCGGATCCATCAGCGCTGCATCTTTCGGGGAGTAGCCGAAGAAGGACGCGTCGAACATCTCGACGTCGCGCAATGTCGGTGCGGCCTTTACGTAATTCGGATTGGCAACCAGAGACGGGTCCACACCCGCCGCCACAAGCTCCTCATCAGAGAAAAAAGTTATGGATTCGATGCCCCGACACAGATTCTTCCAATACTCTTCGGGTGAGCTCGCTCCGGGAAATCGACAGGACAGGCCGATTATCGCAACATCGGAATTCCGCCATGGACCGTGCATTTTGACACCTCGGACTCCACCGGCATTCATGAGCGCCTGAATTTCATCAGCCAGATTGCTCGGTTGGTTTTCTGCTGGCATCCCCGTTCACAGGATTATTCTTACGCAATTTTTCCAACAGATCGGACATACCTGCCAAAACTGCGTCCTGCGCCTCGATAAAAGCAAATGAGCCCGACACCAATTTCGGGAAGATCTCTGCATATGTGTCTGTAATTTTCTTTTCGAGATCGCGATCGGAGAGGCTTCTCCACTTTCCCGATGGATCAAAGATCATCATCAGAGCTTGCAGCTCGCGCGAGGTCAGATTCTCAACCGGTCGCACATGGCTGGCGTCTTCAATGCCCTTTTTCATGATTGCAAGAATTTCGCGCTGGAATGACAGCCAGGGCAGTGTCAGCAAAATGAAATTTCTCAGGACGCGGCTTTCGGGATTTTGGCTATCACCCGCGCTGCTGTGCTTATCGTGCGGCATTGGGACCACCTTCGAATGTTGGATGAATATCGATTACAGACGGGCAAAAGGTGGCACCGTCCACATGGAGCCAGAGACGCCGTGCCTTGAGCTAAAATTACACCAAATTCGCTTCATCTTCCGCCCAATTTGGGGTCGGCGGTGAAAATATACCAAACGCGATACGCTACATTTTGGCTAACCTTTCAGCAACGCTGCTCTTTGTCTTGACGGCCATAACCACTTTTTTCCGGCGCTGCGTTTCGCCGGCGAGAAATTGGGTGAATTGGGCTCCGTTGCTCGCGACCACATCGAAGCCGATGTCATTGAACGGCTTCCGGTGACTTGACTGCGGCCGCGATTTTTTTCCCTAGCCGCACGCACCAACTTGGGAGGCTTTCGAGGCTGTGGATGTCTTGACGTGTCAGCGCTGCTGCAATGAAGCGACTAACGCCTGGTTGGCGCGGTCGAGACGCCGTGCCAAGACGGCAGCGACATAAAAAAGCGCGGCAGCGTTGTAGCCAAGTAAACCCGCATCAGTGACATAAAACTGCGAGGGTTGTATGGCACACACGTCGGCCGTGTGCGGTCGATTTAGTAAAGCAGAGACCTCGCCAAAAACCGCGCCAGGCTCATCCACAATGGCAATTTCAGTGCCCTGCCTAGTCACTGCGACAGCACCCTGCTTGAGAAACAGCAGTCGGCCTGTGGTTGAGCCGCCGACGAGCACATCCTCACCGGCGCGGTAGGTCGCAAGCGGCAAGGCGGCATAGTTGAAACCTGCATATGTGGAGGTAAGCGACATTTGAGGCCTCCAAGTCTGAGGTTTAAACAATAGACCTGGCCCTTAGGTCGCAATGTGATGTCGTTCACACACACGACGACTCGTTACCGTTTATGAGCTCATTTTATCTACCTTCGCCCCTGCCTGCATGAATTGCCGGTTCAATTGGAGTTCCGATAAAATTCTAACTGTCTTCCATGGGCAGTTCTAAAGATTTAGCTCGAAAATACTAACCGCTGACGTTCTCTTTACGGTCACCTGGCTGGTGTCTTGAGGACGGCACTTTCGGTCAACAAATTATCTGCCTGTGAACGGACACCGACTCATGAGTGTTTTAAACGCGTATCATCATATTGCACTCGGTTGTGCGGCCATCGTCTTATCTATCATTGGCGTCCTTATTATTTTCGTTCGATCACTATCCAAGCGAGGTGCCAGTACGCGTGCGGTCGAGCGTCTGCGAAACTTGCCAGGCGGAAAACCGCTAGCACCCCTGCCGGCCGCGAGTTCGGAAATGCTTTTACCGGTCAGTGGCGAAGTCCCGCCGCCCCTCGAACATACAGAACCGCTCGAACTCCAACCAACCGTAAACGTGTCTCAGACGGTTAGCGCTGCTATTCAACCAACCCTCGAGCGTGCAGAACCGCTAGCGATCCAGGCAGTCGTACGCACGGAAGCACCCCAACCGGTTGGCGCCAACGTTCGATCGTTCCTCGAGCGTGCAGAGCCGTTAGAAGTTCAACCGGCTGCTGCGCGCCCAGAATTGCCTCTACAGGTTGGAAGCAAGGTGTGGGCGGTTTGCAAATTCGGATCAGTACCGAAAGGCACGCCGGGTATAGTTACAGGTACAACCGATGGTCGCTTTTGGCACTCACCAATGTATCTATGCACATTCGCTGATAACAGGAAGGTTCGTGCCCGCCCGAAGGATATTGAGGCGTGCAATCACGCACATAGTCTTCAAGAATTGGAGCAGCCAAATCTTGGAGCAATTCAATCGAGTCATATGATTTCGCGGGCACAGCAACTGCGCTCTCGGCAGCATCCAACGCGTCCAGCTTTTGCCGGCAAAACAAAGGCGCCAAACGAAATTGCAGAAGTAAATACCTGAGTTACTTTCCTCGATCCTCGACATCAGCGTTCGCCAAGGCCGCTATAGCAAACGTTACCCTTTTTAATACCGCCGGTCTCGAAAGATTTTTAATCGAAGCGCTTCCGGATGCTTCATTCGATGCTCTAACAGCGCCGCTGTCTCTCGGAGGAATTACCGAACTCGTCTCCGTTACCGCCGTCAATGCAAGCACCCCGCTTCCCGCCGCACTCCCACTCTTTGCCACCGGCTTAGGCGCGTTGAGATTGTTCGGATGGCGCAGGAAGAAGAAAACAGCGGCTTAGCCCCCCAATTCTTCTCATCCAGTTGTCGCTTCTAGCGAACCCTTGCAGTGGATCGGGTCCCCGCGATAACAGTCGGGGAAACTGTCGGGCTAGCGATTTCGGGGCACGCTAAGTAATGGTCGGAGTGGCAGGATTTGAACCTGCGACCCCCACGTCCCGAACGTGGTGCGCTACCAGACTGCGCTACACTCCGACTGATGGCCGGTCTTATAACCCCGGCATCCTTAAAGGCAAGCTTGAGTGAGATGATGACTGCCGAGCCCGGAACACGCGTTTTATCGGCCGACGACAAGGCGATCGAGGCCGGGGCGCGCTGCCTCGCGGCCGGCGGGCTGGTCGCGTTCCCGACCGAGACGGTCTACGGGCTGGGCGCCGCTGCCGACAATGGCGAGGCCATTGCGCGCCTTTATGCGGCCAAGGGTCGGCCGGCGTTCAATCCATTGATCGTGCACGTCGCCAGCATTGATGTCGCACACGCCGCCGGCGTCTTCACCGACGCCGCAGAAAAACTGGCCGCCGCATTCTGGCCGGGGCCGCTGACGCTTGTGGTCGCAAAGCAACCGGACTGCCGCATCGCCGATCTTGCGCTGGCCGGGCTCGACACCATTGCGGTGCGCGTGCCCGCGCACCCGGTTGCACGCGCTTTGCTTGCCGCCTTTGGCGGCCCGATCGTCGCGCCCTCGGCCAACTGGTCCGGCCATGTCTCGCCGACAAGCGCCGCGCACGTGCTCGCCGACCTGCGTGGCCACATCGATCTGATCGTCGATGCCGGCCCAAGCAAAGTCGGCGTCGAGTCGACGATCGTCTCCTGCGCCGACGAGCCGGCGCTGCTGCGGCCCGGCGGGCTCCCACGCGAAGCCATCGAACGGGTTCTAGGTCGTCCGCTGACGTTAGCCTTAACCGACGAAGAGGCGCCTCCCGCACCGGGCATGCTGGCTTCGCACTATGCGCCAAAGGCGTTGCTGCGCCTCGAGGCCGATGGCGCCCAGCCCGGCGAAGCGCTGCTCGCTTTCGGGTCAGCACCGAATTTTTCCGGCCCGACGCTCAATCTGTCGCCGCGCGGCGACCTGATTGAGGCCGCTACCAACCTGTTCTCGCATTTGCGCGCGCTGGATGCTTCCGGTGCGAAGCGCATCGCGGTAATGAAGGTACCGCATGACGGCCTCGGCGAGGCGATCAACGACCGCCTCAAGCGCGCCGCGGCACCGCGACAAGGATAGTCAGTGAATGAATGAGCAGTTACGACGCGCGCCCTCGCCCGACCTGCTGCCGCGCTTCGCGGCCATCGTCGGAGACCGATACGCAATCACCGACCCGGCCGCGCTCGAGCCTTACCTGATCGAAGGCCGCGGCATCTATCGGGGCCGATCGTCGATGCTGTTGCGTCCCGGCTCGGTCGCCGAGGTGCAGGCGATCCTCAGGCTGGCGAACGAAACCAAGACGCCGCTGGTTCCGCAGGGCGGCAACACGGGGCTGGTTGGCGGGCAAATCCCGTTCGACGGCGAGCTTATCCTTTCGCTCACGCGCCTCGACAAAATCCGCGAGGTGGACGCCGCTTCGAACACGATGACGTGCGAAGCCGGCGTTGTGCTGTCGAAAGCGCAGGACGCCGCGGCAGCCGTCGACCGGTTGTTTCCGCTATCGCTCGGCGCGGAAGGCAGCTGCACGATCGGCGGCAATCTTTCCACCAATGCCGGCGGCACCGGCGCGGTAGCCTACGGCATCGCGCGCGACCTGGTGATGGGGATCGAGGTGGTTCTGGCCGACGGCCGCGTCATGAACCTGCTGTCAAAGCTGAAAAAGAACAACACCGGCTACGATCTGCGCCACATCTTCGTCGGCGCCGAAGGCACGCTTGGGGTGATTACTGCCGCGGTGGTCAAGCTGTTCCCGCGCCCGCGCGCGGTGGAAACGGCCTTCATCGGCGTGCCCACGCCGGCCGCCGCGGTGAAACTGCTCAATCAGGCGCAGGCGCGCGTCAGTGGCACGGTGACGAGTTTCGAACTGATCGTCCGCGACGTCATCGAGTTCGCACTCAAGCACGCCCATGGCACGCGTGATCCGCTCGCGAGCAAGCATCCATGGTACGTGCTGATGGAAGTTTCGTCGCAGCACAGCGACGGCCTGCGCGACAGCGTCGAGCAATTACTCGCCGATGCAAGCGCGGAAGGCCTGGTCAGGGACGCAACAATTGCCGCCAGCCTCGACCAGACGAAAGCCTTCTGGCACTTGCGCCATGTGCTTCCCGAAGCGCAGAAGCCGGAAGGCGGCTCCATCAAGGCCGACGTGTCGGTGCCGATTGCATCGGTGCCGCAATTCCTGGAAGAAGCCGCTGCCGCGGCGAAAGCCATCGTTGCTGGCTGCCGACCGGTGCCCTTCGGTCATCTCGGCGACGGCAACGTGCATTTCAACGTCAGCCAGCCCATCGGCGCTGACAGCGCGCAGTTCCTCGCGCGCTGGGGCGAGGTCAACGACGCCGTCAACAAGATCGTGCTGAAATACAACGGCTCGATCTCGGCCGAGCATGGCATCGGCAAGCTCAAGCGGGACTCGCTGCCAAAGGTGAAGGATCCGGTCGCGCTCGAACTCATGCGCGCTCTGAAGCGCATGCTCGATCCCAACGGCATCCTCAACCCGGGCAAGGTGCTCTAGGGCCCCGAAGCGATTGTCGCTCATCTCCCCGAAAGCCGATTGCATCAACCGCTCGTCCCCGCGAAAGCGGGGACCCGGGTCGATATTGAACACGTGGGAGCAGTTGCCCTGGATTCCCGCTTGCGCGGGAATGAGCGGAGACACTCTCTTCCGCCACGGCTCAGGGCGAGACGACCACGCGCCCTTTCATGTTCGGATGGTACTTGCAGAAATAATCGACCGCGCCTGCTTTCTTCAGCACGACGCGGCCGCTTTGCTTCGGACCCGTGACGACATTCCAGTCGCCGTTTGTCGCGGTGGCGGTGTGGGCGAGCGCGTCCTTGTTCACCCACTCCATCGTGTCGCCGACCTTGGCATTCACCTCCGCCGGCGCGAAGACGAGCTTGTCGATCGTGACCTGGATGGTCTCCGCCTGCGCCGGGGCAGACAAAAGCGCACAAACCGTAAGCACGGCGATCCGTCCCGGCGTCATCGCGGCCACTCCGGCTACTTGACGTCGGCGGCAACGTGCTCGGCGTGCTGCTGATGACCCTGGAACAGTTTCAGGCCGGTCTGCAGCAGGCTCTTGAGCTCGGCATTGTTCGCTGAGGGGATCAGCGTGGTTTCGAGCGCGCCATTCACGGTCTTGTGGAAGGCGACCTCGTTGGCGACATAGGCCTGGTCGAAGGCAGAACCTTTGAGCTTCGCCAGCTCGTCGTGCTTGGCTGCCGCCTGTTTGGTGAGCGCGCGGCTCGTGTCGTTATCCTCGGGCTTTACGTGCAGTTTCTTGACCAGCGCGAGCGCCTGCTTGTTCACCGCGGTATGGTCGCGCACCATATCGTCGGCGAATGCGCGCACTTCCTTGTTCTTCGATTTTGCGAGCGCCTGTTTCGCCGCATCAATGTCGAGCTGGCCGGCTGTATAGGCAATGTGCGCGATCTGCGGATCGGTGGGTTTTGCGCCCTGCGCGAAGGCGGGCGCGGACAACAGGCACAACGCGAGCGCACCCGCGGACAATCTGGCAACCATGGGGAATCTCCTTTTCGTGGACCGTGCATTGTTTGATGCAGCGGCGCGACGGAGGTTCCCGGAAATCAGCCGGCGCAGATACGCGCGACGATCGTTTCCGTCATGCGCTCGCAGCGCCAGCCATCGAAGGGGAAGCTGCTGGTGAGCGCCGGACCGAGCTGCTTGTCGAGTTCCGCGCGCAGCAGGACTCGCGCGCGGTGCAGCCGGGTTTTCACAGTCTCCGGCTGTAGGCCGAAGAGGTCGGCGGTTTCGTCAACGCTCATGCCCTCGACGATGCGCGCGACGAACACCGAACGGAATGCGTCGGGTAGTTCGTCGATCGCTTGTTCGAGCACTTCACGGATTTCGCTTTGCGCCATTGCTTTCTCCGGATCGCTGCCCGCAGCCGAGACCGGAAAATTGATGATCTCGGCCTCGTTGCGGTTGCTACCATATGTTTCCCAGTCGACCGTGGGCCGGCGCCGCCGCAGCCGCCCGAGCGCCTCGTTCATGGCGATGCGGGTGATCCATGTTCCAAAGGCGGCATCGCCCCGGAACATGTCGAGCCCCGTGAAGGCGCGGACATATGTCTCCTGCACGACGTCTTCGGCCTCCGCGTCATTGCGCAGAATGCTGCGCGTGATGCGGAACAGCCGGCGATTGTATCGCTTGGTTATGGCGCGAACGGCGGCTTCATCGCGCGCACGCGCCATGCGCACCAGATCTTCGTCGCCTAGCTTTTCGGCCGCTTGCGTCGCCTGCACCACGGACATGGGGATTATCCTCGGTTTTGATCCATTTGATGCCGCAAAGCCATAAAGGTTCCCGGCCCCTCCTTAGAATAATACGCCCTGTCCGTCATCTTTCTTGGCGCGCCGGGCCGGCTGCTTTTGCTGGGCGGCCTTTTGCCCGGCACCGGGCGACCAGGGTTCCACGAGTTCCGGATTATCGTTAGCCGTTCGGTTGACGGCGGCCGAAACCTCGTAGGCCTCGAGCGCCGCATCAGGGGCCGGCGCGACCAAGGTCATGGCTGTCTCAACGTCGACATTCGCGCAATCGAGCCACAGGTTGAAGGCGTCCGGCGGAACGATCACCGGCATGCGGTCGTGGATTTCACCGAGCGCGCGGTTGGCTCGCGTCGTCACGATCGCCGCTGTCTCGAGCTCTTCGCCGTTTGGTCCTATCCAGGTCTCCCACAGTGCGGCAAACGCGATCGGTCCACCCGACTTTGCGCGCACGAAATAGGGCTGCTTGCCCGCCCTGCTCGCCTTCCACTCGTAAAAGCCGTCGGCCGGAACGAGGCAACGCCGGCGTTTCACCGCAGCACTGAAGGCGGGCTTGTCCGTTAGCGATTCACCCCTTGCATTAATCAGCAATGAGAAATTTTTCGGGTCGTTGACCCAGGGCGGAAGCAGTCCCCATCGCACCAGCGCAAACTGCCGCTTGCCGTCGATCACCCTCACAATTGCGATCGGCTGCGTCGGCGCGATGTTGTAGCGCGGCGGGAAATTGGGCTGCTCGGGGTACCCGAACAGGGCCCGGATTGCTTCCGGCGCTGACGTCACGGCATAGCGGCCACACATCAAACGGGTCCTAAATATCGGGTGCTTAAGCGCAATTTAACCCCGCATCGTGACACTGCGGCCCGATCCGCTTCGGGGGAAGGGGCTCGATGAAATATCAGAACTGCGCCGCCGTGGCGCAAGCACCTGACGAGCCGCTCGATCTCGGCGCAGGCCTGCGGCTCGAGGATGCCAACATCAATCCTTCGACGGGTCTTGCGACCGACTACCTCAACCGCTTCAACGAAGCCGTCATGCTGCTCGACATGCTGGCGACCTGTCCAGAATTCCGCGACGACTTTCTGTCGTGGGAGCCGATGAGCTATCGCGAGCATTTCCGCTCCTCCCACTCCCGCACTCGCGATCTCGCCATTGCCGCCTACGAGACGGCCGACCCGAACGTGCGCGGCGGCCTCGACACGCTGGCCGCGACAATGACCGTCGTGCTAGAGGCGACACGAGCGGCGATGACCTCCGACCTCAGGCCGGAAACAATCGCCGCGCTTGCGGGCAATGCCGTCGGATGGCTGAAGCCGATGATCGCGCGCGCCGGCGGGATCATCAATGGCGATGAAGAGGTCACGGACGCAGGGTCGCCGCAGGCGATCGTCGATCAACTGATGAAGCGATAGAGCGCGTGGCTGACGAGCGAACCTATCCGCAGCGCCCCGTCCTGGCGGTGAGTGCAGCCATCATCCGCGATGGCAAGGTGCTGATTGTGCGGCGCGCGCGCAAGCCGGCGCTCAACCTTTACACTTTGCCCGGCGGCGGCGTTGGGGCCGGTGAGCAGCTTACTGATGCGGTCGTTCGCGAAGTGCGTGAAGAAACCCAGCTCGACATCGAGCCGGTTGCACTCGCGGGGCACCGTGAAGCAATCATCTGCGACAAGGAAAGCCGGGTTGAACGGCATTTTGTCATCCTGTGTTTTGCGTCGCGGTGGCTCAAGGGCGAACCGGTGCTAAACAGCGAGCTCGACGACGCACGCTGGATCGATCCGGCCGAGCTTTCCGTCTACAAGACGACTGAAGGTCTGGCGGAAATCGTGGCGTCCGCGGTGGCACTGATCGCAGGCACGCGCTGACCCGCCCCGCCTTGCGATTGCCTGCCAGCCGGCGCATATGATTCCACGACTCATACCCGGCTGGTTTCCGTGAAAAAGCTGCTCGTTGTCATCTCGATTTTCTTCTGTCTCGCCGTGCCGGCCCGTGCGCAAGGCGATGCGCCGGCGCCGTTTGATGGCGATCTTGCGCGTCTGAGCGAGATCCTCGGTGCCCTGCACTATCTGCGCGCGGTCTGCGGCGCAAACGACGGCGCGAAGTGGCGCAACGAGATGCAGGCGCTTACCGACGCCGAGGCGCCCAGCGGCGAGCGCCGGCGCAAGATTGCCGCCAGCTTCAATCGTGGTTACCGCGGATACGAGCAAACCTACCGGACCTGCACGCCCGCCGCCGACCTCGCCATCCGGCGCTATCTCGATGAAGGCGCGAAAATCGCCCGCGATATCACGGCGCGGTATGCCAACTAGGCTATGCGGTTAACCTTCTCTTAATTGTAGGCTATTGCCGTCTGGTCCCCGTGCTAACGTCGATTTGGGACGTATTGGGCGTCCGCCTTGACGCCTAAGGGACTTAATTATGCCGGTTACCGAAAATCCTACGCACGCGCGCGAGCCTATTTCCGATCGCGACCAGAAAATGATGGCGCTGGGCTACCTCCACGAAGCCTGGGCGGAAGCGCGTCATGACGGCATTGATGGTGACTGCCTTGCCCAGGCCTGCCTGTTCGCGGCACTCGCCGAGTTTGTCACCACCTATGGTGAGGAGGCTGCCGCAACGTTCACCGACGGCCTGAGCACCCGCATCCGTAACGGCGAATTCACGCTCGAGCAGCCCCGGCAATAACGGCCCGGCGATCTTTCAACTCGCAAGCGTTTCAAGAAATCTGACGCGTTCGCCCTGGGCCGGCTTCATGAGCGCACCCTGCCACATCACCTTGCGCCCGCGTACGAAGGTCCCGACCGGCCAGCCAGTCACGGTCACGCCGTCATAGGGTGTCCATCCCGCACGCGAGGCCATCCACTTGTCGGTGATCGTTTCGCGCCGCTTGAGATCGACGATGGTCAGATCGGCGTCATAGCCGGCGGCGATACGCCCTTTTGTGGCGATCCCGAACAACCGCGCCGGGCCGGCGCTGGTGAGATCGACGAAGCGCAGCAGCGACAGTCTCCCCGCGTTGACATGGTCGAGCATGATAGGCACCAGCGTCTGCACGCCGGTCATCCCCGATGGGCTCGCCGGATAGACCTTGGCCTTTTCCTCGCGCGTATGCGGTGCGTGATCCGAGCCGAGGACATCGACGACGCCCTGCGCAATACCCTTCCAAATTCCGGCGCGGTGTGCCGCATCACGCACCGGTGGATTCATTTGTGCGCGCGTGCCGAGCCGCTCGTAACACCCAGGCGCCTCCAGCGTGAGATGATGCGGCGTCGTCTCGACCGTGGGGACGTCCTTGTGACCGGCGAGGTATTCCGTTTCCTGCACCGTCGGAATATGCAGCACGTGCACGCGCGCGCCGGTCTCGTGCGCGATCGTGACGAGGCGCTGCGTCGCCTTGAGCGCGGCGGTTTCGTCGCGCCAGACGGGATGCGAACGCGCGTCGTCCTCGACCCGCAGGTTTTTTCGCTCGTTCAGCCGCGGCTCGTCCTCAGCATGGAACGACGCACGGCGTCGGATGACCTTGAGCACCGCGCGCAGCCCGGCGTCGTCGGCAACCAGCAGCGAGCCGGTGGACGAACCCATGAATACCTTGACGCCGGCGCAGCCGGGCAGCCGCTCCAGCTCGGCGAGATGTTTGGCGTTGTCGGCAGTCGCACCGACGAAAAAGGCAAAGTCGCAATGCATGCGATGATGTCCGCGCTTGACCTTGTCTGCGAGCGCCTCTGCACTCACGGTCAGCGGGTCGGTGTTCGGCATCTCGAATACTGCAGTAACGCCCCCCATCACCGCCGCAAGGGAGCCGCTCTCAAGATCTTCCTTGTGGGTGAGGCCCGGCTCGCGAAAATGGACCTGGGTATCGATCACACCCGGCAGCAGGTGCAGCCCCCGGCAGTCGACCACCTCGCCGGCAGACGCGCGTGACAGGTCGCCGATTGCCTGGAAACGGCCGCCGCGCACACCTAGATCGCGCACGCCCTCGCCGTCATGGTTGACAACCGTACCGCCCTTGAAGATCAGCTCGTAGCTGTCAGCCATGCGCGCAACTGCCGGGATTGGACTTGAGGCCTGTCTGACAGCGCTTACGTTCAGCCGCGAGTTCTGGCAAGAGACTATCGACACATACTTCAGAGAGCCGGCATGCAGGCAGCACTTCTTCCCGATAGCGGCGTGGTCAAGGTCGTCGGCGACGACGCCCGGCGCTTTCTCAACGGGCTGGTGACCGGCGATATGGCCAAGGTTGCGGCAGGCAAGCCGTGCTTTGCGGCACTGCTCACGCCACAGGGCAAGATCATCGCCGACTTCATCATCGCCGAAGCCCCGGCCGAGGACGGCGGCGGCTTTTTCCTCGACTGCCCCCGGGCACTCGCCCCGGCGCTGGTGGAAAAACTGAACTTCTACAAGCTGCGCGCCAAGGTGATCTGCGAAGACCTTTCGGAAGTGCTCGGGGTGATGGCGGTCTGGGGCGGAATGGCCGACAGCGAATACGGCCTGAGCTACCCGGATCCACGGCTGTCGGCACTCGGCTCGCGCGTCATGTTGCCCCCGCATCTGGCGGCCGCTGCAGCCGCCGATCTCGGCGCCAATCTCACCGATGCTGACGGCTATGAGGCCCATCGCATCGCGCTCGGCGTGCCGCGCGGCGGGCTCGACTTTATCTATGGCGACACTTTCCCCCACGAAGCCGATATGGACCAGCTCAATGGCGTCGACTTCGACAAGGGCTGCTACGTCGGCCAGGAGGTCGTTTCACGGGTCGAGCATCGCGCCAGCGCCCGCAGCCGTGTCGTGCCGATCGCTTACGACGAGTTCGCGCCGAGCTCCGGTCTGCCGATCATGGCCGGCGAAAAGCAGATCGGCACGCTGGGCTCGACGGCGAAAGGCCGGGGCCTTGCCTTGATGCGGCTCGACCGGATTGCCGATGCTTTGGCTGCCAGGACGGCGCTGGAAGCGGGTGGCATCACCGTCCGCGCGGTGAAACCATCCTGGGCGAAGTTCGACTGGCCGGGTGAAGCAAAGACAGCCTCATGAGCAAATCCATTCTTCATCCCGACGGCATCACGCGCTGTCCCTGGCCAAAGCAGGATCCGCTCTACGTGACCTATCACGACGATGAGTGGGGCGTTCCCGAATATGATGACCGCGCGCTGTTTGAAAAACTTGTGCTCGACGG
>JACZDD010004742.1_pt1 | contig 19154 bp, 18 predicted proteins | sample 8641771 | NCBI WGS metagenome assembly JACZDD01 (sample SAMN15324614, study PRJNA640507) | soil metagenome | isolation source: intercropping peanut in the second line | place: China: Luxin town, Laibin City, Guangxi Province | collected 2019-07-25 | depth 10cm m | reverse complement strand
TCGCGCGGCCCGGCGGCAACATCACGGGCATTTCTGTCATGCTGCCCGAGACAAGCGTCAAGGGCATGCAACTACTGAAGGAGTTCGTACCTGGGCTCTCGCGCATTGCGGTTATCTGGGACCCGTTCACCCCTTCGCACATGCCAGGCCTGCGTGCTGTTCAAGCGACCGCTCCTGCTTTGGGTCTTCAGCTTCAAGCTCTGCCGGTATCTACCGCGGCGGACTATGACGCCGCCTTCGCCACAATGAGCAGGGAACGTGCCGACGCGTTGCTAATCCTTACAACCCCTCTGTACCTTGCGGGGGCCGGTCGGCTCGCCGAACTTGCAATCAGGTATAAATTGCCGATGTTTGGACCCCGAGAGTTCGCCAAGGCGGGCGGTCTCGTCGGCTATGGACCAAACCGGGTCGATTTATTCCGCCGCGGTGCAGTCTACGTCGATAAGGTTCTGAAGGGTGCCAGCCCCGCTGATCTGCCGGTTGAGCAACCAACAAAGTTCGAGCTGCTCATTAACCTGAAAACCGCAAAATTACTCGGGCTCACTATTTCGCCCAATCTGCTCGCGCGTGCCGATGAAGTTATTGAGTAGCTACAGGTCCGCTTCTGGCCCTTAGCGGACATAGGCGAGTGCAGCACACATGTCTGCTCGGTTTTCGGTGGTAAAGCGGATATCGCCAGTGCGAGCTGCTAGTCCGCCTTGCCAAGCACCACCACCGGTATATCGATGTCGCATACCAGCCCGGTGCCAGCCCAATTGAAGTGAACACGCCCGTCCAACTGATTTTTGATCATCATTCTTATTGCCCGCATGCCAAAGCCATCGCGCGACGGTGGAGTTGTTTCCGGGCCTCCTGTCTCGGTCCAGCGAAGAGACAAGGATTGGTCCGGCTTTAGGGACCACTCGATGTGAACGCGACCTGCGGGTATCGAAAGCGCGCCATATTTTGCGGCATTGGTCGCCAGTTCGTGCAGGACCAGCGCAACCGACTGCGCCGCTTGAGGGCCAATCGTCTGATTTGGACCGCTGGCCATGACGGGCGCGTTGACTTCGCGATGATAGGGGGCCAGCTCCTGTTCAACGATGTTCTTTATCGTCGTACCTTCCCAATGTGAGACGGCAAGCAAATTATGTGCGTTTGCCAGCGCCTGAATGCGTCCGCTAATTGCGTTTTTCACGCCTGCGGGCGTATCGCCCTCTGTCAGATTGACGATCGCCTGTATAACCGCCAGGAGATTTTTAGCCCGGTGATCAACTTCGCGACTGAGAAGGGCAATAAACCGCTCCTGCTTCTTGTGGGCGGTGATATCCCGCGCAATTTTTGAAGCGCCAATCACCCTGCCTTTTTCATCTCTGATCGGGGAAACGGTAAGCGCAATATCGATCAGCGTTCCGTCCTTACGCTTTCGAACCGTGTCATAGTGATCAATGCGCTCGCCGCGTCGAATCCGGTCAAGAATGAAAGGTTCTTCATTTTCACGGTCCGACGGTATGAGAATTGAAATTGGCTTTCCGATAATTTCCTCAGCCGCGTAGCCAAAAATTCGCTCGGCGCCTTTGTTCCAGCTAATGACGATTCCGTTCAGGTCTTTGCTGGCGATCGCGTCATCCGATGATTCGACGATGGCCGCCAGCAGTCGTGCACTTTGCAGATCGGTTTTGCTTTCTGAAACGCCCAGCAACCGGTTTTTGAGGTCTTCGATTCGGTCGGACATGTATCCCACACTCAGTGCCGGCTGGCTCTGCGATAACGAAAATAGCCCAGGTTGGTGGACGTGCACAGATTGGCGGACGTGCAGATGGCCTTCTGTATAACCGGCCGGTTCCGACTGAGTTCCATGTCGGTAAAGCGGACATGACTTTTTGCGGGGATCCGCTTTCGCGGTCGCTATTGGGAGTAGGGCGGACATGATGTTTTGCGGCGCGAACGCCTGCTTCTGACCCAAAGCGGACATTCGCTAAGTCCGTTTACGGTTAGCCCTGCCGAGATGTGTTTGGGGGCCCGAGCGTATTAAATCGTGCCTTCTGCTCATCGCTCAAGGAGGCGTAGAAATCCGCCAGCGCCGGGCGCACCGTTTTAATGGCCTGCGACATCGCGTCAAGACGCTTTGATACTGCGTCAAAGCGATCCAGCGGTGTTTGCGGCAGCTGGGCGGGGCATGATGCCTGTAATTGGTTGGCAGCCTCGGCCGATGCGAGCTTCAATTTGTCGAAAAGATCCAGTTGCTGTTTCGCTGGCTTGACCACCTGCTCCACGCGCTGCACGGGCAGCTGCGTAAAGCCCTCAGCACGGTGGCTGCACAACGAAGCCAGATCGCTGCCCGAAACAGAGCCACGACGGCTCGCGCGCTCCGACCTGGCCGGGCTCAGCGCCGCGAAGCGTTCGCGTTGTCTGTCATCCAACGCATTGTAAAAATTGTCGAGCGGCTCGCGCACGATCGCCAATGCCTGTGCGGTACTGTCGATGCGCTTCTCCACGGCGTCAAGCCGATCCACGGGAGTCAACGGGATTGCATTTGAACAGGACGCCCTGAGAACGTCACGCGCCTCCGACGATGCCGCTTTGAGGTCATCGAGCGCTCGCAGCTGTTCATTGGTCAAGCGCAGGGCCGTTTCCAGACGATCCATTGGCAGATCGGTCACGCCGGGCGCGAGGCCACTGCAGCTCTGGGCAAGGTCGGCTTGGTCCGGGATTGAGCCAGTGACTTCCGCCGGGCCACGACGCGCGACACGACGCGCGGGACCGTACGCGTATCCGCCATAAATATCGTAGTTGCCCGGACCGTAGGCATAGGCGGGGCCGTAGTAGGGGCCAGGCCAGAACACGGCGTCCCACACAAACCAATCCCCATATGCCCAGAAGGGATCGAAATAGGGGAAAGGCCAGAACGTGAAAGCCAGGAGATTGCCGAAGAAGTAAGGCCAGAAGACTGGTCCGACCCAGCCGCCCCATCCGCCATGCCAGCCGCCCCATCCACCATTCCAGCCGGACTTCCAATTCGGATTGCCCCATTGATTCCAGGCCGCCTTCCCGGCGAACGCGCCCTTGGTTCCTGTCGCGAGAGCGTTGGCGGCGTTAACCCGCGCCGGGCCTGAACGGGCATCACTGAGACTGCTTGCGTTCTTTGCACCGGCAGCGGTCTTTGCACCGGCAGCGGTCTTGGCAGTCTTCGCAGTGCCTGCAGTCTTCGTATTCCCAACGCGACTTCGACCTGTTCGCGACGCCCCTACGCTGGCCTTGGATCCGCGAACGTGCGTGGTGCCGACATGCGCGTGCCCAATTCGCGAGGCTCCGATGCGGCCGCCTTGAACATGCGCGGCGCCTCCGCCGGGATGTCCGCCGCCGCCACCACCGGGATGGCCACCGCCACCTTTGGCGAGAGCAGATTGGGTTTCCGGGATCAGCAGCACGCTGATCGCAATGATCGCCGCGAGAATACTGCCTTTGCTAGCCATGAAGACGCGCCTCCTATGGCTAATTGAACTAGAAATAACTTTTATCGGGAAATTTTGTTCCACGACCTATAGTGGACTCCTAACGCTCACGAGCGACAGAAGCCGCCGTCTCATCGCAACCATCGTTTTCTGCGAGATCCAGAATGGCTGCCGCACGCATGACAAAGGGAATCATCTGCAGTCGCTGGCCACTGGGATATTCGAACGCGATGTGATGCCAGACCTTTCCGTCACAGGCGATTGCAGCCTTGCGATAGAAAATCCTGTCGTCCTTGGTTCCTGATACGACGATCCAGTCAGGTTGACCTCGCAGATAGGTGAGCGTTTCACCCTCGGCAAAAGCGATCGACTGCATGTGCTTTGCAATGGATTCATTGGGGACCGGAAAAGAATAAACGGCGAGCCAGGACGAACCATCGGGAGAGAGAAATCGCTTGCCTTGCCAGTTCGGGTCCGCGGGCTGAAGTTGCCAGTTCGGCGGTATCATGTCCGCGGGCCTGAGTGGTTCGCGCCGCTGACGACCACGCCGCGAGTCCCCTGGTGGCGAATCCCCTGGTGCAAACCCATAGGCGTCAGGCGGGCCGGCAATGTGACCTCCCGGCCAGCGCCAATGGCGGGCCTCCGCCGTTGGCGCGGTCACCAGAACCAGGCAGGCCAAGACGAGAAGTTTGCGCACGCCTCAATAACGGTTGAGCGCTCGTAATTGATCCTTACTGACTCGGTGGGGAACCGGAGCTTCCCCGGAGAAGAGAAAGCCCGCCGCTACTGGTGGAACTTTGATCGTGCAGACAAGTTGGCAGCTGAGAGGTTCTGAATGCGCGAATTGAGAGCCAGAGTCGGCGCTGCAATTTTTATTTTGCTTGTTACCGCGCCGGCTTCGGCGCTGCCGTTCAGCGCCAAAACGGTGATGAATCACGATTGGCCCCTCCAAAACGCGCGCCTGATTTGCGATGAGTTTGCACGCTGCTGGCAGATCCAATCAGCGCCCTATGGCCCCCGCGTTTCCCAACCGGACGTCTACTACGATCGCGACCCTGCCTACCGTTATTCCGAATACGCATCGGGTGTTCGACCTCCAACCAAGTGGGAGCGAAAAGGTTTTTGCCCTCCCGGTCAGCGAAAAAAGGGTAACTGCTGACCTTCGGTCGCGCTGCTCGCGTCCGCTTTTGTCCGCTATTGGCCCTTAGCTGACATCGTGTTTGCGCCGCACATGTCCGCTTTCGGGGAGTAAAGCAGACATACCTTTTGCGGGAGTCCGCTTTCGCGGTCGCTATTCGGCGTAAAACGGACATCGCTTTTTGCGGCGCACATGTCTGCCTTCGACCCAAAGCGGACATGGGGAAGTAAGTGGTGCGATAGCACCAGTATCGTGTCCGTTTTAGACAAAACCAATTCCGATTGATGTCGTATCGCTAGTTGCACAGCAGATTCGATAGACAGAATCATTTAAGAGGTATTGCCAGCGCGACCTCAGAATCCGGTGCACAACGGGGATAACTGCAATTTGGTCACTAAACGACCGTGCAGATGCTCTGTTGGTATTTAGGGATTGAGGGGAGACGGGGCATGCGGGCGCTTTTGCTGGGCACATTGCTCGTAATCGTTCTCATGTCGAGAGCGACAGCTCAATTAGCTATCGGGCCGCTGCCGATAACGAGCAGCATTAACGGCATACCGATAACCCTGAGCGTGACGTCATGGATTTCAGTCAACTCGGTTGGCGATGAAATCACCGTCGACGCAAGACTCTTCGCCGACCTAATAGATCTGCAGAAAAAATTTTCGGATATCGTGAATAGCTTCAAGCGTAGTGCAGGTGACTGCAATCGAAGCGCTGATGGTCAAAGTCCCGTCGTATCGTTCAAGAGCGGCTCGCTCTGGCCGAGTAGCGATCAACTTATAATATTTGTCCGTGGTGATATTGATATTTGGTCGTGCATTGTCGGACGCCCGCAGTCCGCAATCCGATGGGAGCCGAAAAAAATTGCATTTCTGACTTTGAAGCTTCCCGTACAACGGACTTGGAGAAACGTGCGGAAAAACATAGATGGCAGTGAACCGTTTCATGGAATGCTATCGGTAGCTTTAGCAGAAAAAGACGCTGGAAATGTCGCGTTAAGAGCTACCAAACCCACCATCAGGTTCGAGGGTGAACCGACTTTCCTGACGAATACGAATTTGAATCTTGCAATGACGGATATGAACCAGAAGGTGTCCAAAGCGCTTCAAAGTGCAATTGATGTGGCCAAGTTGAAGGACACGCTTCCCAAGGAGCTTCAGAAATTAAACATGACCATTATTTCGGCTCGCTTCAGAGATCGTGGCGGTCATGCAATTGCAGAAATTAATTTAGCCGCAAGAGCCTCAGGCAACACCACAACATCGCTGCTTCAGCAGATCGATGCAGCCTATAGGTTAAACTAAGAGTGCGGTCCATTTACTAACTGCATGAAAGGGATCTCACTGCTGGGCCCGATTATTGCTCGCAGATATCCTCTTTCAGGGACAAATGCTGTTTTGCTTTGCAAAAGTCTGCTTTTGACGCAAAGCGGACGTAAGGCCCGCGTTAGCTTTCCGGCGCAGGCGGAACAAGCATTAAAATATAGCGCTGCGGCCGGCCTGCGATGCCGAGAAAATTTCTTTCCAGTTCAAATTGGATCTTTCGGCTCGCCGGATCGATTTGGTTCGATTGTATGGTGCAACGATCGTCCGCTGCCTCGCATACCAGCGCCAGGCCGCTGCTTCGCAACCGTGCTCGCGGCAGCGCCGGCAACCCTGGCAATGCCTGCGGCCGTCCTTGCGCGTAGGCCACAACGCCATACGCCAGATCGGCATTTCCCCCAACATACTTCAATGGCTCTGATGTCCCCGTACGCCACGCAGCTTCCACCCGTTCAGCCAGCATTCTCGTTTGCGTGAGTTGCGGCGGCAAGCCGCGCGTGAACGCGATCAGCGCTGCGACAGGCGCGGCGAGGAGTATGGCGAACGGGAGCAAGACCGCGATGCCCACGATCCGCCGAACGGACAGGCGCGATAACCGGACCGAATGCGACGACAGCAGCAAAACGGGCAGCAGCGTCCAGGCGGACATGGTCCAAATCGCATCGATGTCGATGCCCCAAAGCAACGCCGGCACGATGGGCATGAGCAATGTCGTCCAGAACACGACGGCGACAAATCGGCGGGTTGGATCTGCCGGCCATACGATGTCCAAGAGTGCACCGGTTCTTGGCCGTGCTGCCAGCAACACAATCGTGACCGGCACGGATGCGTAGGCGATTGCGTCGATGCAATAGCGCAGAGCATCCACCGTCGCTTCTGTGATCGAGTGGCCGCCATGCACCGACATCGCGTAGTCGACCGACGAAAAATTGTGCTTTTCGAGCCAGCCGATGTGCGGGCTGATCACCGCCATGCCCACGAGGACTGTTATCCACGGGGCGGATGATCGAAGATAGGAGCTCCGCCGCTCATCCGAAATCGCCGCAACCGCAAGGGCAGCCAGCAGCGCGAGCGACCAATACTTCGTCATCATGCAAAGTGCTGCGCTTGCACCCGCAAGGGCCGCATAAGCGGCGCTGCGCGTTCGATATGATCGCAGGAACCAGAAAGTCGTGAGCGCCCATAGCGGCATGAGCACGGTGTTCACGTTGAATTTCAACGCATGGAAATTGAAGAATGGAATGAATGTAAGAAGACAAAGCCCCACGACGCGTTTACTGGGTTGCAGGTAGTCGGCAAACAACTGCCATGCGATCCACAGGGCTAATGTCGCCGTCAGAACTGCAAGCAAATAGTAGGTCCAGTCGTCGATGGGAAACCAGGCAAACCATGCGCGCACGACAACTGCCGCAAACGGTGGATGTTTGGGAAAGCCGAACGCAAGGTCACGAGACCATGCGATCAGTTCGGTCATATCGGGATGGAGATCCTGACTGCTTTTTGCGATGACGCCATAGAGCGTCCACGCACACAGATACACCGCCAGGACGGCAAGGACTGTACGGTCCCTTCGCCTCGCACTCTTGAGTGCGTCAACCAGCCGGTCGAGCAGACGCGCAAGTCTCAAAACGAACTCCCCGACGGCTTCCTAATCAGGAAACCGCCAGCGGAACAGTAATCAGCGCGTAAAAACGAAACCGAAATCGGAGCTAAAAGTTATTACGTGCTAGCCAAGCTCAATTCGATCGCAACTCCGTGGTCGGTCCGTAACGGTCTAAAGGCTAATCGAGCCGCGCGCAGCATAAATTGCGCATTAAGAATTCCAACGCGTGCTTACCCAAGTTCAAAATCCTAATCACCAGGTGTCTTTTTTATGGTTTGGCAAAACATTTGGCTGGATCAAAACGTCGAATTGATTTTGGGAACCTCCATCAGCCTGCTGCATCAAATCGCACGTAACCGGAATCAAGCGATGGTACCTGAACTTCCAAGCTCTAAAATGTTGTAGACAGCTGTGCCGGGTTCTCGCCGCATTCTCGTGACCGGAGCCTCGGGGCTTATCGGCAGTGAACTTTGCGGACAGCTCGTCGAGCGCGGCCACGCAGTCATTGTGCTCGCCCACCGCCGATGCCGCCTGCTGCGAAACGACGGGGCGATGATGCAGCCGGTGCCCTATGCTGGAACACTTCCTGGACTCGCTACCTTGCAGTGGGTGGCAGGTGACATCCGCAAATTCAATCTCGGTCTCGGTCGCGAAGAAGCTGCTGCGCTGATAAATGCCGTCGAGCTGATTGTTCATTGTGCGGCGGAAACGAGATTTTCCCCCGAATCTGATCTACATCGTAGCGTCAATGTCGATGGTACGGCCAATGTCGTCCGCTTCGCGCGGTCAGCACAAGGCTCGGCGCCGGGACTCATCCATCTCAGCACGGCCTATGTCAGCGGGGAACGTTCCGGCCCAATCGCCGAAGAAGAACTGGATGTTGGCCAGGCGTTCGCGAATGGCTACGAGGCGAGCAAGGCCGGCGCGGAACAGCTGATGCACGTGTCACGCTTGCGGGTCGCCATCGCCCGGCCATCGATCGTTGTGGGCACGTCAGAGACCGGGGCGATTGGGCGTTTCGAGAAATTTTATGGTCTTCTCCGCCTCATCGGTTCAGGACGAATTAGCGTCCTACCCGCGGCTGCTGAGGCAAGTCTTGATCTCGTGCCTATCGATCACGTGATCGGAGGCCTGATCGACATCATCGAGCGGTTTGAGGCGGCGGAAGGAAAGACATTCCATTTAGTTTCAGGCGACCCTGCACCTGTCGCGGCGTTGGTCGAATTCGATTACTCCGGTTTGCATGTGCCACGGCTCGTTTCGCCGCAGCAGTTTGATCTGCACCTGCTCGATCCGGCCGAGCGCGCTCTCTATCACAGCGTGACATCGGCCTACCTGCCTTATCTGCGAAGAAACCCCCGCTTTTCCACCCAGAACCTGCTCGCTCTTTCCGGACGTGCCTGCCCGCCGACGGGCCCTGGTTTCTTGCGCCGTGTCGTCGAGTACGCCAGGGCAGCCGGCTATCTTCGCCCCAACAAACGGCACGGCGCTCACCTGATGTCGGGGTAATGGCGCTCGATTCCGCGGCGCAGACCCAGTCCCCAGCGGATTCCGACATAGAGGTAGACCAGGTTCGCTTTCAGCCCGCCCCAGGCGGCGATCCGGCGGTCGGAGGTGGTCACGATCCGATTGACGAGCCGGACTCGGCCACGCTGGTGCAGGCGCAAGCAAAGATCGGCATCCTCCATGACGGCGAGTGTCTCGTCACATCCTCCCACTGCGACAAAATCGGAACGGCGAAAAAACATGGCGTGATCGCCGAACAGAAGGCGTCCGCCCTTGAAAAACCTGTGAGGTCGAAAGATGAGGGGCGCGTACCACGTCTTTACCAAGTTGTGAAAGGTCGTGCCCCACCGCACCCCTTCGGCGCCCACAATGATCGTTGTGAAACCCGCAAGGGCCGTTTTCGAGTCGCGCATTGTTGCGCGGATGACCGCCACTGCATCGTCGGGGAGCGTCGTATCTGCATGAAGCACACAAATGAGCGGTGCGCGCGCTTCAGCCACACCGCGATTGATCGCCGCCGCCCGCCCACGAACGGCGTGTTCGATCAGGCGGGCGAGTCCGCTTTCGCGCACAAGTGCAACTGTGTTGTCCTGGCTGCCGCCATCGACGACAATGACCTCCGCCGGCGCTGGAGCAAGGATTCCGAGTACGCGAAGCAACCGCGGCATGACGGTTGCCTCGTTCAGGACGGGGATGACGATCGCCACATCATCATCAGGTCCAGTTGGATTATTTCGGAAATCGTCCCCGCTTTGCGCCTGCATGCTCGTCCGTTCAGTGCTGGAATTGAGGATCGCAGTATGCGGCCGCCGAACGGGGCCGGAAATAGTAGAAATCAAAAGCCGGCCTGCCGCAGCGACCCGCATGGCCGATCACTGGGCAACGCCGACGTCGCGCTAGCCTGCCGCTATACCCGCTTTTGGCCCTTAGCAGACATCGACCAGTGCACTGCACACTCCGCTTCTGGGTGAAAAGCGGCTATTTGGAACCGGGTTGGTATCACCGTCGTTCTAAGCGAAAAAGACGCAATTGCCCGTGGGCAATGACGCACCCCGGTGACAACTTTCCGCGAAGTAAAGCGTATCGCGATCAGACGCGAGTCATGACAGCAGGGCACCGGCACATTCTCGTCGTTGAGGACGACCAGGAGACTGCGAGCCAACTCGTAGAGTCGCTGACGACGAGCGGCTATCAGGTCAACGTGGCCGGCAATGGCAGCGACGCGCTGAATCTTGGGCTATCCGCCAATTACACGGTGATAACGATCGATAGGATGCTTCCGGATATTGATGGAATTGATGTCATGCGCAGCTTGAGAGAGAGAGGCATCGTTACGCCGGTTTTGATCATCAGCGCTCTCGGCGAAATTGACGATCGCGTCCGCGGATTGCGCGCAGGCGGAGATGACTACCTTACCAAGCCTTTCTCCTTCGTAGAATTGCTGGCGCGCATTGAAGCGCTTGCTCGGCGCAGCGACACCGTTATCAAGGAAACGGTGCTACGTGTCGGGGATCTCGAATTGGATCTCGTATCGCGAACCGCCAGTCGACGTGGCCGGGATATCAGCCTGCTTCCGCGCGAATTTCAGCTACTGGAATATCTGGTTCGCAATCAAGGTCACGTCGTGTCGCGAGCGATGCTGCTGCAGCACGTTTGGGATCTTCATTTTGACCCTACGACCAACATCATCGATGTTTATGTCGGGCGTGTTCGTCGCAAGATCGATGACAAGCAAGCTTACCCGCTCATCCATACAGTTCGTGGCGTTGGGTATTGCCTCCGTGCACCTAGCTGAGACCTTACGGTCATCGACGTTCAAATTGGCACTGATCGCTATCGGGCTTTTCGGTGCAATCGTCCTTACGCTTTTCACCTATGTCTATTTGTCCACTACCTCTTATGTGCGTGGCCGGGCGGATAGTGCGATCATGGCGGAGCAGGCGGTTCTGCAAAGAGCGTACGGCGGTGCCGGCCGCGGCGGGCTTATCTCGATAATTCAGCAACGGACCTCCGACGAACATTTTCAGGACAACCTCTACCTGCTGGTCGATTCCTCATATTCTTTTATTGCCGGCAACCAAAGAGTATGGCCGTCCGCCGTCGCGGGCTCCGAGGGGTGGCAGAATTTTCGCGTACAGGGGTGGAGGGGCGATGGAGCTTATCAGCCAATGTTCCGCGCGGTGTTGAAGACACTTCCTAACGGTGATCATTTGCTGTTGGGCAAGAACGTCGACGGGCTTGAAGCCTTTGCAGGAAATATCAAGGCTGCATTTGTCTGGGGCATTGCTTTGATATTCATTCTTGCCGGAGTGGCTAGCGTGTTGGTTACACGTCGAACGGTGGGAAGACTCGCGGCAATTAACACAACCAGTCGCGCTATCATGCAGAGCGGGCTCGACAAGCGTATTCCACTCCGCGGGACAAATGATGAATGGGATCGCGTTGCGGAAAACCTTAATTCAATGCTCGATCGAATCGAAACATTGATGCAGGAGGTAAAGCAAGTCACCGATAATTTGGCGCATGATTTACGGACGCCTCTGGCCCGCATGCGCGGACGGCTGGAGAAAGCCTTTCACAGCAAGCGTGATAGCGAGGACGACCAAGCTTTGATCGGTGACACCATCGCCAATCTTGATGGTGTACTGCGTATATTCTCCTCAATTACACGGATTGCCCAAATTGAAGGGAAAGCTCAACAAGTTGCATTTCGGACCGTGGACATGGCCGGGATTGCGCGGGAAATCGTGGAGCTATACGACGCCGCGGCAGAAGAAAAAGGCACACACCTAAGCTTCGTCGGGAATCAGCGGGTGTGTGTTACGGGCGACCGCGATCTCATCTTCGACGCAGTCGCCAATCTTGTAGACAATGCGATTAAGCATGGCCGCGCAGGTGGGCACGTAACTGTCGAGGTCGCCGAAAGTAGCGATGGCTGCGCAGTTGTCTCCGTTGCCGATGATGGACCGGGAATTCCTGCTGCCGAGCATCAAAACGTGTTCAAGCGTTTTTATCGGCTTGAGCGAAGCCGTCGTACCGCCGGAAATGGTCTGGGCCTTAGCCTCGTCGCTGCCGTAGCGCGCTTGCATGGAGCGCGCATTGAAATGCTCGATAATCTGCCCGGTTTAAGGTTTCGGCTCTTATTTCCAACGAATTTGGCCTCTCTCTCGCAAGCGGGAATTCGGGGAGCAAATGGCGTCCAGGAAAATTTACAAACGGCCCGAGCCGCGCAAAAGGACAACGCATTTCGAAGCTAACTTATTTGTCAGAAACTAATTCATTCGTAAATTGCGAAATTTATTGAGCGTGCGAAATTGCGTGACTTGTCTTTGCACCTTGGCGGTGCTGGCCCGGAACGGCAGGGGCGACCGGTGCGGTCGTGGCCTTGTCGATTCAGTCAAAAGGGAGGGTCGCATGCGAAAGCTTCTGATCATCTTTGCAATTACGTTATTGCCCTCGTTTGCCGTGGCTGCCGGCCATGGCGGTGGTGGTGGTCATATGGGCGGCCACATGGGTAGCTGGAGTGGCGGGCACATGTGGGGTGGTCATGGCATGGCGATGGCCAGTGGCCGGATGGGCAGCTGGCACGCAGCCAATTGGCATCATGCGCCGTTCTTCCATCATCGGCCGTTCTTCCATCACGCACGGTTCTTCCATCGGCATCACCGTTTCTTTTTCGTCGGAGGACCAGTCTTCGCGTTCGGATACGGCTCCGACTGCTGGCGATGGGTGGCGACCGCGTGGGGACTACGCCGCATCTGGGTTTGCGGTGACTATTACTGAACCACTGCCCCTGCGCGGCGTGCGTTCTTCTTAAACGCGGCGCGTGGAGAGATGGCGATTGCAGCTTTCGGAACGGGTGTCATGCATTTGCGTTTCAATGTCAGTCACCCGGAATTTTGGCGTTTTGACAAGGAGTGTCGACCGCTGGCGTTAGCTCAGCAAGTAAGTACAGCACCTTTATGCTTCCTCGTTCACCACATTCGAGCTTGTCTGCATTCCTAGGTGGAGGCGAAATCGACGAGCCGTCGAGGAAGGCAGACCGCGAATGGCCGATTTACGATCACGATGTTATCTGTCAACGCTACAATCGCATTGCCGCATTCATCCCGTTTTTCGAATACGCTTTCTTCATCCCATCTGGTCTCCGCAAGCGCGCAGTGGATCAGCTAAAACTTCGACGCGGAGATCGAGTCCTCGAAGTGGGGTGTGGGACCGGCAGGAATTTTCCCTTTCTCCAAGAGGCTGTCGGATCCGAAGGACGAATTTACGGCGTCGATCTATCCGAAGGCATGTTGCGCAGGGCACGGAAACTGTGCCACCGCCGACAATGGACTAACTTCGTGTTGATTGAAGCCGATGCCGCTAATTACACCAGTCGAGAACTGTTTGATGGTGTGCTTTTCAGCTTTTCCTATAACGTGATGCCGCATCATCGTTCAGTTCTTCATCAAGTTTGGAAACAGCTTCGCCCCGGCGGTCGGCTCGTTATCATGGATGCGAGAGTGCCCCCAGGGCTCTTCGGAAAGCTGATTCGGCCATTTGCCACTTGGTTGATGAAGCAGACGTTGCTTGGCAATCCTCTCATTCGACCCTGGCAATACCACGCGGGGTTGGTGGATGACTTTCACATGGAGGATTTCCGTTTCGGTTCTTATTACATCTGTTGGGGCATCAAGCCTGAGCGCGACCTAACCAATCGCGGCTTGTTGCCGGCACCAGGGCGCGCACGCGCAAATCATGGCTCGCTATCGCAACCTAGCCGACGAAAGCCCGACAGGCCCAAAAAGGTGTTGGGCAAACGAAAGCGGCACCGCTTTCAGGAGTAAAGCAGGCGTGGATCATACCGCGACCATCTCAGTTTCTCTTTGAAGGCTTGAGGCCTTCCGCGTGCTTGGGTTCAGTCAAACGCACGGACAGAATCCAACCCAGCCAAAGCACTGTAAAAAATAGCGTTAGGGAAATGGGCAAACTTGCTGGTGGATAAAGTTTATCCAGCACCAGACCGATGGCGATAACAATCAATTCGCAAACAAAAACAACTAAGACATAGACCACCATGATCCACATGGGTTAGCCCTTGCTGCTGGTGGTCGCCCCGTAACGGTCTTAAGGCCAATCGAGCGCGAGCAGCATAAATTGCGCATTAAGAATTGCGGCGCGTGTTTTCCCTAGTCCGCCAGACGTCTGCAACGGATGCGCCGCTCGCACTTCATTACTGTGCTGATGACCCGGACGGTACAGCCCGCCCATCTACCCCTTCCGGATACGCGGGAGGATTGCTACTGCGCCGCACATGTCCGCTTTCGGAGGTCGAGCGGACATCGTCGTTCGCCGCCGGCTTAGGCGCGTTGGGTTTGGTCGGATGGCGGAGGAAACAGAAGCAACGGCGCTGGCCGCGTGGCGAAAGCAAAATTGATCAGATTTCGGAGAGACCGCCGCGAGGCGGTCTTTGTATTTGCGCAGCGTTGCGCCGTCGGCGCTACAGGATATTAAAAAATTGCAGCCATGGGATTGTGAAGCCAACGACGAATCCGCCCGCTGCTTGGACCACGTACAGCTGCGTCGCAATTTTGATTATGGTCATGACTGCATCCATCGCGCGAGTACGATTGCTGCGGATGATGCAATTCGCAACACAACTTACTCATTAAGATGAAGCATCAAGGTTAAATTCCTGCACCGCCGGTTTGGCCCAAAGCCGACTTGAGCCTGTGCGCTGCCCAAGTCCGCTTTTGACCCAAAGCAGACATTCATGGGGCCAAGCTTTTGCTGCCTCACTCATTCCTATGGATTCAGCCTCGCGCGGCGTGTACGACGAATTCACCGTCGAGATGGGCTTTGATTTGCGCGCGCGCGCGACCCAGACGCGACATTACCGTGCCCATTGCCACGCCTTGGAGTTTGGCAACCTCGCGACAGCTCAATCCTTCGAGCACCACTAAAAGCAGCGCGTCCCGCTGATCCTTTGTCAGGGCGGCAATCGCGCGCCCGATGTCGCGCCCACCGGCCTCTGGCCCGGCAAAGTCTGACGCGTCGTTTTCATAGATCGACAAGAAGGGCGGTCGCCGCGCTAGCGAGCGCAGGCGGTTGCGGTTCAAATTGATGAGAATCGTGTGGAGCCAACTACGAATATTGTCCCCCTGAAATAGGTGCGCAAAGCGCAGCGCGCACACGAGTGTGTCCTGCACGATGTCGTCGGCAATATCGCTGTCTCGCGTCACTGTCCGTGCATGGCGCCGCAATGCTGGGATCTCTGCCTCGACCATCTGCGTGAAATTCATACCTATCGCCTTCATACGCATTGGCGGCATTATAACTGCGCATGCAGCAGACGCTTACGAGCGGACGTGCTGTACGATGTGATTTGCAACGTGCTCCTTTCAAATTATTAAGGAGTTAGTTTGTGACACAAAAGTCAGAGACGTGAGGCCGCCAGCTGATCGGATTTTGAAAAGTCCGCGCGAGGCTGATGCCCGCTTTTGGCCCTTAGCAGACATCGCCTAGCGCACTGCACATGTCCGCTTTCGGGGGCAAAGCGGACAACGGCCAACTGTAGCTCGTCAATCCACGGCCTACTGGGAGGGTTTGTGGTTCGGCTTCTCACGGATCTTATCCTTGGCGCGCTGTATTTCACCAAGGCGAGAATGATTACTCGGATCGATGCCTTCCTTGCTGGCAGCCATCCCCTCGTTGCTTGCAGTAAGTTTCTGACGCGCGTCCTGCTCCCAGCTGTTAAGCGCCTTCTTCTTTTCTTCGGCAGAAAGGTCGCTGTCTTTCACAATGTCATCAGGCGTGGTGTAAAAAGTCGCAGGATGTTCAATTTTGTCCATCTTCAGTTTTGCCACATCGATCATGATGGCCTCCTCACGACTGCGTCATTGATAGAGAGTCAACCGGATCTTGGGCAATAAAGTTCCTTCCACCATCGCGCCGACGAGGTGATCGAATAAATGGCGGCATGTCCGCCTTTGGCCCTTGGCGGACCTGCCTCTTTGCACTGCAATTGTCCGGTAATGACCCAAAGCGGACATTTTGTTGTCGGCAGCAGACCTGACGGGCTTTTGGATTGTCGATGTTTGCGCTCAACAGGGATTGGCTGCGGCACTCTGCGCGGCCGCGCGCCTCTCATATGTTGTATGGGTACCGCCGCATGATCCAAACGGCTTGAGCGTATTGCCAACAACAATGCCCGTCTCAGGAATTCCAGTCGATTTCATTTTGTTTTGTCTGACTTTGCTCGGCGTTGCACTGTTGCACCGCCATACTTTGCCAGTCGCGCTCGCCGGTCTTGCCGTAATTACAGCCTACAAGCTGATCTTCACCGGTTTCCGGGACGGCGGAGGATTGACGGGTCTCGGGCTTCACGTCACCCATGAGTTTTCGCTGCTCGCGAACCTGTTCCTGCTGCTGGTGGGGTTTGCGCTTCTCTCGCGTCATTTCGAAGAGAGCGCGCTGCCTGACGCCATGCCACGGCTACTACCGGACAACTGGACCGGCGGCGTGCTGCTGCTGGCCATCGTGTTCGTGCTCTCGGGATTCCTCGACAACATCGCCGCGGCGATCATTGGCGGTACCGTCGCACGCCACGTGTTCGGCGGAAAAGTTCATATCGGTTACTTGGCCGCCATTGTCGCTGCATCAAATGCGGGCGGGGCGGGGAGCGTGCTCGGCGACACGACAACCACCATGATGTGGGTCGCGGGTATAAGCCCGCTGTCCGTTGTCGAAGCTTACCTTGCCGCGTTCATCGCGTTGCTCTTTTTTGCCGTGCCTGCGTCACTGCAGCAGCAAAGGCATTCGCCGATCGACAAAAAGGTCCATAGGCTGCTGTCCTTCGACTGGATGCGGGTCGCGATCGTTGCTGCGATGCTCATCGCCGTGGTTGCGGCGAACGTCGTCACCAATTTGTACCTGCCCGAACTGCTCGGCCGGGTGCCAGTGCTCGGCCTCACGCTTTGGCTGGTCGTCCTTGCGACCGTCCCGCTGCGGCGGCCGGACTGGCGCGTGCTGCCCGGGGCGGTCAAGGGCGCGATTTTCCTGGTCGCTCTGGTCACTGCGGCCTCTATGATGCCGGTCGATACGTTGCCGGCGGCATCATGGCAGACGACCCTCGGACTGGGCTTCGTCTCGTCGGTATTCGACAACATACCGCTGACTGCACTCGCGCTGAAGCAAGGCGGCTACGACTGGGGCTATCTCGCTTATGCCGTCGGGTTTGGCGGTTCGATGATCTGGTTTGGCTCGTCGGCGGGTGTCGCCTTGTCGAACCAGTATCCGGAGGCAAAATCGGTCGGCCGGTGGCTCCGTCATGGCTGGCACGTCGGGGTAGCCTATGTGATCGGATTTTTCGTGATGCTGGCCCTTCTCGGCTGGCATCCGGAGTGACGCCGGTCGTTTGCGGCGTGACAGTGGATTGGTCCGAACGCTAACGGCAATGCACTTGCTGGCGCGGCCATGACGCGCGAGACCTCACCCAGCCACAATGTCCGCTTAGGGCCTTGGCGGACATGAGCTTGTGCGCTGCACATATCCGTTTTCGGGACTAAAGCGCACTTCGCCGTCAAAATGTCGCGAGCCACTTGTAGCATCGCAGTGCTCGGCGTATTTAATCTGGGTAGCTTTATAATTGAGACACGGAGGTTTGGATGACGCCACCGGGTCAGAAACACCGCGACGATCGTTAGCACCGCGCGTTCGGGTCTAACGTAGCGGCAATTAAGAACGTCACACCGGGAACGGCTCTCGGGGTCGCATCAGTCAGGCAGGACCCCAACTGCGGCCGTTCCCGACTTGCTTTTATCCAGTTCCTTGGCCAGAAAGCGACGATGCCGGCAGATCGTGCGGTCGGGGGCAAACTATGACCAAATTGCTTGCAATTATTGCATTGGCTTGCGTTGTATCTGTTGCGCACGCACAAAAAGCCACGCCGGAAAAAAAGAAGTCCATCACGGCTGTAGACCAGTGTTCCCGAGCGTGCAGCAAGCTATGTTTTGCTGCTGATCCGTTGTGCATAAACAAATGCCAATCGAGATGCATAAAAACCGATTCTGCTAAACGTTGATGCCCGAAAAATATCGAGCGCATGCGGCGCGCGCAGCAGCGCGTCACGGTGCTCCATCGAAGTCGCGCCTGACCGCTACCCGGCGCTCAGCTGGCGCGCGCTTTGCGCCTAACCCCACATTCACGCATCACGCCGCGCACGGCAGGCGCATGGCTGTCACACAAATGTCACCGGGGAAGGGCACTAACTCTTTGAAATTCCGTGGCTTGTGTTGTGACGATTGACCCCATTGCGGGGTGCACCATTATTGCCCCGTGGCGTTGTGTCTCGGGGGCGTCCTATGACATCAAAATTTTCTTTCGGTGCGCTGGTTGGCGCACTTGCGCTTCTTGTTGTTTCCGTTGTGGGTCAGCCTTCAACGGGTCATGCAACCACCATCATCAGTACCCCGCTGGCTCATGGATTTGCGGCTGATAATACCGTGCCGCAGGGTGGAGTGGGTGACCAGGCCAACGCGTTATTGTTTCTCGTCCAAGATCTTGCCGCTCCCGGCAGCCAACACCGTGGGATTGTCGAGTTCAATATATTTGGGCTTACGCCGGTGTCGTCTGCGATTCTGAGGCTACCTATCACCCAAAACGGAGTTACGTTTGCACAAAATTTTCTCGTTCTTGGATATACGGGTGATGGCACTATTGGAAACGCTGACTATCAAATCGGCGCATCATCGATCAGCACTTTTAATGTCACGCCGGGCCAAAGCGGCGTCATCAGCGTCGATGTTACCAGTTTTATAAATGCGCAGATTGCACTGAATAGCCCATTTGCAGGGTTCAGGGTCCAGTGGAATTCGCCGCCTTCCAATGACTTCGTGTCCTTTGGTGGTGACGGCTCTTTTGAGTCAACAATCTTTCCAACGCTTGATGTGTCGAACGCAGTACCGCTTCCCGCCGCACTCCCACTGTTCGCCACCGGCTTAGGCACGCTGGGTCTGCTCGGGTGGCGCAGGAAGCGGAAATCTATCGCCGCCTGATTCAGTTCTGTGGAATATGGCCGAAAGCCCCGCGCCTGACGCGCGGGGTTTTTGTTGTCGCTTTAAGCATGTCCGCTATTGGCCCAAAGCAGACATGACCCTTTGCGAGAG
>JACZDD010076775.1_pt1 | contig 19241 bp, 14 predicted proteins | sample 8641771 | NCBI WGS metagenome assembly JACZDD01 (sample SAMN15324614, study PRJNA640507) | soil metagenome | isolation source: intercropping peanut in the second line | place: China: Luxin town, Laibin City, Guangxi Province | collected 2019-07-25 | depth 10cm m | reverse complement strand
TTTTCACTGTTCGAATGAAGACGTGCTTAATACTAAGAGGAACTGCGTGTTTTTGTTTCGTGGTGGCAGGCCTCGCGTTTTTGGTCGGTGGAAAAGCCATTACGGAATTCGCTGGAACTGAGAGGGTGCTTGCCGAAATCGAGGCTATCATTGTCGCAGTGGCGTGCGCAGTACTTGGCGTTCTGGCTGAGATTGTCAGACGACGCCTTGTCCAGAAGAAAGATGAAGCATCCAATCGCCCAGACTGACCGGCCACTGGAGGCGCTCTTACGTATGGCGAGGCATTCACCTACCATGCTCTGAACCGCTTGGGCGCGGCAACCGAAGGAACGAACCGATCGCAGACATTCAACTACAACCGTTTCGGCAACATACTAAACGAATCCCTTGGAGTGGCGGTGGAACGAGGAGGATGGCGGGCTGCGGAACTCCGCCTAGAAACGTTTCCCATAGTATAGAAACATTCTTGACATTCTGAAACGCCGCTAGGAGAATTGGACCGAGAGGGTGTTTCTATGTCCAAAGATTTGCATCGGCGCGATTTCCTCGGCAGGGGCGCTGCGGGAGCAGCGGCATGGGGAGCGCTGAGCGCACTCGCCCGGCCGGAGCGTGCGTTGGGCGCGAATAACCGCGTTCGCGTAGCTATTTGCGGGGTGCATGGCCGCGGGAACGATCACCTTAAGAACTACGCCAAAATTCAGACTGCCGAGATCGCCGCGTTGTGCGACATCGATGAAAACGTTCTGAGCGAACGTGTGGCCGAAATGGACAAAATGGGGCTTCCCAAACCGGCAACGTATACCGATGTCCGCAAGCTTCTCGAAGACCAGTCGATCGACGCTGTATCCATTGCCACTCCCAATCACTGGCATTCGTTGATGGCGATTTGGGCGTGCGAGGCCGGCAAAGATGTCTATGTCGAAAAACCGTGTTCGCACAATCTTTGGGAAGGTCAGCAATTGGTGAAGGCCGCGCAGCGGTACAACCGGGTCGTCCAACACGGCACGCAAATCCGCTCGGCCACGGCAGCGCGCGAAATGGTGCAGAAGCTGAAGAACGGTGTTATCGGCGATACCTATATGGCGCGCGGGCTTTGCTTTAAATGGCGAGACACCATAGGCCATGCGGCGGTGGAACCGGTTCCCGCCGGCGTCCACTACGACCTTTGGATGGGACCTGCGCCGGTTCGGCCTTTCACCAAGAATCGCTTCCATTACAACTGGCACTGGAACTGGACATATGGGAACGGCGACCTGGGCAATCAGGGAGTACATCAAGTGGACGTGGCGCGATGGGGGATGGGCCTAAAATTTCCCAATAAGGTCAGCGCCATGGGCGGCCACTTCATGTTCGATGACGATCAGCAAACACCGAACGACCTCAACTGCAGTTTTGAATTCGATCTTCCAAATGGGAAGCGGTGCATGATCACATTCGAAGTCCGGCATTGGATCACCAATCATGAAGCGGGGATCGGCACGCCCCGATTGGGAACTCCCGAGCGCAAAAGACCGGCCGGCCAGGCGAAGCTCGGCCCGCTATCCGGCAGCCACAACACCGTTGGGAATATCTTCTACGGATCGAACGGATATTTATCGACGGGAGATGAAGACGCGGTTACCTATGCGGCGTGGTTAGGCCGCGATCAGGATCCGCAAGCACCCGTCACAGGAGGCACGGAGAACGCGCATTTCAAGAATTTCATCGATTGCGTCGCAAGCCGGAACAAAGCGGATCTGCATGCGCCCATAGAAGAAGGCCACATTTCCTGCGCGCTGATGCATCTGGCGAACGCGTCTTACAGGCTAGGACGCACCTTGCATTTTGATCCGGAGACGCAGCAAGTAATCGGGGATGAAGAGGCCAATAAACTCTTACGGGATGGCGATCGCGGCTATCGAAAGCCGTATACGATTCCGCAGAACATTTAGGTTAAAAGCAAATCAGGCTTTCGCCAGCCGCTCGGTGGAATAGCCGGGCGATGCCTCGCCGGAAGGCCGTGAGGTCAGGGCTCTGGTCGACCGGCGAAGCACAATCTTGGTGGGAATGGTGAGGGTCTGGGGCTCGCGGTCGGGCGACTGAACACGGCGCAGTACGAATTCCGCAAGGTGCGTTCCCAACTCTTCGGGGAACTCGCGGACGCTGGTCAAAGGCGGATCGAACAATGCGCCTTCACTGTCGTTGAAGCCGGCAACGCTGATGTCGTCGGGAATCTCGAGTCCCAATTGCCGTAATGCTTCATAGACGCCGCCGGCAATCTGGTCGGAGCCGGCGAAGACGGCGGTGACAGGCTCTCGCCGAGAGATGATCGAGCGCATGGCCAAATAGCCGAGTTGGCGGTCGTCGGAATGAATCTCGCTTAACCGCGGTTCGAGACCAGCTTGCAACATGCTCTTGCAGTAACCTTGCGCGCAGCGGGCGTACCAGGGAAGTTCCACGTCGCCGATGAACCAGATGTCGCGATGACCGTCGGCGATCAGATGCGACGTGAGCTCGAATGCGCCTTGCACGTCGTCGGAGTACACGGCGTCAAACATGCTCGAATCCCATTCACCAATGACATTGTTCCCGAGAACGGCGAAGGGAATTTCGCGTTCCCGCAAGGCGTTTAGCATATTCGGCGAATTGGTTCCGCCCAGAATCATGGCGCGCACGATGCCGCGCTCGGAAAGAATTTTGGGCAAATGCAATTCTTTGGAAGGCGTGGAAGGCGAATAGCGGAACGACATGAAGAGCAGCTCTCTATCCTGCGAAACGCAATAGGTTTGAGAGCCGAACAGAATGCGCGCCTGGAAATTATGCAAAAGGTCCCTGTTCGCGAGCATGAAGGCAATGATATTGGCCTTTTCATTGCGCCGCTGCTCCAGGTCGATTCCGAGCGAATCGGCGGCTTTGCGAACGCGGGCGCGGATCGCCGGATCGACGTTGACTTGCCCCTTGGCGACCCTGGAAACGGTCGCGGGACTAACGTTTGCAACTTTGGCAAGATGCCTAAATGAGTTCGTCTTCACTCGGGTATTGTCCTTACCAGCATATCTACGCGTGCTCCACAACGCGCACTTCCCGCGCACGGCGAATCAAGATGACAACACTCAATGTCGCGATCACAGGAGTGATGGCGGCCGCGACAAACGCAGGGAAATAGGAGAAATGATCCACTAGCGTTCCGACCAGTAAAGTAAATAACGTGCCGGCGAGTCCGGCGGCAAGCCCGCTCAGCCCCGTTACAGACGCGACTACTTCCGAGGGGAACAGGTCGGAGGGAAAGGTCAGGCCCATGGTGGACCAGCTCGCGTAACCGAACAGAGCGACGCAAATGAATGCCAACGATGAAAACGGATTGCCGATCAACACGGCAGGAATGCCGGCCAGCATGGGGATGCAACTCACGATGCAGATCCATTTTCGGGCGCGAAGCACCGGCATCCCGCGCCGGATCAGCGCCCCCGAGCTCAGTCCTCCGGCGAAATTGCCCAGATCGGCGGCCACGAACGGTATCCAGACAAAGGCCGCAATCTGCTTCAGGCTGAAGCCACGGGTATCGCTTAAATATTGCGGCAGCCAAAAAACGTAGAACCACCATACCGGATCGGTGAGAGAGCGCCCGATGACGATGGCCCAAGTCTCGCGTTGCCGCAGAATGCGCAGCCAAGCGCCCATTGCAGGCCGCGTGTGTGACCGCTGCTGTCGCTCTCCCACAGCGGAAGAACGCCGCGGATAGACAGCCAGCCACAACGCCAACCATAGAAACCCAAGCAGTCCGGAAAACGCAAATGCGGCGCGCCATCCCAGTTTCCACGCGATCCAGGGAATCGCTATCGCCGCCACTGCTCCGCCTACGCTCGATCCGCTGTCGAAAATTGCGACCGCGGTTCCGCGCTCCTGTTCGGGAAAGAATTCAGCGACAGCTTTACTTGCTCCTGGCCAATTGAACCCTTCGCCGATTCCGAGCAGAAATCGCAACACGCCAAACGCGAAAGGCGAATTCGCAAAGCTGGTGATGCAACTGACGATCGACCACCATATAACAGCGACGGTGAGGCCCAGGCGCGTTCCGACGATGTCCAGAAAGATGCCGCCGAGCAGCCAGGTTCCGGCATACGCAAATTGAAATGCACCGAAGATATTCGACAGTTCGCTGTGACTGAGATGGAACTCTTTCGAGATCACCGGGGCCAGAACCGAGAGCGTTTGGCGATTGATGTAATTGATCGCGGTGGAAAAGAACAGCGTCCAAACGATCCACCAGCGCCGCCGGTTTTTCACTGCTGAGCCGCGTACTTGTTGTAAGCCGCGCTAATGGCGGCGGGCCCGAATTCGCCCTCATGGATGAGTACGCGATAACGGAACATCACCGATTTTCCCTCCGGAACGGTCCAGCTTCCATCTTTTGTGGGATCGCGGGTGAATTCCCGGATGCCAAACGGGTTGGCGGCGAAAAGGCCATAGGCGCGCGCGTGCCAGGTTGTCGGATGACGAAAGCTGGACGGCGAATCGAAAACCGCGATTCCGACAGGCTTGCCGGAAATGACTCCTTCATAGTCGACCCAGTCTGCCGGCTTGCCCCAGATTGCTTTCTCCCCTTCCGCACCTTTCGAGTTGATCATACGGCCATGCGGCGCGCTCAATTCAGGAGCCAGCCGGATACCAAACGTACCTTCCTTTGTATCGCCGATGTCCAGCGGGCCGTTCGTGGCATACAGAATAAATTCGCAGTCAATGGTGCGCGTCCGGCTGTCTCCGCGGAAGGTAAAGGATTGCGTTTCCTCGGCGACCACACGATTATTCGGATCGTTCAGAGTAAATCGGGCCCGAACGGTCGCGGCGTCTCCCTGGCTAGCTGCTTCTTCGACGCTTTTTAAAACCATGTGGCCGTATGCTTGGTGGCCGTGATCGGAGTAATAGCGATCGAAGACCGGCTCTTGCCAAAAGTCCAGCCCATCGACATCGCCGTGTCCGAAGTACAACGGCCGCTGGTGCGGTTCGAAAGAAGGTGCTTTCGGATTGCCTTTCGAAACATCATTTCGCACCGGAAAATCGCGCGTCACGATTGCTCCGGAAGCGGTTCGTAACGGCATTAGATAGGGTTTCGCCATTTCCGGATCGAAGTAGTAAGTCGTGAAGGGCTTTCCATCGATGCTGACGTCGATCTGGTGCGGAGAACGCTTCAATTGTACGTCCGCGCCTGTCGACAGCGTGGCGCAGAGGGCCGCCATGCATGTTAGCCGGGCGAATCTCATACCGGCTCCCGCATCGATAACTGAGATGCCGAATCGGGATCGAGAAAAACGAAAGCAGCCGGATGCCGTCGGACCAACGACGCCGGACAGGCTTCCGAGATGGGCCCTTCCAGGGCGTTTCGTACCGCCTCCGCCTTGCGCCGCTCCGGCACGCAGCAAATCCAGGACTTCGCCCGAAACAAACCGGTGCAGGTGATCGTCGCGGCTTGTTCCGGCACCGACGCCACATCGCGAAAATGTCCTTCGCCGGCTTGTTGTCTGCGGCATGCTTCGTCGAGCGTGATGCGCTTGACCATGGCGGGATCGTTAAAGTCTGCCACCGGTGGATCGTTGAACGCGATATGACCGTTTTCCCCAAAGCCCACGAAGGCGAGGTCGATCGGCGCCGCTTTCAGCAATTCGGAATAGCGATTCATTTCTGAGTCCAGATCGGCCGCATCGCCTTCCAGATAGTGAGCTACGCGAGGGTGCGCTTTTTCTTCAAGGCGAGTTCTGATCCAGTATCGGAAGCTGGACGGATGATCCGGCTTGATTCCGGCATATTCGTCCATATGAAAAAGCTCGACTGCGCGCCAGTCGATGTCCTGTTCAACGAGTGCGTCCGCTACCGGAATTTGGGAGTTGCCGGTCGCCGCAATCACGCGCGCCCGACCCTGCTCAGCGATCGCGCGTTGAATGAGGCGGGCAGCTTGTATGGCGGCCGCCCGGCCCGCCATGGCGGCGGAGCCGTAGACACCGACACGGGCGTTTTCATTCTGAAACTGCGCTAAAGGTTGAATAGAATCTGTTGTCATAGCTTTAAGAAACGTTTCTCTATATAAGGAAATATTACCTGTTGGCATTACTCTTAAGGTATTGCATGCGCGCGAACGTATCTTTGGCCTTTTGCGGTTGGCCCAGCTTTTCGTAGAGCCGGCCTAGCTGATAGTAAGGAGACGGGTCCATCGGCCCGAGATCGATGGCGCGCCGCAGAGCGGCTACAGCCTCGTCATTGCGATGGGTCGCCAGGTAAACCTTTCCTCGCAAATAAAAGACTTCGGCATCCAGCGTCGACGCTTGTTCGGCGAGCGCCAATTCATCGAGCGTGCCAGAGTAGTCGACCGGCTCGAAATTGAGCAGCGCGCGAGCGAGCAACAAATGAATTTGCGGATAGCCGGGCTTTCGGCTTTCCAGCTCCCGCAGGATTTTGATTTCCTTATCACCGGCGCCGGTTTTCCGGAAGGCATCCGCCAGTTTTAGATAGGCATCGTACTCGTTCGGACTTTTCTGGAGCAGATTTTGCAGGACACTGATTCCTTCCGCATATTTCTCGGCAAGGATCAAATTGGAGCCTAGCGGCAGCAGAAGCGCCGTGGATTGCGGAAGCTTGGCGCGGCCTTGTTCCAAAATTGCAGCCGCTTCCGCATACCGCTGCGCTTTCTCGAGGAGAAAGGACAAGGCCAGATAGGAATTCTCCCGCGATGGATCGAGCTGAATGGCCGTTTGCAAATGCGTGATGGCGGGCTCGCGCTGGCCGGAGCTTTCATAACTCAAGCCTGCTATACCCGCTGCCGAGGCGCGTACCGCGGCCGGCAAAGCGGTCTGGCTCTCGATGGCAACGGCGTTTCGAATCGCATCATCATAGGCGCCGACGATATTTTCCAGAACTGCGAGATCCAGCATGGATTGCGGACTCGTCGAGCCAGCTTTCTGTGAGCGCAGAGATTCGGCGAGCGCTAAATCTGGAAATTTGTTTTGCAGAAGAAACTGGGCCAGCGTCGCGTGCAATTCACCATTGGCGGCGAAGCGAACGGCCAACTGCGATAGAGCGGCCTTCAGGCTATCGACATCGCGCATGGAAGCATTCACTCGGACGAGCATCGCCAGAGAGAGCGGACTCCCGGGTTGCAGCCGGTCGGCGGTGGCAAGCGCTTTGCGCGCCTCCAGGAAGTTACCGGACGCCGCTTCCATGGATCCCAGACTGTAAAAAATTTTGGCGTCACGCGGATCGAGGCAGGCCGCTTCTCTCAAGTCGCGCGACGCCTCTTGAAACCTATGCTGCGCCATTTCCGCTTGCGCGCTCTTGGCCAGCTCGCCTAGCCGGAGATGCGTTTCCTGGGGCGTCAGCGTTTTCGGAGCGCAATCGTCCGCATAAAGCGACACACAGAAGATAAGTGCCAGCGCGCTAGCGCACGCTGCAAGTGAGCGGTGCACACCAATTGAGCTCATATCCATCCTTCCGTGCTGTATCGCGTTCGAGTGGCTGTTGATTGCCTTGCGAATCTGTGGCGCGGCTCATCAGGGCGTAGTCACCGGGAGTTGCAGTCCATTTGTATTTCCAGCGAATCCAGCGATAGGGTTCTGGCGAAGACTGCAGATTCACCGGCTCCCACGCGCGGCCGCCGTTCAGCGACACTGCCACTTCCCGCACGCTGCCGTTACCGGTCCAGGCGAATCCCCACACTTCGTAAAGACCGGCCGCCAACCGCATCTTGTCAGGCGGCCAGGCGATGGCCGATTTGACCTGGATTGCGGAAAGCCGCCGCGTTTCCATGCCGTTTGTACCCAGCCGGACGCGATTATAAAGACGATCCATTCCGCTATCGACAAAAGAAGCGTGACGATCGCCAGGCGTTAAAACCACAACGCGCCGTAGCCATTTCACCGAATCCATCGCGTACCATCCCGGAAACAGCGCGCGCGCCGGAAAACCGTTTCGCCGCGGAAGAAATAGATCGTTCATCTTGAAAGCGATCAGGCTGGCCGAATCGAGGCATTTTTCGAGAGGCACAATTTGCGTATAAGGAAGCGGAGATGAATTCTGCCCCAGGCGGCCTGTATCGGCGCCTTCGAGAGCAATGAACGCCGCATCGCGATTGAGGCCGGCCGATTCGAAGAGAAATGAAATGGGTACGCCTTCCCATTTGGCGTTGCTCGCGGCAGAACCATGAGCCCCGTTCCCGGAACACTCCAGTACGGCTTCGATTTTCTTGGTCGGTAATTCGAGCAGATCGCTGAAGCTCAACTGCCGCGGACGACTGACGCGGCCTTCTATACGTAACTGCCAGGTTTCGAGCGAAAGCTCCGGCTCCGAGAAATGATCGCGCACGAAGAAAAGATCGGGCGGCGTCAGTGAACCTTGAATCTCGCGAAGCGGATACGAGAGATTCTGAGGGCCCGTTGCGGCAGAGAGCGGACTGAGAATCGCCGCCGCTCCGGAGCGCAGTAGATCGCGGCGTGTCACCTAAAAAATTAGTTTAAGCGCCATCTGCGTGATGCGCGGATCACGCGCCGTTGTAATTTTCCCAAACGTGCTATCGGTCACTGTGGTATCCGGATTGTTCAATTGCGTGTGGTTGAGGAAGTTGAAGAACTCCGCCCGGTATTGCAAGCGGAAGCGCTCAGAAAAAAGAAAGTCTTTGTGAACCGAAAAATCGATATTGAACGTTCCTGGCCCGATCAAGATGTTGCGCCCCGCATTGCCGAATGTATTCAATTCCGGCGTTGTGAAGGATCTCGTCGTGAACCATTGGTTTATTTTGTCGTTGCGGCTCCCGGAAGTGTAACGGGGCGCCGAAATCACCTGCGCTTGATCGTCGGACACCTCGGGAAGACTGAAGGAATAGTCGCCGCCCGAAGTGATATTCAGAGGAAAACCGCTCTGTAAATTCAAAATGGCCGATGTTTCCCAGCCGCCGAGAAGCGCTTTGGCGGCGCCTTCTTTGGGCGACGGAAGCTGCCACAAATAGTTCAGCACAAACCGGTGCGGAACGTTGAAGTCCGACACTCCGCGATAGGCGTTCAGGTTGTAAGGATTGATGATGTTGATTCCGCAGAGGTCGGTCTGATAGGACACCTGGTCGATGGTTCTGCTCCAGGTGTAGTTGGCGCTCACGGTAATGCCTTTCGAAAACCGCTTTTCTACCGCGACCTGCAAGGCGTTGTAGCTGGAATTTGCGCCCGCGGTATCTTGTGTGACTTGTCGAAAATCCTGATAGGGACGCCGGTCGTCTTCGTTATCTGCAGTCGCCGTGGGGCTCGGAAGCGGCGCATTCACGTCCGTGTTGTAGGCCAGGTGGCGGCCCACCGATCCAACGTATCCGGCCTTGACCAAAACATTCTGGATCAACTGGTGCTCGATCGTAAAATTCCAATTCATCACTTGCGAAGGTGTCCAGTTTTGCTCATATGAGACAGCGAGGCTCAAAGGAATATCGAACGGCACAGTGGACGGCGGAATCTGCGGTCCGAACTGAGCCGGGAAAGGATTGGTCGTCCCGGCGTAAGGATTTATGAATGGCACTTTAAACAGGCTGTATTGGGGGCTGAACGGCGCGCTATCGGACATGTTGTTGAACGCCTCGACAAAGGGCGGCTGATAGAAGAGCCCCCATCCGCCGCGAATGGTGGTGCGGGAGTTCCCGCCGGGGTTGTAGGCAAAACCGAAGCGCGGGCCTAGCTGAACCCAACTGGATTTGAAGCCCCCGGCCGGGCAGCTCGCATCGCCGGCATACAGATAGCCGGTAGGCGCATTCGGGAAGCGAGTCGATTTATGGCCGGGAATGAAGCACTCGTTGCGGCCTTGATCGTCGGTGTAAGGAATGAATGGATCCCAACGCAATCCCAGGTTCAGCACCAAGCTGCGATTGACGCGATAGGTGTCCTGAAAGAAGAGGCTGCCCAGATTCCCGGTCCGTAGAAAATATTCGCCGCCGCCCTGGATAAACTTGTCCACGTCGCCAATCAGGAAGTCTGCAAACGGATTACCCGAATTCCCGGTACCGCGGAATGTGTAACCGCCATTCTGGCGAAACGTATTGATGAGCCGCACTTGCATGCGCATGAAATCACCGCCGATCGCGAAGTCGTGCGCACCATGCACCCAATGCACGCTGTCGGTGAAATGAAAGTTGGTGCGATTGAAGTGGCCCGGATGGCCGGTGGCGATCGTGAAGAAGCCGTTTACCGCTAGCTGCAATTCCGGCGGATCAGTGCCGGCAATATTGATGCCCAGGCTCTTGAAATCAAATGGAGCGCCGCTGACAATCGTTCCGTTGTTGCGGTTATAGGAAAAGATCGCGCTATTGAGCAGCGTGGGGCTGAAGGTGTACGTATCGCTGACCGATACGCCCTGATCGAAAAGACCGACGCCCCGGGTTGAAGTAATGAGATTTGAGCTACCGACCACGGCATCTTTGTTGTAGTTGTTGTAAAAGTAACGGCCATAGATCCGCTGTTTGCTCAGGTTGTAATCGATCCTGGTCATGAACTGGTTTTCATGCTGGTTGACCGGAAGATTGTAGTGAACGATGCCGCTCGGGTCCGTTGCCTGCGGGATTAGGCTGAGGATCTTTACACTAGCCGGAGTGAACTGGCTGGATGGAATCTGATTGCCCCCGTAGGGCGCGCCGGTGTAGGGATTCACAAGCTGTCTGGATAGAGCTGAAAAATCCCCTGCTCGTTGTGCCGCGGTCGGAACGGTGGTGGTGTGGCCACCCGATACGTCGCGGGACTGCGTGCCTTGATAGGTTCCGAAGAAGAAGAGCTTGTCCTTGATAATCGGCCCGCCCAAACTTCCTCCAAACTGATTCCGCTTTAGTTGATCGTGAGTGGCGGCGAAAAAGTTGCGCGCGTTCAGGTCACCGTTACGAAGAAAATCGAAGGCCGAACCATGAAACTGATTGGTACCCGATTTGGTCACGACATTGACCACCGCGCCGGAGCCGCGGCCGAACTCGGCACTATAGCTGTTGGATTGAACGCTGAACTCTTCGACCGCATCGGGATTGGGAAATGGATTGTTGACATTGGTGTAATGGTCCTGGTTGCTGCCACCATCCAGGTTATAGTTCACCGTATCGGCGCGAGCGCCGTTTGTCGAGATTGACATCGCGTTGGGCGAAGTCACGGTCTGGACCGTATCTCCCGATCCGCCGGCATTATCGGCTCTGAGGTCCTGCGTACCCGGCGTGAGTAAGATCAGCGCCGCCGCATTGCGCCCGTTCAGCGGCAGATCGATGATATTTTGCTGAGTGATCACCTGGCTGAGCGATCCCGAGCGCGTCTCGATCATCTGCGCATTAGCTTCCACAGTCACCGATTGAGTCGAGCTTCCGATCTTGAGCGTGAAGGAGACGGTGGAGTTCTGATCCGTCTTCACTTCGATCCCGCGCTGCTCGTATCGTTCGAAGCCGGCCGCTTCGGCCGTAATGCTATAGGAACCGACCGGGAGAAGCGGGAGCACAAACGCGCCGGTACTGGAGCTTAACGTTTCCCGAGTCAGCCCGGTAGCTGTGGCGGCTGCCGTAACACGCGCATTCGCTACCGCGGCTCCGCTCGGATCCAGGATGGTGCCAGCGATTGTTCCTGTGGGATCCGCGGCGTGAAGAAGCGCGCAGCACACAGTCAGAGGGGCGAGGTACTTCAGAAGCATTAGTTTCTCCGCTAGCAAAATTATGCTCAGTTTGCCCGCAAGCTGAGAGATTGTCAAGCATTTTTGAGAGACGTTTCTGAAGAATGGCTATTATTGCGGCAAACCGATGGCTTGTACCCGCCCATAAATCAGATATTATTTGGTATTTGTAGGGGAAACGGACGTTATGAAACGTTTCTTAACCCTAATCCGAAGCCGGGGTTAGTTGGCTATACTCTCTGCCAAGCCGAGCACTGTGTGAGGAATGGCCTCTGCGGCAACATCTAGCCGGTGGGCGCGTACTGCGGACGAGGTCACCGGGCCGATGCTCGCAATTTTCACCTTGGCCAGCCTGTGAGCGCCGGCCAGCCGGACCAGATTCTCGACTGCCGACGTGCTCGCGACGGTGACCCAATCGGGAAACGGCTCGCGAAAGATTTCCGCAGCCCGTGCCGCAGCGCCGTCCGGAATCACATTGCGGTACGCCTCGACTACTTCCACAATCGCGCCGCGCGCACGTAATGCGGGCGCGACCACGTCGCGCGTGACCCCAGCCGAGGGAATCAAAATCCGCCGTCCCGCAAGATCTTCGCCGCCGAAGCTTTCGACCAGCGCTTCAGCTACATACCGCTCAGGTGTGAGGCTCACCTTCAATCCGGCACGTTCTGCAATCACTCGGGTCGCTGAACCCACAGTGGCAATGCGTGTATGGATCCCGGAGCGCTCGCGCAGGAGTGCTCCGAGGAATGCATGGATCGCATTGGCGCTGGTAAAAACAATCCAATCGTATTGATTGGCCTGCTCGGCCGCCAGTTCCAGAGCGCGCGGATCCGCGGGCGGCGCAATAGCGATAACAGGTAACAACAGAACTTCGGCTCCGCGCTCCTCCAAGAGACCGGCAAGATCTTCCGCCTGGTGAGCGGCCCGCGTCACCACCACACGGAGGCCGTCAAGCTTCCCCATTCGTCAGGCGCTCTGAGCCAAGAGGCGGCCCGCACCACGGCGCAGGAGATCTTCGGCAACCGAGCGGCCGAGTTCTTCCGCGTCCTCCCCAGCCGCTTCGGCCCGCACACATTGCTTGCCGTCGGGCGAAACAACTACCGCTTGAATGCGCAGGCCAGCATCGACCGCTTCCGCGAACGCCCCGAGCGGTAATTGACAGCCGCCGCCAAGGCCAGCGAGCACCGCGCGCTCGCAGTGTACCGCTTCGCTTGTAGGCGCATGATTCAGCCGGTTACAAATTTCATACGCCTCGCCCGAGGTGCGCGTTTCGATTGCCAAGGCGCCCTGCCCGGGAGCCGGACAAATCTCACGGGGAGAAAACACCTGGGCAATCTGATCTTCGAAGCCCAGCCGCTTCAGGCCGGCCACGGCGAGCAGAATGGCATCGAATTGACCTCCATTCAATTTGCGCAGCCGCGTGTCCACGTTGCCGCGAATCGGCTGGATGTCCAGATCGCTCCGCAGCCGGCGCAACTGCGCGACACGCCTGCCGGAACTGGTCCCCACACGAGCGCCGGCACAAAGATCCTGGAGCTTCGCCCCAAGCAGCGCATCGAACGGGCTTTCGCGCTCGGGAATCGCCGCAATCCGAAGCCCCTCTGGTAGCTCCACCGGAAGATCCTTCAGACTATGTACCGCCAAATCGATCGCGCTGGCCAACAGCGCGTCTTCAATCTCTTTCGTGAAGAGTCCCTTACCGCCGGCCTGCGCGAGAGAGGCGGTCTGGAGGTGATCGCCTGTCGTCTTGATAATTTCGATACGCGTGGAAAATCCGGACTGGTCGAGCAGCGACGCTATGAAACGCGCTTGCCATAAAGCCAGCGCCGAGCCACGCGAGCCGATGATCAAAGTCTTGGCCGCCGTGATCGCCATCGCCTTATCGCTCCCGCAGGCGGAACATGCGCCGGACCACGCTCGCCAGTTCCGCTTCCCGCGGCGCCTCACGGCCGCCCTGCTCCGCCGCTTCGCGCCGCATCTCGGAAATCGGCGCGTGTGCAATCTTATTTACGATCGCCCGTGTGATCGCATCCACCGCGTTTTGCTGCTCTTCAGTCAAGTTGCCGAGCCGCGCTCGATACTTGATCAACGCTTCCTGCCGGATCGCCTCCAGCTGTTCTTGTAGACTGACGATCACCGGCCCCACTTCGCGTTCGCGCAGCTTCGCCTCCAGCCGTTCCACTTCTTCGGCCACAATCGCCTCGGCTTGCTGGGCGACGCCTTGCCGGGCCTGCAGATTGCGGTCCGCTACACGTTTCAGGTCGTCGATGTCGTACAGGTAAGCGTGCTCGAGAGTTTGTACCGCTGGATCAATATTCCGCGGCACGGCGATGTCGATCAGAAAAATGGGCTGGTGCTTGCGGGCGTCCAGAGCCCGCCGCACGATTTCGCGGGTGAGTATGTGCTCGGGCGCCGCCGAGGAAGTAATGACTACATCCAGTTCCGCCAGGCGCTGGGGAAACACCTCGTAGCGCATCGTTTCGCCGCGAAACACCTTCGCCATTTCCACAGCGCGTTCCGGCGTGCGGTTCGTCACGAAGATTTCGGCGCCGGCATTCATCAAGTGGCGGGCCGCTCCCTCCGACATCTTGCCGGCGCCTACAATCAGCACACGCCGTTTGTGCAGGGATCCAAAAATTTCGCGCGCCAGCTCGACCGCCGCATAACTCACGGAAACCGCGTTGCGGCCAATATCCGTTTCTGAACGGATGCGCTTGGCCACGCTGAATGCCCGGGTCAGAACCGCATCGAGCATCGGTCCCAGGGAGCCGTGCTCGCGCGCTGCCGCATACGCCTGCTTCAATTGGCCGAGGATCTGCGGCTCGCCCACGATCATCGAATCCAGACTCGCTGCTACGCGGAACAAATGCCGGATCGCGGCATTGTCTTCAAACCGGTACAAATGAGGACGCACCTCGTCTATCGCGACCCCGGCGCGGCCAGCGCCCAATGCTTCGAGTAGCAGGTCGTCCGGAAAGTTCTCGTCTGCCGCCGCCGTCAGTTCCACCCGATTGCAGGTTGAGAGTATGACTGCTTCTTTTGCTCCGCGAGCTTGTAAATCGATCAGAGCGCCCGGGATCTCTTCGGGCCGATACGCCAATTTCTCCCGCAGCTCGACGGGCGCCGTGCGATGATTCACGCCCGCTACTACCAGTTTCATTTCCGCAAGAGACTCCCTAATGTGGCGTGCGTCGCCCAAGTAGCGACCGAGCAGCCAAGTACGGTGACGGCCAGCCAAGCAATGCGCCGTCCTCTCCAGCCGGCCGAGACGCGCAGAAAGATCATCGCCAGATACACTGCCCAGGTAAATAGAAAGAAGGCAATCTTCGGATTGCCGATCCACCCGGTTCCGCTTTCAATGAACGCCCAGATCACGCCCGTGATCGTGCCGATCGTGATAAAAACGAACCCTGCATTCATGGATTGCGTGATGATCGTATCGAGCGTTCCTAGCGGGGGAAGGCGGTTAGAAGACAGCGTCACTTCTTTCCGCTTGAGCTGGCGTTCCTGCAGCAAGTAGTACACAGAGGCCAGCGCCGAAAAAATCAGGGCCGCGAATCCGATCAATACCGTGGAGATATGGATCACCAGCCAGGTATTTCGAAACTCCGGACTCCACTTGGCCACGGGAAATTCCGTCGCGCCGATCATGGTCATGAAAAAAACCAGTGGAAAAATACAGACGCTGAATACCGAAATGGGATAACGGGTGTAAGCTAGCAAAAAAAGCAGCGCAACTAAAAACGCGCAGACGGAACTGGTCTCGTAGAAGTTGTTCAGGGGTAGGTGGCCTGTCTCGGCCCACAACTCCACAATGGAAACCAAGTGGAAAATAGCGCCGGCGCCGAAGACTATCAGCGCCGGACGGAATAGCTTTGTGCTTTTCCGGAATAAATAGATTAGTGCGTAGAGCAAGCCACAGCCATAGAGAGCGGCGGCGGTACGCAGCCAAAGGACACTCATGGGGAGTTCTACTTCAAGTATAGAAGCCGCTCCGATGGGTCGTGCGCGCGCTTTGGATCATCCTACAGATAGGCGGTGGCCACAAAGAACCAGCTGCCGCCGGGTCGATGAAAGGATCTTAAGCCGAATTTCATGAGTGAATCGTTGCATGGCAAGCGGGCGGTCGTAACCGGCGCCTCAAAAGGGATTGGATTGGCGGTCGCTAAAGCGCTCGTCGAGCAGGGCGCGCAGGTGGCCGTCTGCGCACGGAGCGAAAAGCCGCTTCTGGAGGCGGTAGACAATCTGCGCGAAGCGGCCGCGAAGGGCGGCGGCAGGATTGTGGGACAAGCCGCCGACGTAAGCCGTTCGGGAGAGGTAACCCGCTTCTTCGAGTTTGCCAGTACGGAATTAGGTGGCTTGGACATTCTGGTGAACAACGCCGGCCTGGGCATCTTTCGGCCAGCCGCCGAGCTGACAGTGGAAGAATGGGACCGCCAGATCGGAGTGAATCTTTCGGGCGCGTTTTATTGCAGCCGGGAAGCGCTCCATCGCTTTCATCGCTCGCGCGGCGGATGGATCATCAATATCAGCAGCTTGGCCGGAAAAAATCCATTTTCTGGTGGCGCCGGCTACAACGCTTCCAAATTTGGATTGAATGGATTTACCGAGGCCATGATGCTCGATCATCGCAATGACAACGTTCGGGTGAGTTACATCATGCCGGGCAGCGTCGATACCCATTTCTCGGGCGCCCCGGCCGAACATGCCTCCGATTGGAAGATTGCGCCCGAAGATATAGCCGAAATCGTGCTGAATGTGCTTCGGATGCCGTCCAGAACGCTAATCAGCCGTGTCGAGGTGAGACCTTCCCGGCCGAAAAAGAACTAATAGGAAAACCCTGAGTTCAGAAAAAAGGCTCTTATCCCCCTTCATAAATTTGGTGCCTTTGACGATGAAAGCAGTAGGAAGCAGCGTGGTAGCCGGTGTGGTACCTGGGTTGCTCAGTGTTGAGTGAAAGCTAACACGCAGAACGTTGGGAACCCCGCTGAGAGGCACGGGACTAGAAGGAAGGACTGCACATATGAGCCGGCTGCGTAAAGTGCTCGATCCCACACGGACGGGCAAGGATGCCGAATCACTAGAGAAGACGTTGCTCAAGCTTGTTGTTGGGCAAGATGAAGCAATCGAGCAGATCGTCAATATCTACCAGATGCATATCACTGGCCTATCGGCTCCGGGACGGCCGGTTGGAAACTTCCTTTTTCTAGGTCCGACGGGCTCAGGAAAGACGCGTACGGTGGAAGCGACTGCAGAGGCTTTAGTCCAGAATCCCCGCGCGGTGATCAAAATCGACTGCGCGGAGTTTCAACACAGCCACGAAATTGCGAAGCTGATCGGCTCGCCTCCCGGATATCTGGGTCACCGCGAAACGCATCCGTTACTCAGCCAGGAAGTCATTAATCAGCACCATACCGAGACCGTAAAGCTGAGCTTCATTCTGTTCGATGAAATCGAAAAGGCGAGTGACGCTCTTTGGAACCTGTTACTCGGCATCCTGGATAAAGCCACGCTCACCCTGGGGGACAACCGGAAGGTCGATTTCTCCCGCGCCATGATTTTCATGACCAGCAATTTGGGCGCGAGCGAGATGAGTAACCTGATCAATCCCCGGCTGGGATTCCGGCGCAATATAGCCGAGGAAGAGCCTCTTAAGACAGACGAGCAACTCAACAAGAAGGTTGCGAAAAGCGGCATCGAAGCGGCTCGCCGCAAGTTCACGCCGGAATTCATGAACCGCATCGATAAGATCGTGGTGTTCAAGCCGCTCGGTGAACCGGAATTGCGTCGCATTCTCGACCTCGAGCTAGGCCAGGTCCAACAGCGGATTCTCTATTCCCCGGCGGAAAAATGCTTCGTCTTCACCGTTTCCGACGCCGGTAAGGACTTTCTGTTAAGCGAAGGCACCGATGTGAAGTACGGAGCCCGGCACTTAAAGCGCGCTATCGAGCGCTTGTTGGTACACCCGCTATCGAATCTCATGGCCACCAGCCAGGTCACGGCCGGTGACTGGATTCAAGCCGATTTCGATGCCGAGCGCCGCTGCCTGTTGTTTACCAAGGAAGCCGAAGGTCTCGAGGTACACGCGATGGCCAATTTGATCGGCGACAACCTCCGCATGCCTCCAGCCGTGATGGCCGCGGGAGCGCAGGTCGATCTGGCGAAGACGGTTTCGGCGGGTAAGTCGTCGAAGAAGTAAAGCGCTTCCCGTGTGCGCCCAAACGCCGCTCCCTCACGGTCGCGGTTCTTTTGCGCTGGGTCAACGTTTGCGGTATCTTAAAGAACCGCGCGCGTAAGCAAGCGGACCCGGACTGACCTGTCGTTCGTCTCTGAACTCACTACGCCGGCAACTGACTCGATCCCATCAAAAAGTGATCGATGTGATGCGCCGCTTTGCGGCCTTCAGCGATAGCCCAGACCACCAGCGATTGTCCGCGTCGTGCGTCGCCCGCCGAAAAGATCCCCGGTACAGACGTCATGAACTTGGCGTCAGCCCGCACGTTTCCGCGGGCATCCAATTCCAGCGGCAACTGTTCTAACAGTCCTTGCCGCACGGGGCCTGAAAAGCCGATCGCTACCAGCACCAGGTCCGCATCCAGATAGAACTCGCTATCCGGCACTCGTTCGAGCGCCGGTTTCGGGCCTACCCGGACGCAATGCAACTTTTTCACATTGCCCTCTTCGTCACCACTGAAGTGAGTCGTTAGCACGCTCCACTCGCGGAAACCGCCCTCTTCGTGCGCGGCTTCCACACGAAGTTGCAGCGGCCATAAGGGCCAGGGCGTTGTAGGATGCCGGTCTTCCGGCGGCATAGGGTGAATCTGCAGCTGATGCACCGATTCCGCCTTCTGCCGGTGCGCGGTACCCAGACAATCCGCTCCGGTATCGCCGCCGCCGATAATTACCACGCGTTTACCGGCCGCGCTGATTTCCTCGGCCCTCGGTACCCGATCCCCCGCCCCGCGCCGGTTCTGCTGGGTCAGATAGTCCATGGCGTAATGAATGCCCTTGAGCTCGCGCCCCGGTATCGGCAAATCGCGCGGCTGTTCGGCGCCCATCGCCAGCAGGACGGCATCAAAGCTGCGCTGCAACTCCTCGCCGGACATTTGCCTTCCGATTTTGAAATTCGTACGGAACTCGATCCCTTCGGCGCAAAGCTGCTCCAGGCGCCGGTCGATGGCGCTCTTTTCCATCTTGAAATCGGGAATGCCGTAACGGAGCAACCCGCCGAGACGATCTTCCTTTTCGAACACGGTGACCAGGTGACCGGCCCGATTCAACTGCTGCGCGGCCGCCAGGCCCGCCGGCCCCGAACCGACAATCGCTACTTTTTTTCCGGTACGGCGGCGCGGAGGTTCGGGCAATACCCAGCCTTCCTCAAACGCCCGGTCGATGATGTTCTGCTCGACCAGCTTAATCGTGACAGGATTATTGTTGATACCCAGCACGCAGGCCGCTTCGCAGGGGGCCGGACAAATTCGCCCGGTGAACTCTGGAAAATTATTGGTCGAGTGCAGCATCCGAGCCGCCTCGCGCCAGCGTCCTTTCCAGACCCGGTCGTTCCAATCCGGTATCAGATTATTGACGGGACAGCCGGTGTGGCAAAACGG
>JACZDD010000363.1_pt1 | contig 19332 bp, 19 predicted proteins | sample 8641771 | NCBI WGS metagenome assembly JACZDD01 (sample SAMN15324614, study PRJNA640507) | soil metagenome | isolation source: intercropping peanut in the second line | place: China: Luxin town, Laibin City, Guangxi Province | collected 2019-07-25 | depth 10cm m | reverse complement strand
GGTAAAGCGGACATGCGTTGCTGCACTGCATGAGTCTGCTTTTGACCCAAAGCAGACATGCCAAGGGTTCACCTAGTTCATTTCCAACGTCGATTTGTGTCGGTACGCTGTTTATCAGCGGGGGGCCGGATGGCTACAAACGAGCAATGGCAGCTGACCATGAAGGCGGCAGAGCTGTACGAGCGTTGTCCGGCTCGATACATCCTCGGTCCGTGGGCGCCACTGCTTGTCGAGACAGCTCGCCTTTCATCAGGCGAGCGAGTGCTGGATGTAGCTTGCGGAACCGGTGTCGTTGCACGCGCTGCAGCAGAACGTGTCGGCCCTCGCGGGTGCGTGGTTGGCATCGATCTTAATCCGGGAATGATCGCAGTCGCGCAATCGCTGCCAGCAATCGATGGTGCACCAGTCGAATATCTTGAGCGCAGCGCGCTCGATCTTGGATTGAATGATGCCAGCTTCGATGTCGTTCTTTGCCAACAAGGCTTACAATTTTTCCCGGATAAGGCAGTCGCACTGAGAGAAATGCGCCGTGTGCTCGCTGCCAACGGTCGTTTGGCGCTCAGTGTTTGGAATACCGTCGGCCTCTATAATACTGCAGTCAGCGCGGCGCTTGCTCAGTTCATGGGTCGTGACATTGCGGTTCGATTCAATGCGTCTCGCAACACCCCGGCTTCCGATGAACTACGGCAGCTGATTACGGAAGCTGGCTTTTCGGATGTAGAAGTAAGCGTTGCTCGCATTAACGTGCAGCTGCCACGCATAGATAAATTTGTGCTGGATCATCTCGCGGCAACGCCCGTTGCATCGGCTGTTGCGTCCATAGATGCGGAGGCCCGTAGGCAGATTGGTGCAAGCGTTATGCAGGAGTTGCAGAGCTACACCGATGGTGACGGTATTAGCTATCCAGAAGAAACCCACGTGGTGACGGCCCAAAACAGGTGATCACATACGGCACGCCCAATGTCTGCTCTTGGCCCACAGCGGACATAGGCGCGTGCACTGCACATGTCCGCTTCTGGCCCAAAACAGCACTTTCTCCGGTGCGTCAGCGCACGCTATTCTTCCACCCTAAAAAAACAGGGGTCGCTCATGCGAATTGGAATCACCACAGCCACTATCGTCTCAGCACTCGCCTTCAGCACTATGGTGCTCGCCCAGGACAAGCCGCCACCGGTGTCACCGTCGCCGGTCAAACGCACTGTCCTTGGCAAGGTCGAAGTGCCCAATTCGAACTACGAGGTGGTAACCGCAATGGTTGAAATCGCGCCCGGTTTCAAGGCGGGCCGCCATTTCCATCCAGGCATTGTGTTTGGCAACGTATCCGACGGTGAACTTTGGATCGCGCCGGACGGTCAGCCAGAGCAGGTAGTAAAGGCCGGTGAAGCAGTGACACTGCCGGACAAAATCGTGCACAACGAAGGAAACGCATCCTCCGAAAAGCCGCTAAAGATGATCGTCACCTACGTCATCGAGAAGGGGCAGCCGCTCGTAACTCCGGTGAAATGAGGCGTCGTCCCTAGCCCGGCGTTTACGGGGCTGATGCACAAAGCGCAGCGTTAAACGAGCATGCTGATGTCCGCTTCTGGCCCTTAGCGGACATTGAGCATTGCACCGCACACGTCCGCTTTTGGGGGCAAAGCGGACATTAATGCTTATTCCGTTCGGTAGCCGACAAACTTGGACCAAGGTCCAACATCGCGGACGCACCCCAACTGCAATTGTTGTGTGTTTTGAAAGCCCGGTTAGTGCATGGATTTCATAGAAAGAATTTTTGGATTTGCGCCTGACCACGGTCATTGGAGGCCATCATACTTATCGCAGTAGTTACCGTAGTTGCCGGTTTAGGAATGGGGGTCTTCCGCAAACATTATGCGGACGACTAGACTAAGCACCAAGGCGATCTTTCTGTTTTGAACACGCGCGTCGTCGTCGCTATGGGAAATGGGACAAGCCCCCCATGTAACCTAACGCGGCACCTAAAACGGGGTACGTCCATCCAAGCGACGTCTTCTCGCGCTTGATTTGGACCTTGGGCTTTTTGGAGCGGGGCATTCAGGCAAACAATGTCAAAAGACACATCCGGTCCGACAGCACTCTTGAAAAGCGGATTATCACGCCTGAAAATAAGTGCGGGCGACGCGATTTTTTTGGTGGTGTCATGCCTGATAGACGTTTGGTGGATGACCCTGAATTTTGGCGTTCCCGTGCCGAAGAATGTCGCTCTATTGCCAACGACATGAAAGAGGCGGATGCAAAGGCGATAATGGTCCGCATCGCTGACGATTATGAGCGCTTAGCCAAACACGCCGAACAGCGCCGCGCGTCAAGACCATGATCTTGACCTTGGGCCTTTTTGGTGCGGGGCAAGGTTACGGCAACTGTCTATTTGCCCCCGAAAGCGGACGTGTGCTGCGACCTCGTTGGTAACAGCAAGCTTGTCAATTTGCCAACAAGACGGGCAAAGCTGCATTCGCCAAGACGTGTTGGGTTGCCCCGCCAAATATCCACTGCCGCAATCGACTTTGCGTGTAGGCACCCTTGATTAGAAGGTCGCAGCCCAGTGATTGAGCCGATGCCAGAATCGCCTCACCAGTGCTTCTCCCATCAAGCTCAACTCTCATCGATTCCGCGACAACCCCATTGCGGCGCAGGTATCGAATTAATTGTTCAGCCGAGGGGCCCGGCACTCCCGTTCCACCAATGACCGTCAGGATCGTAACGCGGTCAGCTTTCTGAAGAATCGGCATCGCAAGGGCAGTGGCTCGTGCCTGCTCTGTGCTGCAGTTCCATGCGACCAACACGTTGGTTGCAATTTGGCTTGGCGGCAATGGTGGAGACAGTAGTATCGGTCGCCCGCTTTCGAACAGACCAGACTCAATCGCTCTATCGTGCATGGGGCCAGAGTTTGCATCACGCCGGCTCAAGACAATCACGTCGAAAACGCGGCCATAGTTGCCAATAAAGTCTTCCCCCTCTGCCGCATGATCCAACCAGCCGAATGACACCGACTCTGTCGTCTTGGTTGCGCGCGGCACACCGTGCTCTTGCATGAAGATTTCAAAAATCTGTTTTGCTTTCTTCGCTTCTTCTTCAATATCTTCTTTAAACCTATCCAGCGGTAATCCCCCCATTGCATCTATGCCGGCAACAAGCTCAATGACCTGCCAGCGCAGCGCAAAGCCTTCTATGTAGCTGTTGTTTCGTTGACCCAATAGCAGCGCGGTCTCCAGTGCCGACCGCATGTCATGGTTTTCCATCGGAACCAAGATCGTCTTCATGCTCATCGTCGCCTCCCATCCTTGCAGCCTGTCAGGCGGTTTGGTTTTGACGCAGCGATTTTGTTTTCCTTGTCGGCATGTACAGCCTCGTACAACAGGCTCAACTTTACCATTTAAGGCTGAGAATTAGAGGCCACCGAATGTCCGCCTCGGGTCAGAAGCAGACATGTGCGTCGCAAAATACGATGTCCGCTTTACCCCCACAGCGACCGCGAAAGCGGATTCCCGCAAAAGGTCATGTCTGCGTTACCCCCGAAAGCGGACATGTGCGGTGCATCTAGGCATGTCTGCCATGGGCCATAAGCGGACATGAGCGCTGCAGCAAAATGCTATTTGGTCGCGTCTCCAACGCCTTGGGAGCAGCGATGGTCTACGCGCGTTTGAGCGGCGGTCGGGCCGAACGCAGCAACCTCTTGAGAGCCATCAAAGTACGGCCGCGCCGCGTTAGTCCGCTATACGCCAGATATTGATGGACGAATGCGATCGCCATGCTTCCTTCGCCGACCGCCGAGGCAACACGCTTGACTGGGCTCAGTCTGACATCGCCGCACGCGAAGATGCCCGGCGCACTCGTTTCGAGAAGATATGGATCGCGGCCCAGCGACCAGCGCCCAGCCTTCTTGAGATCGTCGCCCGTCAACACGTAACCACGCGCGTCGCGCGCAATATCTTCAGGCAGCCACTCCGTTTCCGCATCGGCGCCAATAAAAATGAAAAGCCCCCCAGACTCGTACCGACGGATCTCGCTGCTTTCGGAATTACGAATTTCAACTGCCGTCAGATTCGCGTCCCCGTGTATTGCATGTAGTTCGGAGCGTAGTTGAACTTCGATATTGGCCTTTCCGTCGAGTTGCTCGATCAGGTATTGAGACATTCCCTTTTCCAGCGAATCGCCGCGGACAATCAGAGTCACGGTGCGGGCATGATTGGCGAAGAACAAGGCCGCCTGACCTGCCGAATTACCGGCACCGATGAGATGGATATCGAGTCCCTGAGTGGCACTGACCTCGCTGCGTGCGGCCCCATAATAGATACCCTTGCCGATGAGCCGATCGAAACCCTCAATGGCGAGACGTCGCCAGGTCACACCAGTTGCGAGAATAAGCGTCTTGGCTTTCACGATATCGCCACCATCCAATTCAACCTGATGTGCTTTTGGATCGATGCGTTTGACCGAACGCGTGACGAGAATCTCCGCGCCCAGCCGCCTGGCCTGTTGAAGGGCGCGACTGGCAAGTTCGTCCCCTGAAACGCCGTTTGGAAATCCCAGGTAGTTCTCGATCCGTGAAGAAGTCCCGGCCTGTCCACCCGGAGCCTCGCGCTCAATGACGATCGTTTGCAGGCCTTCGGACGCTCCATAAACCGCCGCGGCAAGGCCGGCTGGACCGCCGCCGATGATTGCAACATCATATTCGTCGGAACGTGTACTGGTCTGAAGGCCGAGCCGATTTGCAAGGTCGCGCACGTCCGGCCGTGCGAGGACCTGGCCGTCCGCCAACAAAAGCATGGGGCCATCGCCATCCGCAGGTCGAGGCCCAGGCCAGAGCGTTGCTAACTCCGGTGCATCGGGAGCGATCCATTTGAAAGAGATCTGGTTGCGGGCCAGGAATCTTCGTAGATCGCCGCACGTAGCGTCCCAGCGGGGCCCGACCAACGTCACGCGTGGTTTGCTCGGCTCGGCAGCGAGGCTCTGCAGTCCTCCGAGCCGCTCGCGTGCAAGCGCACTCACCTTTTCGGAGAAGTCCTTTGATGCCGCCGCAATGGCGTAATATTCCTGCACATCGATCCGCATCACTCGTGACGGTTCTACGGCGCGATAACCCCCTGGAAATGGCGTGCCAAGAACAATGGGCACCTCTCCGAAAATCGCGCCGGGGTTGCGCCAGCCCAACCGGCGTTCAACTCCGTCATACGTCTTGACCACTTCGATCTTGCCGCCCAATACGGCAAAGAGTGCGCGTTCTCCGCCCTCGTGAACGGCGAATTCGCCGGGGCTGAGTTGGATGTCTGCGGAGGTTCGAGCAAGACGTTCGAGCTCGGCTTGCGCAAGCGAGGAAAACATGGGAATGGCGCCGATCTCATGAACCGTTAACATTTTAGTTCCCGCCCTCGCCCCCGCACTCTGTTGATCGCGACTCTTGAAGGCACAGTAGTTCGCGCAGCCCTGCAGGACCAGCCTGACGCTCGATGGCCTCCGCAGACGCGTACGACGCGTTACGCCTGGCTTGGTTATGACCGCCGAGTGAATTTGATTTTGACGACTGCCATGGGCCGACGGGAGACCCCAGCCACCAATCAGGATCGTGGGGAATGTCCGCTTTACACCCCAAAGCGACCAAAATAGCGGACGTCCTAACTCGCTAAAGCACTTGCGCCCCCTGAGTAGGACTCGAACGGCGCATTCCATAGCGTGTCATTATCCGAATCCAGACTCGCAGCTAGTGCACTCAAATGGCCTGCGAGCAGACATTGTGCGGGGCAATCGCGAAGTCCGCTCTGCCATTGAAAGTTAGCAGGTAACGGACAAATGACTTGGTCTTTGAACAGGAAAACTACTATTGGCTGAGGCTTGCGAGGTTAATCCCACCCTGTCGCCAAGTTGACCTGTTTTCGATATGCGGCGTTCATTAATTCCGATCCTGATAATCGTTTGCGCGTTCGCTGCGGGCCCGCCAATACTGCGACGATTCTTCCCACTCGAGCTACCAACCGCGGAGTTGGTCGCTCATAACTCCACTCGGGCGCTCACGGATTTCACCTTTTCACACGGATCGACGCGCAAGCTTACATTGGGCGATTTCCGGGGGACTTTCATCTTGGTGAATGTCTGGGCGACATGGTGCCGTCCGTGCCAAGAGGAGATGGCTTCGCTCAATCACCTTGCGTCGCTCTTCGCGAATAAGGACATCAAAATTGTGCCCATTTCGATTGACGTTTCTGGCGCCGTAACCGTGCAGTCTTTCTACGAGCGGTTAGGATTGAACAATCTTTCGATTTACGTTGATCCCTCAAAGAACGTTATGGATGCGCTCGGGATAAACGGCATCCCGACCACTATCCTGATAGGCCGCGACGGACGCGAAATCGGGCGAATGATAGGGCCTGCACAATGGGATGCGCCTGAAAGCGTGAAGCATATTGCCGAGATCACAGGCCTATAGATCTATCGCCTTCGCAGATAGCGCACCGGGATAGCTGAGTGCGTTCGAACCAACGCTCATGAAAGATTGCATTTCGACACGAGGTGGATAAGACGGGCTCAATCTTATGTCCGCTTTACTGCTAAAGCGGACATGTGCAGCGCACGAGGCGATGTCTGCTAAGGGCCAATAGCGGACATCGACCCGTGACTTCTCGATCACCGTAAATAAGCAGTCAGGCAGAATCCGCTAAAGAACGGATCATGATATTCTGAAATTGCACATTGCCCGTATGACATTGCAAGCCGATGTGGCCTGCGCGGCCCCGCGTCGTATCTGCCGGAATCGCGTAATTCGTGACGATCTCGCCGTTAAGCGTCACCTTGATGAGGGCACTCCGTGCCTCGATTTCGAAAGTATTCCATTGGCCGGGGGGTTTGGACGCCAGCTTTGAGGAAGAGCCCAGCCCGTAGACGGCGCCCGTCTGATGTGCCGGATCGAAATTCTGACCCGTGTCCGGATTAAATCCCATGTCGTCGATCTGTATTTCGTAGCCGCTGTTTGACGCCAGCATCCAATCTTTGCCGGGATCGCTTGCATTCAAGGCAGGAAATCGCAGCAATATGCCGGAATTGTCGGCGCGTGCGCCGGGCACGTTCGTTTTCGGGTTGAAGGACAGCCAATCCACGTTGAGCACGAAATTCCGAAACACCTCGCGCGTGTACCACAAAAGGCCCAGACCATTCGGTCTTGCTTCCAAGATCGTGCCAAAGAGTGTGAGGAAGTCGCCGCCCCCCGCCATTTGCCATCCTTGGCGGGAGCCTGAGAAGAGCGGCTTGAAAGCCGGGTCTGACACGATCGTCCGACTGCTTACGATCGCCTCGGTCGTCCGGCGGGCGAGCGTGGTCGCGGTCAGAGACGGGTTTGCCGAACCGATCACCGGAAAAAGTGCGGGCCCGGCGACGTAGACGTTGTCGACATCATGGAATTTTCCCGTCGGATCAGTCACCGACTGTCCGGGAGCCCCCATCCACAAAGTGCCGGCTTCGTGGTGAGTGGTGCCGATCTTGTTTCGGTTGACATTGAGGTTCTGAATATCCGCGGGATTCCCGGCAACCTCTTTGGCGAGGGCGACGGCGGCGTCTTCCATCTCCTTCCACGCCGCCATGTCGGCGTCCGTGGGCTCGAGATTCACCCATGCCCGCGGAGTTCCGGTACGGGGGTCACTCTGCCAAGCGAGATTGATCCAGCTCTTTTTTGAATCTCCGGGCTGCGCTTTCGGCTGGCCGATCATCTGTCCTATGGCCCGCAAGGTGATCGCAATCCATCCAGGGCTCTGGTTTGCTTTGATAGCATCTAACAGTTCTATGTCCGGGACCGCTGTAAAAAGCGTGGCATCCGAACTGCTACCTGCGCTTGCCGTCACTTGCAGGTGATATTCGTGGCCATCGCTGGTCGTGCCGCGCACAAGAAGGGCTGCCATTTCCAATCCCGTGGGCTGTGCCGGCAACCCAGCGATCGCGGAGCGGCGTATACGGGCCGTGATGTCGCTCCGAAGGTGAGCCATCAAATTGGACCCCATGCGCATTGTCCCCATTGCGGGGGCCGGAAGAGAGTCGAGCGCAAGTCGAGTGGACTCGATCGCGCCGGCTGCCAGAACGACCGTGCACTCGGGCGAAATCAGGGGCGCCCGTAAAAACTGTTGTTGACCGTCGACTCGCAGTTCGAGTTCGGTGACTCGGCTCCCGGAGGTCTTGAGTCTTGTAACTTGAGCGCGGGTCAGCAACATCATGTGACGCCACGCATCAATGTTGTTACGCCAGCGCCGTCCAATGTCTTCCCGAATCGCATCGAGCAGCATGTAGGCGGTGCTGTATTTATCGAATGGGAACAGGCCGGATTCCGGGGCTTGGCCCATGACCGCGAGCGGCGCGTCCTCGACCGACTGGCCGGCCGCAACCACGCTTTCGAACCGACTCTTCAATTTGTCCGGAAGCGGTCCGGAAATAAAATCGGCCGTCGGCCACACGCCCATTTCAATCTCAACCGACCTGTAATTTGCACGAAGGTAATCGGCAGCATCTTTCGGCCAGGAGACCTCGTTCGGCGAACGTGGGCCGAGGTCGGCGTCTGTCAGCCGCGGTGACCATCCACCCCAATAGAGTGACTTTCCCCCGATGCAGTATGCCAATCCGGGAAATGCTTGGTTGCTGTGCCAGGGATGTCCCCAAACCAGGTTCTGTGGTCCGGGATCCTGCGCGTTCGAGGCGACCACTTGCTCTGTCGGTCCGCTCAAGGCGAGACGTGGCAAATTCTGAGTGTGGGTGGGAAGCAGAAATGACCCGGCATCGACCACGAGCACTCGCAGGCCGATACTTTCCGCGTGCCGGTAAAGCTTGTCGGCGATGTACCCACCGAACATGCCCGCCCCAATCACGACGATGTCAAACGGATCACCACCGTTGTTACTGACCTCATCCCAGGTGCTGCACAACCAACGGCCAAGAACGTCGTGCGAGAACGCCGTTTGTTGAACGTCTACAAGCGCGTTTGCATCTGGATTAAGGAGGCGCAGCATCTCAGCACCGACATCTAAGGGCAGCGAATACTGTAATTGCGCTATCCTATTTCGCCCGTGAAATGCATCACACTCTACACAAAGATAAACTCGCAGGGCACGCGCTATTATTTTGAACTAATCCCACGCTACCGGCGTACCACAAACGCCAGGGAGCGTAAGGCCGTCGAAGGATCCATGAGTTCTGGTTCCTTTGGGTGCAGCAAAACTATTTATGAAGCGGTCGTCCAAGTATTTGCAGTGGAAAACCGAATGTCAGCCCAGCACGGAACTCGTTGACGCCTGTGCCATTTACGATGGCGTGTCGAAAGCCCACGTCGAAAGACAGATTGTCTTTCACTTGCCATATTGCGCCAATGAGAGCTGAGAACGTGTGCGCTTGGCCGAACTCTTCTTCGTAGAAAAATTCAGCAACGGGGCGCACCGTCCATTTGTTTGGCCCTTCAAGAATGATGCCGGTGAAAAGATCGGCATGCTGATCGCGAGTGAACTGACCTGCGATATTTAAGTGTGCAGTGCCCCAATCCCAACGTTGCGAAACGATGGTCGCGACGCTGGCACCAAAGCGGGTATCGCCGACACTTTCCGGAAATAAAACACCGAACTCGGTCGCAATGCTCGGTCCCGTTTGGTCCTGGAGTACGCCCGGCCGCAAGATGTGTTTTAGAAACGCGCCACCATCCGTGAAAGCCGTAGGCCCAGAAGGGGACAGTGGTGTTTCAAGCCGACCTTCAAAAACTGCCTCCCAATCCTTGGCAAACCCGTAGTTGATAACTGCTGCTGGAGCTATGAGTGTCTTCTGACCGCCGCTGCTTTTCGCTCCAGCAGGCTGCAACTCAACTTCCATTTCACCGGGCTCAGCGACCGCTGCATCGGTCCCATCGAAGGGTCGGTAAGCAAAGGCGGCATCGGAGAAAAGCACAGTCGAAAGCAAGGCTGCCCCAGCACCGCACAGGCTGGCCCACGACAAGTAGTCTATAGCGCGATGATATGAACTGTCCGCGCTCATGGTCAGTCCACGCCTAAGGCGTCAAACGATAAACCCAGATGGAAGCCGGTTCCCTTGATTGGGCCCGAGCGGCCACGAATAAGCGATCTTCCTCAGTGACAAAAAGGCCGGTTCTGGCTCCAGCGATTGTCGGAATTCGCGAGAGGCGCGGATACTTCGGATCATCGCTTCTTAAGACATCTATAAAGCCCGCTCCGCAAATTATGTAAATGCGCTTGCGCTGGGTGTCGGCGAACAGGTCGTCTGCATCCCCACATGTCTCAGTTTCGAAAACCGGTTCGCCCGTCTGCCAGTTGAACGCTGCGAACCTTGCAGGATTTCTAAAGACGACAAGGACACGTTGCCGCTCGGAGTCGAGCGCCATGGGGAAGTTTCCGCCATAAGCTAATGACCATGCCCGCTGCTTGCCTGTATCCGCATCAACCACAGCGATGCTTCGCTGCTTTGGTAGATTCACAAAAATTTGGCGCGTCGCGGCATCGAGTTGGAAGCTTTCTGGATGGGCAGCCAGTGCAAACGCCTCGGCCTTTTTATTGCTGTCCAGGTCAATAGTGGCTATGGCGCCGCTGCCGTATCCAACAAGCAGGCGATTCGTCGCAAGGTCGACGCGGATATTGTCCGCATCGGCGCCCAGATTAATCCGTCCTAACGGTGAGTAGCTCGGCTCGCGGAAAAATTGGACCGATCCATCTCCGCCATTGGCAACATAGAGTGTGTCGTTCTTCGAGATATAAGCTACGCCCTGCGGTTCAGTGAGACCGGAAATGCGATGAATTACTTTTTGTGCATCGAGATCGACGACCCCGACGGTATTGTTTCCCAACTCCGCAACAAATAGACGGTGGTGTGTTGGGTCGAACGCCATGTGATCGATGCGACCAGCCACTTTCCCTAATGGGATTTTTCTTTCAAGTTGCAGAGGGCTTGAATCGGTTTTCTGCGCAATTACAGGACTTGGAAATATACTGATCGCGACAGCTAACGAAAGGCTACGCACTAGTGCACTGATCACAGGATACGTGAGGGCCTCAATGTTCGATGTCATGCCAGGACTCCGATTACGAACAGCATGATGCCTGCCACGCAGGATCCGAGGAGCGTTGGGATCATTCCGATTTTAAATCGGAAAATTGCCACTGCCGCTAACACCGACAACGCAAGTGCCCAAGGGTCCGCGCTGGACAGCTTGGGCGCATCAAAATTCAAGGGAAGTTGGTGAACTGAGATTGTTTCACGGAAGACAGTGTGAATGGCAAACCAGATCGCCAGGTTGAGTACCACTCCAACCACAGCCGCAGTAATCGCCGACATGGCGCCATTTAGAGCCTTGTTGCCACGCAGCACTTCGACGAATGGCGCCCCCAAAAATATCCATAGGAAGCACGGAATGAAGGTTACCCAGGTCGTGAGCAGGCCGCCCAAGGTGGCGGCCGCGAGCGGGGAAAGTGCGCCTGGCTCACGATAAGCGGCCATGAACCCGACGAACTGGAGAACCATTATGAGTGGCCCAGGCGTGGTTTCCGCCATTCCCAGGCCATCCAGCATTTCGCCCGGTTTCAGCCATCCATACTGTTCGACGGCACCTTGGGCGACATAGGCCAGAACGGCATAGGCCCCACCAAACGTGACAACCGCCATTTTGCTGAAGAATATCGCGATTTGGCTAAAGACATTCTCGGTGCCGAGAGTGGCCAATAGCACGATCACCGGAACCAGCCAGAGGGCAAGCCAGATGGCTGAAACACTGAGCGCACGAGCGATTGTTGGACGCGCATGTTCCGGTAAGTCGTCCCCGAGCAAACTCTTGTGCTCGGATTTGCCGTGCGTTGCCCCGTGCCCTCCATTCGTCTTGAACATGTCGCTGCCGCTCGCTGTGCCTAGGTATCCGATGAGCGCCGCGCCAAACACGATGAGCGGAAATGGAATTGCGAAAAAGAAAATGCCAACAAAGGCGGCCGCAGCAAGCACCCTCAGTCCGTGAGTTTTTAGTGCGCGTTTTCCGATGCGCACCACTGCCTCAAACACGATTGCGAGAACGGCGGCTTTAAGCCCGAAAAACAATGCAACGACAAAAGGCACACTGCCGTAAAGCGCGTAGACGTAACTCAGCGCCATAATCGAGATGACGCCGGGTACGACAAACAGTGCGCCTGCTACGATACCCCCGGCGGTCCGATGCATAAGCCAACCGATGTAGATTGCGAGTTGCTTTGCCTCAGGGCCGGGCAGCAACATGCAATAGTTGAGCGCGTACAGAAATCTGTTCTCGGAAACCCAATGTTTTTCGTCGACCAATATGCGATGCATCACAGCAATCTGTGCTGCTGGGCCGCCAAAGCTGAGGAGAGCCACTCTCGTCCAAACACGGAGGGCTTCATTGAAAGTCACGCCGTGAGCCGGCGCCGGCTTCTCTACTTTCTCCCCCACCGCGGCGGTCGTCATGTCTCGCCCCTCTAGGTATTCGCTGAAGGATGTTCGGTCGTTGGCGGCTACTCCAACGGTTCCTCGACCGTTTGAAATTCCTGGCCAGTAAGCAGTGTCACCGAGGCCACGGCACGCCCGTCCTTCAGAGCAGGAGTGACGCTGATTGCCCGCGAACCGGAGGCCGCCGCTACTGACTTGTCCACCGCGGCCTTCAGATCAGTTTTTGCCTTTCCCATCGTGGCGTTTTCCGACTTTGCCTCAGCCAGATCCTCGCCTTCGACAATCGCATCAGTCTTCGCGACTTTGCCGGTCGTGTGGTCGATGATCACTTCAGAAAACTTCCCATCTTTCGCGGTGTAGACAGAAAGCTGGAGTTTCCCGTCTTCGACCTCAAATTTTGCCGAAATGGGTCGTCCTTCCCGTGCGGCAACGGTCAGTCCTTGCTGCAGCGTCACTTTGGCGTCTGTCACACCTTTGATCAGCGGATGGTCGCTATGGACTTGAGCATAAACCCGCTGTCCAACCAGGACCGTCGCAAAGCTACCGACGATCGCGAAAAAGAGTATTCGCCGATGCATGGTTTTCTCCTTTAGTGCATGATGTTTTTGCCCCTACATGTGACTGTTGCTCTGATGTCGCTTCATCGAGTTTTTCGACACATCTTTATGCAGATGTCGTAGTCGGTCTTACACGCGGCCTGCGAGTGCGCCTTTCGGCAAGCTCGCTGATATTCGAGGCATTCTTTGCTGCAGCTGTTTGCTGCTCGCGTTGCAATGGAGGCACCCAGCCACCCGCAGAGGACGAGCGAGAAGACAATCGCCGCTTTCATTACGATCCCCTTCTAGTTTTTACCCGTTGTGCCCGGGCGCGGGCGCGCCGTCTTGTCGATCGCAGCGCGCAATCCACGGGCCAGCTTTTCCGCATCATCGTTCGCCCAGAAATGCAGGAAGAAGAGCCGCGGTTGCTCGTCCAGCATGTGGCTATGAACGGCAGTGACCTCGATACCGCCCGCACGCAGGGCGCTGATGACCGGATTTACTTCATTGCCTGTAAGGACAAAATCACCGGTGATCGCCGCCTTCCCGCTGCCGGTCGGCTGGAAGTTAATTCCCGTTGCAAGGCCAAGCGGACCGGCAGGCGCAAGCGACATTCCATTTTCGGTGACCGGAGTTCGCCGCGGCACACCAAACTGGTAAACGGCGCCATTCGCCTGGCCCTTCACGCCGATGATTTCATCGAGACGCGCCGTGTCGAGATCAATGGCCGGCGAAGAAGCATTCGCGGCTGGCGGAGATAAAGGTGTTTTGCTGGCAGATAGCGCGTCATGAATGACGCTGGCCATCTTTGCCGGATCGCCGTGTCCGCCAACATGCATGTAGAAGGTCGCCGGGCTTGCCCGCAATAGATGGTTGTGAACGGCCGTCACCTCGACCCCGCCCTCGATCAATTTGGTCATGACGGGGTTGATCTCGGTTTCGAGAACAACGAGATCGCCCATCACCATTGCGCCGTCATGCGCGGGCTTGAAAGCCACCCATCCGCCGAGTGCGAGAGCAGGCTTGATGGCGACGCCATCGAGAGTCACCGATAGATCAGTGCGGGGAAAGCCGTAGCGGTGAACGTCACCCGTTACGGCGGCCTTTCGGCCCATTGCCGCATCAACTTTCTGCCAATCAATATTCTGTGCGGGTGCTGCTGACCCCGAAATGGCAACACCAACTGCAAACAGGAGCCGGAGTGCACGCATACTAACCTCCTAGGTGGGCTTCTCGCCCGGTTGCACCCCCTGCGATTCCTGAAGCGCGCCGAATAATCGTTCCGTATTCTTCCACCGAATGGCGGCCATGTAAGCGTCGACATAGGCTCCAGCCTTCGCGCCAAAGTCGATGTGATATGAGTGCTCGTACATGTCGAGCGCCAGAATTGGCGTCCCGCCGGCAAGTGTGTGGCAGTGGTCCGATGCCCATTGATTGACAAGCTTGCGGTCGCGCGGCGACCAGGTCAGCAGCACCCAACCCGAACCGCCACCGAGCGCCTTGCCCATGGCAATAAATTCCGAGCGCCAGCGTTCATAGGAGCCGAAGTCGCGGACCAGCGCGTCACGCAACGCGGGCGCAGGCTCGCTTTGCTCGCCAAGGCCGTCGAAAAACAGTTCATGCAGGACCATTGAATTCATGGCAACGAGCTGTTCGCGCTTAAGCCCGTTGATGACGAACCCTTGCGCGTTGGCATAGTCGAGTTCTGCAAGCCTTTCCTCGATCAGATTGAGCCGCTTTACGGCCCCGCCATAATTGTTCTCGTAGTGACTCACGATCAGCCGCTCGGACATTCCCTTGATCCGGGCCGGATCGCACGAGAGGGACTTCATGTCGTATGGCATTGGATCGACCTCTCAGGGCAATACGTCGATTGCGATCCGGTCGAAGCGCGTGATGCTGTCGGATTTTGTCCAGAGTGCAATTTTGCCCGCGCCTGAAAACGTCTTGTCCGAGGTAGCGAATAACGTCTTGCCGTCGAACCTGATGGTGAACCGGTCGTCCTGGGCTTTGAGCCCGAGTGTGTGCCACTGATTGCTGGCAACCTTGATGTTCATACCGAGCAGTTGTTCGCGGCGACCCTTTGCAACGCGGTAGAAGCGGACGTTGTCCTCAAGTGCGTTCGCCCGCACGACGTAGTAATTGTCGGCGTCTGCAACACGGACAGCTATGCCACCGGCCTGATCGACTCGGCCTGCAACCGGCTTAAAGCTCAAGGAAACGTCGACGTTTTTCGCGACAATCTGTTCAAGGATTGCGAGGGGAAAGCGATAGTCGGCTCTGTCGGAACTGGACTGCTCAATCACGCGGCCCGCGGATGATGTCGGATCGTCTATGACCGTCCATTGACTGGGGGCACCATTGCCCGTTCGCGCAAATGTGAATCCCGCCGGCGGTTTGCCGACTTCCATCTGGGCGATCGCAATGACGGTTGCGGCCGACTGCGAGAATGCGTCTGAGGCTGATGTCGCGAGAAATCCGGCGACGACCAAGGCCGCCAACATGAATAGTGAAATTAGAAAGTTGGCCTTCTTTCCATCCATGCGCAATCGCCTCGAATAAACCGAGTGTTGCGCAGAGCTTGGACGGTATGGCCGTCTGGCGGGGAGCCTGCGTTTCCCCGTGTGCGTAGGAACCTAGGTAGACTTGCCCAGACCCGCAAGCCTAAAAGAAATTGCGCCCGCGTTTTTAATTTTTGTTTTATGCCGGACAGAATCTCCGATAGGACAGTGCCGATGCCCGATCTTTCTCAAATCATCCAGATCAGTGCCACCCATGCGTGGTTTTACCTGCCCGTCGCGGTGGTTCTCGGTGCTCTCCACGCGTTGGAACCAGGACACGCGAAATCGCTGATGGCTGCCTACATCGTCGCTATTCGTGGCACTTCTGGGCAAGCTGCGTTGCTCGGTTTATCGGCCGCCGTTGGACACACCATTGTCGTGTGGATTTTGGCGATAGCAGCGCTTCTATTTGGTCAAAATCTGATCGCCGAACAGGCGGAGCCGTGGCTGACGTTGCTATCCGGCGTCCTCGTTGTCCTGCTTGCACTGCGCATGTTTCTGCGCCTGCGGAGTAGCCACCGACATCATCATGGTGGCCACCATCATCACGACCACGACCGTCACCATCATGACCATTCACATGACCACGGTCATCCGCATCATCACGGGCAGCCGAAGACCGGAGCCAGCATCGGCGATATTGTCTGGTTCGGATTCACGGGTGGTCTGTTGCCATGTCCGGCAGCCATTGCGGTCTTGCTTGTTTGCATTCAGCTGAAGCAATTCACGCTTGGGATCGCGATGGTGGCGGCATTCAGCGTTGGTCTTGCGGCAACTTTGGTTACAATCGGCGTGGCCGCGTCTTGGGCGTCCAGGAAGGCCAGCAGGACCTGGCCGTGGTTTGATCGAATTGCCCAAAGACTGCCTTACCTCTCGGCAGGCATCGTCTTGATCCTTGGCCTGGTGATGTCGGCATTTGGGTTTCATGCCGCGTGGCTTGCAGCGTACCGCAAACCGAACTGACTCGCGCAGCACTGATCCGTATCTTGACTTTCGTCCACTTTGGTAGCATCTAATTGGCGTCGGGCTTGACCGCAGTCGCCCGGCTTCTTCAAGGCATATCGCCCAAGCACTGCACCTAGCCCGCGCGTCGGGCCGAGGGCTTTTGGCGATATGTCCATCACCACAGGTCCGGTTCCGGCGGCGGCAATGGAGAAATCCATGGCGGGTCCAATGCAGTCACCCGGCCCCCTCAAGGCATTTTGCCCAAGCTCTGCGCATGCTCCGTCCCGGCGAGCCGCACGTTACCGGCGTCGCCTGACGGCAGTTCGGAGACAGCAAATGTCAATACTGTTCAAAAACCCGCCGGGCGCATTCGCCAAGTACGAAAGCCTCAAGCTTCCCCCAGTCGGTACCTTGAGGGACGATCACCTCGTCCTGCTGACCATCGACCGCTTGCTGGTTCTGCACGCGGCGTTCAAGAGATGGCGGAAACGCAGAAAGACGTTGCGGGCCCTTGCCGATCTTGACGAGCGCCAGCTCCGGGATATCGGCCTCACGCGCGACCAAACGCATTACGAGACGCTGGCCGAGCTTGAAGACGCCCATTCGGAACGCATCAACAACAAGGTTTTGGGAGGACGGAAATGAAGTGGATCACGCGAGAATACGTGAAAGTCGATCGCGTTGCCTGTCCCTGGCTCATAAAGAAGTTTGTCGACAAGGACGCGGAGTTCTTTTTCGTGCCCGCCGACAAGGTCATGGACGAAGCAAAACGGCTCGATGCAACGCCCTACGACGTCAAGAATGTGGAGCTGGGCCACCACGGCAAGGAGTGCTCATTCGAGGCCATCCTGAAGAAATACAAGCTCACGGGCGATCCTGCGCTTGCCCTTCTTGGGAAAATCGTCAACGCCGCCGACACGGACAACACGCTGTATCGTCAGCCGGAAGGCCCCGGACTCGAAGCAATCGCCGAGGGTTTTCGCCATCTCGGCTACAAGAACGATCACGAGGTGAACGCGGCTGAGTGGATCGTCTACGATGCGCTTTATGCCTATTGCCAAGAGATGGTGAAGGCAGGAAAGCCGGACGGTGACTTCAAATGACTGTCGATTGCCCGGCAAGAACCTAAATGTCGACGGGTACGTTCCGCTCAACACGCACGGACGTCGTGTTGCTCTTTGTCGCCCGCGGCGTGCGGGGGCTCGGCGACGGCTTCGCCATCATTATCTTGCCGGCATACCTGTCAGCGATCGGCTTCGATGCCGTTCAAATCGGCATCATTGTCAGCGCGTCGCTGCTCGGCACGGCGCTGTTGACACTGGCGGTCGGTTTCATCGCGCCACGGCATGATCTGCGGACTTTCCTGCTGGGCGGCGCGGTCCTGATGGCCTGCACCGGCCTGGCATTCCCCAGTACCGAATTATTCGCCGTCATTGCCATCATCGCATTTATCGGCACGATCAATCCTTCGACAGGCGACTTAGGTGTGCTTGTTCCACTCGAGCACGCCATGCTGGCACAGGGCGTGTTCGATCATGAGCGTACGCGAACTTTCGCGCGATATAGCCTGATCGGCGCTCTTTCAATGGCCATCGGATCGCTGGCCGCGGCGCTCCCCGATTTCATGACTTCGGTCGAAATCAGCAGGGTCAGCGCTTTCAAGATCATGTTTTACAGCTATGCCGCCCTCGGACTCGTCTGCGCCGGGCTCTATTGGCTGTTGCCGCATGCGCGCATGGATGAGAGGCGCCCGAGCGCCCCGCTCGGGCCCTCGCGCAAGGTCGTTTACAAGTTGGCCGCGCTGTTCAGCCTCGATGCATTCGCGGGCGGCTTTGTGGTCCAGTCGCTACTGGCTTTGTGGCTTTTCATTCACTTCGACATGTCGCTATCGGCTGCGAGCGTCTTTTTCTTCTGGACGAGCACACTAAGCGCATTTTCCTATCCAGTCGCCGCGTGGCTATCCAAGCGTTTCGGCCTCATCAACACGATGGTTTTCACACATATCCCGTCCAGTCTCTTTCTGATTGGGGCAGCATTCTCCCCAAATTTGATCCTGGCTCTGGCGTTGCTGCTCGTGAGGGCGGCGCTTTCGCAGATGGACGTCCCTACGCGCACGTCGTACGTCATGGCCGTCGTGACGCCGGGCGAGCGCACGGCAGCGGCCAGCGTTACGGCCGTTCCTCGCAGTCTTGCGTCGTCGCTCAGCCCGGCGCTGGCTGGCTCCCTGTTGGCACTGCCATTTTCAGGACTCCCTCTCGTGATCTGCGGCGTGCTGAAGATTGTCTATGATCTCGCGCTGCTAAATTCGTTCCGGCACGTAAAGCCGCCTGAGGAAAGGACTTTGCAAAAGCAGGCGATCAGATAGGTGACGCCATCGCACGCCGCCGCGCGTTTCCAAGACCATTAGGGCAACTCACGCCTGGGTGAATTCCACGCCCGTCTCGGTCACTGTGCGCCAGACGAGCCGGCATGGCCGGATCGAGTAGCCGCCGTCGAAGGTCATCTCGAACTCTTTCGGCAGATCAACCGTGTTTGCGATCTGAAGACGCGCGCCGCTATTGGTCACATTGCGCACGACACAATCGATGATCGCTGATCGGCTCAGGACCAGTTTTGCGCTTTTCAGTACGCGCGAGCGTCCGGATTTACGGCGTTCAACCACAGTCACATCCACATCTCCCGTGAATTGTACTCAAATAATCGGCAAAATTGGCCAAACCCCTAAATTGATCGCCCGGTTAGCGGGCAGCCAAGAAAGATTTCATTAATCACGACCTTGCAGGTGCGAGCTCTGTGCAGGCCCTTGTTATTTTTCCGGTTTTAGGCATCCTAAAATGGGTGCATATCGGTGCAGGTCGAAG